>Ga0116151_10002090_pt1 | contig 18512 bp, 15 predicted proteins | sample AD_UKC117_MetaG_FD_89893 | JGI IMG/M metagenome (GOLD analysis project Ga0116151, IMG submission 89893) | Active sludge microbial communities of municipal wastewater-treating anaerobic digesters from Hong Kong - AD_UKC117_MetaG | ecosystem: Engineered > Bioreactor > Anaerobic > Digestate...
TACTCCATGGCAAGGTTGTAAAAGCCCAATTGATTAACAAACAAGGTGAATGTAACCGTCTGGCAGGATCCAGCAGCCACAGACACCCGCTTGAACCCTTTCAACTCTTTGATGGGTCGGGTCACACTGGCTACCTTATCCCGCACATACAACTGCACGACTTCGTCGCCATCATACTCCCCAACATTGGCAACCGTCAGGCTAATTTGTACCGCTTCTCCAGCCGCCGCCGCCAGTTTGTTCACCTGCAAGTCGCGTAGTTCAAACTGGGTATAACTCAGCCCAAAACCAAACGGCCACAGTGGTTTATTGCTCAGATCCACATAGGTCATTTTCCAGTGGGATTTGCCACCCGACGGCTTGTGTTTGTAATAAATGGGTACCTGCCCCACATGGCGCGGCACGGTGATGGGCAGCTTGCCACCAGGGTTAAAGTCGCCAAACAGCACATCGGCGACGGCTTCGGCCCCTTCTTCGCCAGGCAGCCACGCTTCAACGATGGCGGGGATATTGTCTGCCGCCCACGCGATGGAGAGGGGACGGCCGTTAACCAAAACCAATACAACCGGCGTGCCTGTCGCTGCCACGGCCTCTAACAGCGCTTGCTGCACCCCCGTCAAGTTCAAATCGGAGCGATCCCGTGCCTCGCCGCAAGTACAATCATCCGTCAGCCCCGATTTACCTCCCAACATTACCAGGGCAACATCCGCTTGCTGAGCGGCCACGATGGCCTCGTCAAAACCTGACGTGTCCTCGCCCAGCACCTCGCACCCGGGCGCAAAAATCAACTCCGTTTCTGCCGATACCTTTTCACCTAAGGCGTGCAAGATCGTGTTCATTTGCACAAAGGCCGTGTCAACTTCCATTTTTTCTGGAACGGGCATAGACATGCCCCCCAGCGCGTTCCCTCGGTCGGCCATCAAACTCTCGATGTGGCAAATGTAAGCATAGTCTCCTACCAGATGGCGGGTCGAATTAGCCTGCGGTCCAATCACGGCAATCTTGTTTAAGGTTTTGGGCAGCGGCAGTAAATCCCCTTCATTTTTGAGCAGAATAATGGATTTCTGAGCAATTTCTCGGGCTAAGGCGCGCTCGGCCGGGGTGTCAAACTCGACCACTTCCGCGTCAATAAATGGGTTTTCAAACAACCCTAGTTCAAACTTCTGTCGCAGCAGCCGCGCCACACTACGATCTATCAAAGCTTCTTCAATCAGACCATTTTGGAGCGCTTGTTTGAGCGGCTCGCCATAACAGTTGGTATTAGGAAGTTCTACGTCGAGACCGGCCGATAAGGCTCGTACGGCCGAATCCACCGGATTATCTGTCACCTGATGGGCATTTTGCAGCATATCAATGGCAAAATAATCGGCCACCACGACGCCATCAAAACCCCACTCCTCGCGCAAAATTTTAGTTAGCAGCAGTTCGTTGGCGGCGCAGGGAATGCCATCCAGTTCATTGTAGCCATTCATCACGGATTGTAAATTTGCCTGACGAACGGCCGTTTCAAATGGCAACAAATAAACCTCACGCAGTTCCCGCTCCGGGATGTGAGCCGGATTCCAATTAAAACCCCCATCGGGTACACCATACCCAACAAAATGTTTACCTGTGGCGATAATACGCTCATCCCAGCTTTTGCCCTGCAAACCCTTCACGTAGTTAACCCCGTTCAAGGAGACCAAATAGGGATCTTCGCCAAACGTTTCTTCTACCCGCCCCCAACGCGGGTCGCGCGCCACGTCCAACAGCGGCGACAAGCCTTGATGCGCGCCCGCCGATTTCATCTGCTGGCGCACCACTGCGGCCATCTTTCGTGTCAGCTCCGGTTCCCATGTGCTGGCCAGGCCAATGATTTGCGGGAAGCAGGTTGCGTTTCGGGCCATATAACCACTGCAACATTCCTCATGGACGATAGCTGGAATTTGCAAGCGCGTATTTTCCATTAAGTATTGCTGGATGCGGTTGGCTAAACGTGCGCCTTCTTTTGGCTTCAGACTGCTCGCTCCCGCAACGCGAGTAACATGGCCAAGCCCGTGTGCCAGAACCAGTTTGGCTTTTTGTTCGTCAAAGGCCAGGTCTGTCAGCATTTCAAATACCCAGGCGCTTCCCAGTTGGGCAATTTTCTCCTCAATCGTCATCAGATCGATCAGGTTCTCTACTCGCTCGGAGATAGGTCGTGATGGATCTCGATAAACCGACTGCATATGATCGCTCATAGTAAGGCTCATTATTTAACAGCTCCTGCGGTCAACCCGCTAACAATCTGACGTTGGGCAATGAAGTAGAAGACCAGGGCCGGAATCATCGCCAGGGTGGTATAGGCGAGAACCACCGCATAATCCGTGACAAACTGAGCCGAAACGTTGTTTACGCCTATGGGAAGGGTCCACTGGTTCGGCTCAGTCAAGACCAGGAGGGGAAGGATAAAAGCGTTCCAACTGGTCACGACGGTGAGAATTGCAATCGTGGACAAAGCCGGACGGGAGAGTGGTAGCATGATTGACCAGTAGATGCGCAGCGGGCCGCACCCGTCCAGAACCGCAGCCTCGGTCAGCTCGCGCGGAATGCTTTGGAAGAACGGCCGTAAGATGACAATGGCCAACGGAAGCGAAAAAGCCGCCTGGGGAAGGACCACACCTAATGGATTGTTGAGCAGGCTGACCTGCCGCAGCGTGATGAAAAGGGGCAGTACGGCTACCGCTATCGGGAAAAGCAAACCCATAGTGAAGAGCGTATAAATCGCTTCCTTACCACGGAACCGATAACAGGCAATCACGTACGAGGCAAGAGATGCCGCTGGTAGGACCAAAAGCGTGGTCAGCAAAGCAATAAAAAAGCTTCTCCAGACCTGACCCCAGAAAGAAGGATTGGTTAACTGACCGATATAGTTAGTGAACACCCAGGGATCCGGCAGACCCACCGGGTCGGCTGCAAGCTGACTGCTGGTGCGAAAGCCGCCGAGCACTGCATAGGCCAATGGAATCACGATGATCGCCAGGACAAAAACCGCGACAAGGTACAGCAGTGCCTGATTCAGGCGACGTTTTACCCGGTGACCACGGCCGGTAGTTACTGATGTCATGAGGTAATCGTCCCTTCCAGGTCGCGGCTGAGGACGAACCGCTGATACAGCAGCGCGACAATCAAAGAAAGCCCAAAAACAATAACAGATACCGCGCTGGCGTATCCAAATTGGCTGCGTCGGAAGCCCCAGTCAACAAGGTAGGTGGCCATCGTAGCGGTTGAGTTCACCGGACCACCTTTGGTCGTCACCCATACCAGATCGAAGAGTTGAAGGGCGCCGATGATGGAAAGAAAGACCGAAACCCTGATAGTAGGACCAAGCAAGGGCAGGGTTATATGACGCAGACTCTGCCAGAACGTTGCCCCATCAACGGCCGCAGCCTCTTCGAGATCAGTAGGAATGAGCTGAAGCCCCGCCAGCATGAGTACCATGTGAAACCCAAAAAATCTCCAGCTGATGACGAAGAACAAGCTGTAAAGAGCGATTTTCGGATCGGCCAGCCATTCGTGGGTAGCACTTCCAATGCCGAACCAAGCGATTAACTGGTCGAGCAGCCCGCCGGGACGGTAAATCTGACGCCAGACAACCCCGGTCACCACATCAGAAAGGATATACGGGGCGAAAAACATCACTCGGAAAACCCCCCTGCCTATGAGATTCCGACTCAGCAGCAGTGCCATTGCGAGAGCAAACGGAATCTGCAGCAGCAGAGAGAGAAAGATGATAATGAAATTGTGCCTTATTGCTTCCAGAAAAAGCGGGTCAGAAAAGGCATTGGTGAAGTTTTCAAGCCCGACCCATTGGGTCAGCGGCTCGAGTCCATTCCAATCATAGAAACTGTAGCGGATGCTTTGAGAAATGGGGTAGATAACAAAGAAGGCGTAAAGAAGCAACGCCGGTAAGAGGAACCCGATGATTACCGGCCAAGAGGTGACATCTGCTCGAAGCGAACGCCGTTTGCCCAATCGCACGACCTCGATTTGTGCCGTTTCTTTCAGCGAGTTGTCCATAAGTTAGCTGGTCCATGCGTTCTAAAATATTGCGGGAGCGCCGCCTCGAGGCGGCGCTCCCGCTTCTGTTCTCTAATAGACTACCCGCTTGTTTATCGTGCGGCGTTGGTTATTGCCTCAGTCACCTCTTCGGGGGTGGCTGTTCCTGCGAACAATGTGGCAACAGCATCATTAACGGCCGCTCCGATCTCCGGCGAGAAGAATTGATCAAGGTAAAGCTGAACGAATGTAGCCTTGGTTAGGCCGGCCAGGACCATCTGCATGTTCGGGTCGGTGACTGAGTTTTCAGAGCCAATGGTAATAGGCAAGTGAGTGCCAGCCGCTCCGATCCGCTCTGCTTGCGGGAGGGCTGTAATATACTCCAGGAACTCGACCGCCTCAGGTGGCGCATCCTTGCCAACGGCAAAACCATCACCGCCACCGAAGGCGTCAGTGGCCGCACCAGCTCCGCCCTCGACGAGCGGGAAGGGGAACCATCCCAAAGTGCCAGGGAACGCGCCATCCGGCGCCTGGTTAGCATATGAGCCAGGCCCCCACGGTCCCATGAGACTCATCGCCGCCTGACCGGTTCCAAAGGTTCCCGACTCACCATCGGGTGCGTCCCAAGGCGCTGCCAGGAATCCAGCCTGGAACGGCTGCATGTCAATCAGGCGCTGCAACTGGTTGCCAGCCTCGACAAACTCGGGCTTGTTGAAGTCCAGGTCTTCGGCGACCTGCGTCATCGCCGCCTCACCACCTTCCCGGATCATGAGATACGAGTAGTAAAAGTGCGCCGGCCATTTATCGCCAGCGCCGACGGCGATCGGGGTAATCCCGGCGTCTTTCAGGGTTTGGACGTCGGCCAGGAATTCCTCCCAGGTAGCTGGAGGTGCGTCGATCCCCGCCTGGTCAAATAAATCCTTGTTGTACCAGAAACCCACCATTCCCAGGTTCCAGGGGATACCGTACTGTTTACCATCAACCTGAAGGAGACCCACTGCCCCCGGGTTCAGATTGCCGATGAAACCGGCCGATTCCTCTGTAATGTCGCGGACAAGTCCGCCTTCTACCTGCTGTTTAAGTCCACCGCCGCCCCAAGACTGGAACAGGTCGGGGGCATCACCCGCCTGGAGATTTGTTTGAAGCGCCGACTTGAACGCCTCGTTTTCCATCACCGTAATGTTGATAGTTACGTTTGGATGGGCCGCCATAAATTCATCGGCCATTTCCTGCCACAAGGTCAACATCGGGTCGGTGTTCTGGATGTGCCACCATTCAATAGTAACCTCCTCAGCGGAAGCTTCCTCGGCCGGTTGTTCGGTTTGACTATCAGTAGGAGCAGAAGCTTCCTCAGCCGGTTGTTCAGCCGACGTATCAGCTTCAGTATCAGTCTGCGGTTCGGCCCCTGTGTTGCAGGCCGTGACAAGGGCCAGGGCAAGCACAATGACAACGAGCAAACGTAATGAACGAATGGTGACGTGAGTCCAGCGAACCAACTCCCACTCTTCACGCCGGGCAAATAACTGATCTCGATTCTTCTTCATGACAATTTCCTCCAGTGACTAATATGAGATACGGCAGCTACACAACGTTAAATTGATAGATACCGTGTCGGGAAAGGAGAACTGGCATATAATTGGGGACATGGTACTCCTTTCTCGAAAAGGGGTCATACATCAAAGACGGGGCCGGGTAGCTTGCCGGTTGGCCGGCTCCGTCTTTTTTACTTATGCAAGCGCCGCGCTAAAATTCGCGGCTTTTTTTTGCTTCTAAACCTGGAAGCCCTAGCCTGAAACCGCCTGGCATGATTCGCGAACAACCAGACGCGTCTGAATTTTGAAAAGCGTACACTCTGGCTTTTCCCCTTCGAGCCACCTGATTAGCAGCTGGGTGGCTAAGGACCCCATTTGCTGGATTGATTGATCTACCGTTGTCAGCCGTGGCGTTGCCTGGGCTGCTTCTGGTATATCATCGAATCCAACAACGGACAGATCTTGTGGAATCCGAATTCCTAAAGACTGGGCAACATCCATCACGCCTAGAGCTGAAAGATCATTTACGGCAAAAATGGCGGTAGGACGATCTGGTTGGTTAAGGAGCAGCCTGGCCGCGGCTTGACCCCTCTCCCGAGTATAATCGCCTTCTTGTACTAACTCCGGGTCGTAAGAAATGCCGGCGGCTTTTAGGCCGTCTTTATATCCCTCAAAACGGCGCATCGCACTTAGCATATCGGACCGCCCCCCGATGAAGCCGATGCGACGATGCCCCAGGCCAATTAGATATTCCATGACGTCCAACGCCCCTTCTCGGTTGGTAGCGATGACCGATGGTACGTTGGCTCCCTCACCTTGGGGATCAACTACAACGATGCGTGCATTTTCTGGAAAAGTCGGGGCTGTGGGTGTGACAACAATGTTGCCATCTGTCAGAGCGTTGCTTAAGAGCGCCACATGCTCTTGCTCCCAGGAAGCGCGGCGACTCAACGGTGGGTCGTCTGCGGCGTAGATCAATAGATCATAGCCCGATCCCCGGATGGCAACACCGACCCCTTTGATGACAGCTAGTTCAAAGGGGTTTGATACTTCGGGCAGTACCAAACCAATCACATTCGTCGTGCGGCTGCGCATTCCCTTTGCGGCCAGGCTGGGGATATAGTTCAGCTCAGCCACTACCTGCTGCACCTTGGCCGCTGTTTCCGATGAAACGTCATCCTTGTGGTTAATCACCCGTGACACAGTTGTAGTGGATACCCCAGCTGCTCGGGCAACATCTTGAATAGTAGCTTGGAACTGCGGCGTTCGTTTCCTCATCCTCAGGCCTAAGACCGAAATGTAATCCTTTCCGTAATCGTTTCCGTAATCGATTTCATTGTAAAAGGAGGGGGCAAAAATGTCAAGAAATTGTCGGCGGGCGAAATGGGATGGAAATCGAGTATGCAATTGTCCTACAAACTATTCTAACCACCGGCGAGGTTTGTTCAGCACGTCGCTGTAGACGATAGCTACTGCACCCATCACAGCGGCATCTTCGCCATTGGCCGCCGGGATGATTTGTATGCCTTCCTGCACCCAATGCCAGGCTCGCTGCGCGACAGTTTCCCGGATGCTGGGCAGCAGGTATTCATGCACTGCCCATAGAGGTCCGCCGAAGATCACCCGTTGGGGATTAATTACGTTCATCAGACTGGCAATGCCAACGCCTAACCATTCGCCGGTTTCGGCTAGAGCTTTGAGCGCCACGGGGTCTTTTTGACGGGCGGCTTCGGTGATGAGAGGGATAGACATGCGGCTGGGGTCGTCCTGGATCATTTGCGCCATCCAGGAGGGCTGCCCTTGCTGGATGGCTTCGCTTACACGGCGGAACAAGGCGCGCTGGCTGGCTAAAGTTTCCCAGCAACCTTTGTTGCCGCAATTGCACTCCATTCCATCTTTTTCTACGGTCATGTGCCCCACTTCACCGGCGAAGCCGCTGGCGCCTTCGATGAGACGGCCGTTTAAGACAATGCCGCCCCCTAACCCTACGCCAGAGCTGACATAGAGGAGGGAATCGCAGGCTTGCCCGGCGCCAAAGTAACTTTCGCCAAGAGCCGCGAGGTTGGCTTCGTTGGCAATGAAGACGGGCACGTCAATTTTGGCTCGAATCATGTCACGCAGTGGCAGGTTGGACCAGTTTAGGTTGGGGGCAAAAAGAAGAGTTCCACTCGCCACGTCGACCAGGCCAGGCACTCCTACACCGATGCCGAATAACGGCCGTTGCCGCTTTTGTACTTGTTCGCAACTCTCCTGCAACAAAAATAAAACACGGTTCAGGATAGCTTCCTGGTTGAAATATCTGGCCGTACTTTCAAATCGGCGAGCAACAACTTCAATTGCGAAATTGACGGTAATAATAGAAATAAAATCTACCCCAATTTCCAGGCCAATAATGTAACCTGCCTCTGGTTCAGGTTCTAAATTGATGGCTGGTCGCCCAATATCACTGCTGGAGACATCCGCCCCGATCTCTCGAACCAGATTGTTCTGAATCAGTTCTTTGACCATGCTGGAAACAGTGGCCTTATTTAATCCAGTGATATTGGCCAATGCTGCCCGAGACAAGGGTGATTCGGCCCGCAAGGTATTGAGGATTAGAACTAGATTCATGTCGCGCATCGCAGAATGATCAACCGAATTTCTTTGCGCCATAATTGCTTATCCTAGTTAGTTTGTATCTAATACTAATTAATATCGAGTCTATTACTTAAGCTGAACAGTGTCAATGTGGACGCAGTGCCTCATGCGCCTTCCCAGGGCAATTTTCGGCATTACGTGACAATAATCATGCGGAAATCGTGACAATCGTCACGATTGAAAAGCGCGATATTGACGGGCTTGAAAAGCATCATATACTCCAATAAAATAGTTTGCATTATAAACTTATTCGGATAATAATTTATTCGTAGTCCGCACAGATGATTTATTAGCCTGGCCGAAGTGCGTAAACGAGCCACTCGTTCGGTCAGTAAAAGAGGAGGTAAATCAATCATCACTTCAGGCCCACCGTGCAGAAAACATGTTTACATTTTACCAACTAGTCAACATTTTGAGGAAGAATAGAAATGAGAACTAAGCAGGTATGGTCACTTATAACAATTGTTGCTTTATTGATGTTTGCGGCGTTAATGGGTTGCAGCCCACAAACCGCGCCCACAACCGAAACGACTGCTGAAACAGTGCCGACAGAAGCAGCCCCAGCGAACAATACTGACCCAGCGAATAATACTGAAACAAATACGGAAGGCGCAGTTAAGATCGGTCTCTCCTTCTCCGACTTTGCGACCGAGCGCTGGAAGAACGAAGAAGTCCTGATGCGCCAGTTGTTGGAAGAGAAAGGCTACGAAGTCCTTTCTCAGGAAGCCAACCATGACGTCAAATTGCAGATCGACCAGATCGACAACATGGTCAGCCAGGGAGTGAAGGGTTTGATCATTATTGCTGAAGACGGGGATGCTTTGTCAACGGCCGTAGCCAACGCCAAACAAGCTGGCGTAGCCGTATTGGCCTACGACCGGCTCATCAAATCGCCCGATATTGCCGCCTATCTTTCCTTCAACAACGTCGAAGTGGGACGGCAGCAGGCGTTGGGTGTCATGCAAGCGATTGACATCGAGAATTGGGACGTAGAAGCCAACGGACCGGTGCGCCTGGTGAAGTTGGGTGGCAGCCCCACCGACAACAACGCGATCCTCTTCCGCCAGGGGCAGGACGAGATTGTGCAGCCCTACGTTGATGAAGGCAAAATCGAAGTGGTGGCTGACCAATGGGTTGACAACTGGGATGCGGCCAACGCGCTGAAGCTCATGGAGAACATTCTGGTTGCTGCCGGCAATGATATTGACGCGGTAGTTGCCTCCAACGACGGCACCGCGCTGGGCGCGCTGCAAGCGATGAAAGCGCAAGGTCTGGCAGGTATCGTGCCGATTTCCGGGCAGGATGCCACCGCCGACGGTGTCAACAGCATCGTCAAAGGCGAACTGACCGTCTCCATCCTGAAAGACATCCGTGATCTGTCGCCATTGGCTGTGGACATGATGGATAAGCTCATCAGAGGGGAAGCAATCGAGGGTCTGGACACCTACACCATGGCCGAACTGACTAATGACCCCTCCCTGGACGGCAACGTCAGCGCTTACTTCCTGCCGGTGCAGCAGGTCAATAAAGACAATGCCTACGACCTGGTCGTAGCCAGTGGATTCCAATCCTTTGATGATGTCTACCGCGACATCCCCGAAGATCAACGGCCGTCGCGCCCATAACTTAATGAAGAATGATTAACAATGGTTCGACTTCCTATCATCGCCGGTGTTTCAGGAAGTCGAACCTTGTTTTTGACCAGAGGGGCAGAGCACTTTGGTACATAGCTACGAAAAAGCTCGTAGAATTCGAGCTGACTTCTGGTAAATTTTAGCTCTGGGCTGTCCTCGCAAGATCAAAGTTGAGAGGTGAATTCCGTGAATGATGACATCATCCTCGATATCCGAAACGTGACCAAGAAATTCCCCGGCGTCACGGCGCTAAGTGATGTATCCATCAGAATTCAGCGGGGTGAAATTCATGGGCTATGCGGCGAAAACGGGGCGGGCAAGTCTACGTTGATGAAAATCTTGTCAGGCGTTTACCCCTACGGCACATATGAGGGTGAAGTTTTCTATAACGGAGAAGAGCTTAGGTTAGAACACAGCTCTATCCGGCAGGCAAGCGAACTAGGCATTTCAATCGTTCACCAGGAACTTACCCTCGTCCCCAGCATGACCGTCGGAGAGAACGTTTATCTCGGTAAAGAACCAGTTGAAAGAAAGACAATCAACTGGAACAAACTCTATTCAGACACGGATAAAATCCTGGCTCGCTATAACCTTGATGTAAAGTCGCAAGCCATCGTTCGTTCACTGGGCGTCGGCAAAATGCAGATGGTAGAAATTGCCAAAGCTCTTTCGGAAGATGCCCAGGTCCTTATTTTAGATGAACCAACCAGCGCCTTGAACGAAGTTGAAATCAAGAAGTTGATGGAGATTTTAGCCACTCTGAAGGCAAATGGCGTCACGATTATTTATATCACTCATAAACTGAATGAATTTTTCCGCATAACCGACAGCGTTACAGTACTGCGTGATGGAGAAAAGGTAACAACCCAGCCGACGCAAAATCTTTCAGAAGAGAGGCTGGTGCAATACATGGTGGGCCGCCAGATGAAAGAGCGCTTCCCCAAAGGCAATAGACAACCTGGCGAGGTGATTTTTGAGGTAAAGAATCTGTATGCCGCAGATCCCAACGACCCCTCACGAAAGGTAGTAAACGGAGTAAGTTTCAACTTGCGTCGGGGTGAAATTTTAGGGATTGCCGGGTTAATGGGTTCAGGCCGCACCGAACTTGTAACGACGATATTTGGTGAGTACGGCAAAATTACGGGTGGTAGCCTTGTCCTCGAAAAGCAAGACTTGAAGATAAGCAGCGCCCGCGACGCCATAGGACATGGAATCAGCCTGATGCCCGAAGATCGCAAAGGGCAGGGCCTTGTTCTTATGCAATCTATTTTGAAGAATATTTCGTTGCCAAACCTGAATCAGTTTGCGGGGTTCTTTAGCCTGGATAAAGATGCGGAATTAGAAGCAAGCATGCATCAGGCTAAGAGCCTGGCCATTAAGGCGCCGAATTTACAAGTCTCTTGTGACACACTATCTGGAGGCAACCAGCAGAAAGTGGTCATAGCTAAATGGCTCATGTCTAAACCAATGATATTGATTATGGACGATCCGACCCGTGGGGTCGACGTTGGCGCAAAATATGAAATCTATAAGTTGATGAACGAGTTAGCAGAACACGGGGTTTCCATCATCATGATCTCTAGCGAACTAGAGGAGGTGTTGGGGATGAGTGATCGGGTCATGGTGATGCATGACGGTCGATCCAACGGCACCCTGGACGTTGCGACTGCGACACAAGAAAAGATTATGGCGCTTGCCACGGGTATTGACTCCCACAACAGCAATTAATTTAGGAGGCTCCCATGAAAGTAGCTGTCCCCGAAACCAAATCACCAGATAAAACAAGCTCTGTATTGGGAAAGATGTTTCGGCAAAACATCCAGACCTATGCCATTATTCTAGCACTCATTTTCATCTGGGTGTTTTTTGCCTTTTTGACCGATGGGAACTACTTAAAAGCACAGAATTTTTCCAACTTATTCCGCCAGATGACGGTAACTGCCTTCCTGGCAATTGGGATGGTGTTGGTCATCGTTACAGGCAATATTGATCTGTCTGTTGGCAAGTTGGCTGGCTTTGTTTCCGTAGTCGTGGCCTATTTTCAGGCCACGATCTGGACCAAAGTGCTGCCGGAACAGGCGTTAGCCGCGGCCACACTCTCCGTTTTTATTGGGGTAGCAGTAGGCGCCCTGTTTGGCGTATTGCAGGGCTACATTATCTCTTTTTTAAATGTACCGTCGTTTATTGTTACTTTGGGCGGTATGTTTATCCTCAATGGGGCCATTCTGCTGGTGACGCAGGGAAAGACGATTCCAGCGAATCAGCCATTTTTCTCCGTCATTGCACAAGGTTATTTGCCGGTCGTCGCCGGTTGGGTTCTCGCTTTGCTGGTCGTTGTGTATTTATATTTTAATATGTTTCGCGGCCGGCAGAGGAAGCGGGCACACGGTTTCGTCCTGCCCAGCGTCTATCTTGATCTGGCCATGACGACTTTTTTTGCCATTTTAGTTGCTGGGTATGTTTACATTGTGAATCAGTACAATGGCGTTCAGATTCCTGTTTTGCTGCTGGCTATCACATCGGTGATCATTTCCTATATGGCTAATAATACCCGGTTTGGACGATATGCTTATGCAATTGGCGGCAACCGGGAGGCGGCTCGTTTATCGGGTATAAATATTCGGAACAACATCTTTTTTGTTTTTATTTTGATGGGGGTACTCAGTGGTATCGCCGGTATTGTGTTGGCTTCATACGTAGGTTATGGCACGATTGCCGCCGGCCAGGGGTATGAGCTTGATGCTATTGCGGCGGCTATACTTGGTGGAACCTCTACTCTGGGTGGCGTCGGCACAATTTGGGGAGCCTTAATTGGCGCGCTGATTATGTCCAGTTTGTCAAATGGTTTGCAATTGTTGAATGTGGCGCCATCCTGGCAATATTTGTTAAAAGGGGTAGTGTTGGTACTGGCAGTTTACGCAGATGTGACGTTTAAGAAACGTGGGTAGGGGAACTGTACCACGACAGAGCGGTTGAGTCGGTCTGTCACAATTGGAATATAAATTTAATCATCATTGTGGGCTTGCAAGTGTGCAATGCAGGAATGGGCTTGCTGTGCCCCCTGACTAAGGAGGTCGTATGTCTGACAGATTTTCACCGAAACCGGAGGATAAGTTCACATTTGGCTTGTGGACAGTTGGGAATGTGGGGCGTGATCCATTTGGGGCTGCGGTACGGCCGTTAATGACTCCAGCCGAAATCGTTTACTTCCTCGGCGAGGTTGGCGCTTACGGCGTTAACTTCCACGACAACGATCTGATTCCTATCGATGCTACGCCGGCGGAAAAAGCGCAGATCCTCAAAGACTTCAAAAAGGCGTTGGCAGACACCGGACTGGTGGTGCCGATGGCTACTACCAATTTGTTTTACGACCCAGCTTTTAAAGATGGGGCCTTTACGGCCAACGATCCAAAAGTACGCGCTTATGCTTTACAGAAAACCATGCACGCAATGGACTTGGGCGTGGAACTAGGCGCCGGTGTTTATGTGTTTTGGGGAGGGAGAGAGGGGGTAGAAACCGATGCCAGCAAGAACCCGTTGGACGCTGGCAAACGATTTCGTGAAGCATTGAACTTTTTATGTGAATATGCCATTGACCAGGGATACAACCTGAAGTTCGCCCTGGAAGCCAAGCCCAACGAGCCCCGGGGAGATATCTATCTTCCGACGACAGGGGCGATGCTTGCCTTCATTGAGACCCTGGATCACCCTGAAATGGTGGGCGTTAACCCAGAGGTGGCTCATGAGCAAATGGCTGGCCTAAATTTCTTGCATCACGTGGCCCAGGCGTGGGATATGGGCAAACTGTTCCATATCGATCTAAACGATCAGGCTTTCGGCCGTTATGACCAGGATTATCGTTTTGGGGCGGTAAACTTGAAGAGCGCCTTTTTCCTGGTGAAGTTCCTGGAAGACGTAGGGTACAGAGGCAGCCGTCATTTTGATGCCCATGCCTTCCGAACTGAGGATTATGAAGGGGTTAAAGATTTCGCGCGTGGTTGTATGCGGACCTATCTCATCTTAAAAGAAAAAGCAGCGCAGTGGAACCAGGATGAGGAAATCCAGAGGCTGCTGCAAGAAATATTGACAGACGATGGTTCTACAGATGCTTTCAAAGGGGCCTATACTCCTCAAAAGGCAATGGCTCTTAAATCTGCATCGTTTGACCGGGTGGCTTTAGGGAGTCGTGGGTTTCCTTATGAGCGTCTCGACCAACTCACCGTAGAGGTGTTACTGGGGGTACGTTACTGACACCAGTACTGCGCGGCTCCCACAGCCTCGACGTCCCAGACCACCGCCTCGCCAACCTCGGTTATCGCGTGGTGGTGGTGCGTGGTTCCCCATCTCATCACCCTGATCACTGACCACTGTTCTTGGCGGGCGACCGGTAGGGGTCGTTTGCAGCAAACGCGCCCGCCCTCTTCTCGCGCGAAGGGCGATCCGAAAAATTTTTTGGCGCAGTGTGTGGCCTTTGATGAGCGACAAGCAAGATCGTTGAGCAAATTTGCGAGAAGAAAGAGAAAACAACCAACCCCAAACGGCCGTTGATGGCACCCAGGTTAGGATGCACCAGGACGAAATTGCGATCAATATGGCCCTCGTTAGCGAGCTACTGACGGAACAGTTTCCTCATCTGGCCGGCAGACCGCTCAGACTAATTCGGTCAACGGGCACAGTAAACGCAATTTACCGGCTTGGAGCCGACCTTTACGTGCGCTTACCGAGAATGGCGAATTGGGCCGAGAGCCTGAATCGGGAGTGGCAATGGTTGCCCAGAATTGCCCCGCATGTTTCGCTGGCTGTGCCTCAGCCAGTGGCCAGGGGAACGCCGACGGCTATCTTTCCTTATCCCTGGGCAATCTACCGTTGGATAGCAGGCGCTTCCTATCGAGACGATCTCATCAGCAATGAGCGTCAGGCTGCACAGGATTTGGCCAACTTTATATTGGAATTGCGCCGTGTCGATAGGCAAGGCGCGCCGCATGGCGGGCGTGCGCCATTGCCGGAACTCGATGCCGTCACTCGTTCGGCCATCGAGGCTTGCCGGGGAGAGATAGACACAGAAGCGGTCTTAGCGGTATGGACGCGCTCGCTTGCGGCGTTGGCGTGGAGTGGCAAGCCTATGTGGATACATGGGGACTTACTCAGCTCCAATTTGCTGGTACGTGAAGGGCGGCTCTCTGCGGTTCTCGATTTTGGCGGCGTTGGCATTGGTGATCCTGCGGCTGACGTTGTTCCAGCCTGGGCTGTTTTTCGCCAGGCTGGGCGCGCGGTTTTCCGGCAGGCATTGGCCGTAGATGAAGATACCTGGCATCGGGCGCGTGGTTATGCGCTGCACCAGGCAGTGCTGATAATTCCTTACTATCCTGAGACGAACCCGCAATTTGTGGCCATGGCCAAACGTACAGTAAGTGAACTTATCGCTACAAAGTGATGGCGTGATGGTCCGCTGTGGCTGGGGTTGGCGGCTTGTCAGGTCCATCAGTGCCCTATGGAGGAATGCATGAAACCCTTTGTCTTTGTCTGGATTGTTTTTTGGCTGACTGCTTGCGCTTCCAGCTTTCAGCCTGACCCTGCATCTACTAGTTTGCCCCTCCAGATGCAGGTGTATCCCGGTGGGGAAGTAGGTCTGGCCTTTGATTATCCCGTTGATTGGTACGTGCATGAAGCCGGGAAGTCGCTCCAGATTACTCCCAACGCCGAGCCTACATGGTCCTCTTTTTTCGATCCCGACCAGCCTCATGGTGGGCCTGCTTTTGATTTGCTGCATAATCTCAACCGGCAGATGGGGCCGACGCCGCTGGCGGAGGTGGCGTTTTTGCGGGATGGTTATGGAGAGGAGGTGGAGGTATTGGAAACGGCCGTGCCCCTGGCCAATTCCCCAAATGTTGTGATGGGCGTCTATCGTTTCACCCATGATGAAGAAGACATGGTGCTGCTGCTGGGCGCGGTCGTTAATCCATTACCAGACAGTTCGCAGCCGGTGGTAGCCTTGAGCGGCGTTGTGCAACCAGACCAATTGGACGAGATGCGCGCCATCTTTGAGACGATTCTACGCAGTTTACGCCCGGCTTAACTCTCCTGACGATTCTCCTTTTGGCGCTCTTTTTAAAATCATATTGCTTCCGATAAGTTTGGCTAATATACCGGTCTTCCTGGTGCATATCAGCTTTAATTGTCTCCAGGCGGCGCGTGTGCTCCTCCAGAGTGCGGTTATGATCGTCCAGGCATGCGTCCAGCATAATTTGATTGCGAGCCAACTTCATAATAGCCTGCGCAATTTGGTACGCTCCCCAGGCGTTCGGTGGAAAACTTCCCACAGACGTTGTCATGTGTCGGTAAATCCCAATGGTATCCCGGAAACTGGTGGAACCTGGGCCGATTTTGGGTCAGGTACCGATGCGTTTACGCTGGCGCTGGCTGAAATCGTGGGCCGCGATGCTCATCTCTATTCAATAGACCAACAAGACAGTGCCCTACGCCAGCAGAAACAGACCATGCGCCGCACATTTCCTGAACTTAAAGTGGAGTACATCGTTGCCAATTACACAAAATCACTGGATTTACCCAACCTTGATGGTATCGTCATGGCGAATACACTGCACTTCCAACGCCATAAAGATGGCGTGCTGCAACTTGTGTATCGCTATTTGCGACCTGGCGGGCGGTTTATCCTGGTGGAATACAATATAGATCGGGGCAATCTTTGGGTTCCCCATCCATTTTCCTACGAGAGTTGGGCAACGATGGCGCACCGGAATGGCTTTGTGGATACGCAGCTTCTGGCGATACGGCCAAGTCGCTTCATGGGCGAGATTTATGCGGCTGCCAGCCGAAAGCCAATGACGCCACCTGTTACAATGGGCACAATGAGATGACGCCTTCATCAATACCTTCGCCAAAACTGACAGGGGCCAAGACGCTGCTAACACCTGGAGAGGCACTCGTGTATGAATAACATTGCAGCCATAGAACAGCAAGTCCGCACGGCCGTCGCCGCCTGGGCCAAAGAAACCTTCGACGACATCCATCCGACCGAACTGGTCAGCGAATCGCCCGTAAATGCCTGTCGCCAGCGGACGCCGACGATCGTCCGGCGTAACGAAAATCTGCCTGCCGGGTTTTTTATTATTATCTCTCTCTAGGGTATTGGCGCGATCTGGTCGTGATACGGCCGTCTGGCTAACCCCACCAAATAAGGAGACAAGCGATGAACGCAACGGCCGTAGGCGCCACTTCTGGGTGCGTTATTTGGATTTTGGCGTTTGGACTGGTCTCAATCTGTCTATGCCCTATAGCTGCGGTCATCGGCAGCCTTTCCACGACTTTAGGCAGTGACGCCGTGACGGGCATGATGGAGCCATATCTCTGCCCAGACAACAGCACCGCCGAAGTGATCATTTTTCAGACCACCACCACCGATGAATTTGGCAATATAGAACCGTCCACAGGCTACAAATTGCAGTGCGTTGATGCGGCCGGCAACGTGGTGCGCGAAGGCAGTGCCGACTATGCCTTTTACTGGGTTGGGCTGCTGATGGTGGGTAGTCTGGTAGTTTCGGCCGGACTGGCCTTTCTGGTGTCCGCCCCCTTGGGGACTTTTATTGCCCGGCGCAACGGCCGTTCCAAACCAGTGGACGGTTTCAATGGCTAAGAATTAAACTTTATTTTCGATAATATCTGTTGTTTTAGAGAGTGTATCCTTATGGCTCGATCATTCCGTCTTCTTCTTCCCGCCGCTGACCCGGAGCATATTCGCTTCCCCAACCGCTGCGTTTGCTGCGGCGCGCCTCGTCAGGCCGATTCCACCCTGGCGGTGAGCCGCCTGGTCATGCGCAAGCAGCAACAGGAATCCGTAATCCTACGCTACACCGTGCCCCACTGCGAAAAATGTCATCGTGGTACTAAGGCCGTCTTTTTGGCTGGGCTGGCGCCATTTCTGGCTGGCTTTATCTTGCTGGGAGGCGCGGCATTTGTGCTAACCACGTTTTATGCCAGCGCAATAGGGCTAGACCTCAACAATGTACCGGGCAGTGCCAATTCCCTCGTGGTGGGTGCGGCGGCTGGTTTGTTGGTGGGTCTGGTAGGCGCGTTTCTGTTCGAAGGTGCAGCTCGGCTGCTGCTTTTGCCGGTCTTTGGTCAGGCTTTGTGGCAGGCGCCCACGCTTATTACTCAGTTCATCCAGGATGCCGACTACGTGGCCGGACTGCGCGGTAAGCTAGATTCCGAGGCCAAATACCTGCTGTTGACCTTCAACAACGATGAGGTGGCGGCCGAATTTGCCGGGTTGAATGGGGATACGGCCGTTCGCCATTGAAGGGCTTTCGTTTGGTGGAGGTTTTTTTGGGGGCCGTGCCACGCTAGAAAGTTAGGGCTACCGCCAATTTCTTTTCCGGTTAAGTCAGGCAACTTTGGCAAAGCGCTTGCGTCAAACTGGGCCGACTGTAACAGCCTGGGCGAAGGCGCACCGCCCGACGACGTCTCCTGGCCCTGGCAGGAGTGACCTCCTCGCAGTTTGCCAATTCAAGACAGACGTCCATTTGCTTTGCTCCAGGCCACCCCATCCTGGCCGCCGTAGGATTGTTTTGATGGTACCAATGCCTCTCCCAACCGAATCAGTGACACCTCTGCGGACGTATCTCAGCACCCACTGGCAAACGCCGGAGCAGTATATCGTGAACACGTTTAGACA
>Ga0116151_10002093_pt1 | contig 18486 bp, 9 predicted proteins | sample AD_UKC117_MetaG_FD_89893 | JGI IMG/M metagenome (GOLD analysis project Ga0116151, IMG submission 89893) | Active sludge microbial communities of municipal wastewater-treating anaerobic digesters from Hong Kong - AD_UKC117_MetaG | ecosystem: Engineered > Bioreactor > Anaerobic > Digestate...
CCCCAGGGCACGGTGATGGTCGGGTCGGGTTCCACCGTCACGGTCACGCCGTCAACGGCCGTTACCGTCACCACATGCTGCGCCGTGGCAAACAGGTCGGGGTGGTCGGCCGACTGCGCCGCCACCACAAGCGTGTAATCACCCGCCGTCGCGCCGATTGGCGGCTGCGCCGTCACCAGACCGGCCGGGGTGGCCGTCACGTCCCAGCCCAGCGGGGCGTGGACGGTGAGCGTGTAGCTGTCGGTAAAGTTGGCCTGCACGCCGGCGCTGAAGCTGGTCGGCGTATCCGCCGGGGTGGTGGATGTGGCGGCGCTGAGGCTGACGCGGAAGAAGTGGGCCGCGCCGTTGAAGCTGAAGGTGTCGTTGGCCCCGGATGCGGCCACCGCGCCCGAACTGCTGCCGTTGCCGAGCGCAAAGCCGTTGGCCGGGGAAACGGCCGTGCCGCCCACCGTCAGGCTGCCGCCGGCCGCGCCAACGGTAAAGCCGCCGCCGGAGGGCGTGAAAGCGGCAGTATTGGCAAAATTGGGCACGGCCGTAGCCCCCGCGCCGCTCAACTGTGTGGGCGCGCTGGTCACAATTTCCAGGTCGCCGGTGTAGTCGGTGCCGTTGAGGGTAGCGGTGGCATTGCTCAGCGCAAGCGTATAATTTCCGGCCGCGTCTATGGTGAAGGCGAAGGAGTCGAACTGGCTGCCGCCGCCCAGGCCGCTTGAGGCCGAGGCGTGCAGGGCCAGCCGCCCGTCGGCCGCGCCGCTGACGCTGACGCCGCCGGTCTGGGCGCTGGCGAGGGCGTCGGGGATGGCGGGCACGGCCGTTATCGCCCCGCTGCCCACCAACGCGCCATTCTGGTACAGGCTGGCCGAAGACACGCTGAGGTTATCGAAGGTGAAACTGTTCTGGCCGACGGCCGTCCAACTGTGGCTGGCGGCGCCGACGACGCCGATCTCGTTGGTGGTCAGGTTGGCGGCCACGGTCTGACCGGGCAGGGAGGCGGGTTGGGAGAGGGTGACGGCCGTTTCCGCCTGGGTGATGGGCGCATCTTGCGGCAGCACAAACAGCGTTTCTTGCAGCGGCGGGTCCGCCTGGGCGATGATCGCCGAACCCAGCGCGTTGCCCGCCGTCACGCCGCGCTTACACCACTTCTTATCCGATTTTTTAACGCAGGCTTGTTCGGCCTTCTTGCCCCATTCCGCCGCCGACGCTTTGGCCGCGCCCATCACCGCGCCGATGTCCTGCCCGTCCAGGGGCATCTGGCCGAAGAAGCCAATCCAAAAGCCCATGACGTGGCTGAAGAAACCGGCCGTAAAGCCGCCGATGAGACTGCCGGCCTTTTGCGAGAACTTGGCCAGAATGGCATATTCCCCGGCCACAAAATGCTGGCCGTTTTCCATCGTGTCAATCACTTCCAGCGTCTCGGTGTCGATTTGCAGCCAGCCGATGGTCGGGTCGGCTGCGCCGGGCAGGGTGACCATGGCCGCCGGGACGAGGACGTAGAGGTTGGGGTTGTCGGTAACGGCCGTGGTGATGCGCGCCTTAGCCTGATCCGAGATGGGCAGGGCAGCCAATTCGTCCAGCGTGCCAAAGGTGATGCGCTCCAGGGTAATGTCATCGGCGGCGGCTTGATCGAAGACCGCGCCGACACTGACCAGCGGCGTAGGCGTCAGCTCTTGCAGCACTTCATGCTCAATGCCCATGTCCAGCAGAGCGCGCCAGAATAGGAACGCCGCCGGGCCAATGTCGGTCTGGCCGGGGTAGGCGACGGCGCGAATTTTGTTGCGCAGCAAATCGAAGCTGATGCTGTCCGTCTGCTCCAGGTCGTTGCGCTCCCAGCCGACGGTGAAGAGGCGCGGCGAGTCGGCGTAAGCTTTCACCAGAAAGGCGTCGGCGGCGTAGTCGTGGGCCTGGTTGGAAGCGGCGGCATATTTGAACAGGTGCAGCCGCTGGCTCAGCCGCGTCACCTTCCCAAAGGTGAGGGTCACCGCTTGGGCGATGGCGTCCTGTTCGGGCGAGGGATTTTCTGTGTCTTGCAGCCCGTCAACCGCTTCTTTGGCGTCGATGGCCTCCAGAGAGAGGGTAACCATCTCCTGGTAGGCGTCGTTGATGGCTTCGGTGGGCACGTCGTAGGCGGCCACCAGCGTGGTCCATGAAGACATTAGGCTGAGGCGGGCGGTTTCGTCGCGGGCGAGCTGGCCTACCAGCCCGCCGCCGGTACGCGCGGCGTAGCCGATGTCGTCGAACAGTTCGCGGCGGTAGGTTTCGCTACGGCCGTCTGGGGCCGTCAGCGTGAAATCCAGCCATTCAGCCACCACCATATCCTGGCCAAAGGGGAAATTGCTGATCACTTCGCCAAACGCTTCCCCTTCCACCAGCGTTTCCGCCTCGCCGACGATGAAGTAGGGGGAATAAGTGTGTTGGGCGCTGGAAAAAGCCAGGCCGCCCTGGTAGTCGCTTTCCACCAGATGGGCAAAGACGAGGGGTTCGCCGGCCAGGGCCACCGTGTTGAAGGTCGCCGCCAGCGGCTCAATCGTGTACAAATTCGTGCCGCCCACCGGGAAAGCGCTGTACTTCTCCACGACAAGGTTCACGGTGACCTTGTGGCGCAACGTGTCCGGCAGTTCGGCCAATTGGCCGCCAGAAGGCGCGCCGAACACGTCGCCGGGCTGGGCGGCGGCAAAGGACGGGTCGAGCGGCGTCCAACCGCTGCCGGGCAGATAGGCTTCCACCCAGGCGTGGCTCTGCGCTTCGGCCAGCAGGTCGGGATCGTTGGCCGGATCGGCGGTGACGCTGCCGGGCAGGATGAGGCCGCTGGGCGCGGCCACGTCCGGGAACATGCCGGCGATCAGCGTCTGGGCGTTGCTCTGGTCCAGTGTGCCCAGGCGGTAAGCGGCGGGCACGCCGCTGGCGCGCAGCAGGGCAATCAGCAAGCTGGCATGATCGACGCCGTTGCCGGCGGCGCTCCACAGCGTGCCGCGCGCGCCGCGCAGGCTGCCGGGGTAGCTTTCGTAGTCCAGGCCGCGCACAAATTCAAAGATGGCGGTGGGATCGTGGCCCAGTGCGGCGGCCTGGCGGCTGACGTAGGTATCGTCGCAGTTGGCGTCGGGGGTGCAGACCAGCCATTGGGCAAAACCGTCGGGGGCCAGGCGGATGGGAGAAACGGCCGTCGCCACCCCCCTGCCCCGCCAACTGCCAAACGCCGCCGCGCCCGCATCCAGATCGACAAAATCGGCCGTGGCCGAGGGGATGGTCATAGTGAGCACCAGGGTGGCGGCGCTGAGGGGCGCAATGTCGCCCAGATTGAAGGACAGGCTGCTGCCGTTTTGGTCAGCGGGCCGCGAGGCAGCCTGCAAGCCGGTCTGGCCGTTGGTAAGCTGGAGCGCCAACTGTGCGCCACGCACGGTGTTGGGGTCGGCGGCGAAGTTGGTGGCGCTGATGGCCGCCAGGGTGTCGGTGATGGTGTCGCCGGGCGCGGCCTCGGGCCGGATGGTGGGCGAGAGGGTGTTGCGCAGGGTGTAGGTGATGACGGCCGTCCCCCCCGCCTGATACGTCGATTGGGCGCGCGACAGTTCCAGCGGGTGCAGAACGTCAGGCGTGGTGGGGTTGGCGGCAACGGCCGTGTCTGTTGGCAGCGCGGGCAGCGGATCCGCATCCTGGGTCAGCGGCGCGGCTTCAATCGGCGCAGGCAGCATCAGGCCAATGCCCGGCAGAACCAGCTGCAACAACATGGCCAGACTGATGATCAGGGAGAGGGACGAGTACCATCTACTTTTACGGGTCATGATTCCTTCCTTTGCAGTAAAAATCCAATCGTTTTCGTTAATGAGGTTGGGTTCGTAAAAATTTTAGCGATTTCAGATTGGGTCAATTTGGGAGATTGGCCCAATCTCTGGCTCATTCCTGAGCCGTCGGATCGACAAGCTGCGTTTGCAGGAAAGCCCACAGGTGATCCGGCGCGGCAAAACTGCGCTTTTCGCCGGTATGCGGATTTTCGACCGTCGCCCGCCAGGGCGATGTCTCATCCTCGCGCCAAAAACGCAGCAGGTACGCCAGATAATCTTGTGATTCGGTTGTGGCTTTATCCATCACGGGTCAACCTGATTTGGCTATTGGGATCAGTAGAAAGTTTTCAGAAGACCCGAAGGGTTTGAAACCTAGGATACTCGGCTAAATTGATGCAAAACCCTTCGGGTCTCATTCCCAAAACCTTTTGCGGTTTACTATAATGGGGTCAGTTTAAAAACAAAACGATCCAAAATCGATCGAAGTAGGATTGGCCGTAAGTAGGCTACGGTAAAGTGGCGAATGGGGAATGGTGGCTGGGGATTAAAGATTGGAGATTGGCACGGGCTATGGGCGATACGCTGACGATACATCTGTTAGGACCACTGAAAATCGAATTGAACGGCCGTCCGCTAACAGATTTGGGGACGCGGAAAGCAGAGGCGCTGCTGGCTTACCTGGTGTGTCAACAACGGCCGTTTCCCCGCGAAAGCCTGGCCGAGCTCCTCTGGGAAGACCGTGACCCGCAGCAAGCGCTGGCCAACCTGCGCTCCCTGCTCTCCGGGCTGCGCAGCCGCCTGAAACCTTACCTCACCATCACCCGCCACACCGTGGCCTTTAACCATGAGAGCGACTACTGGCTGGATGTGGCCGAATTTAATCAGCAGCTAGAGATTGGAGATTGGAGACTGGAGACTGGGCAGTCTCCAGTCTCCAATCTCCAATCTCTCCAACAGGCCGTTAACCTCTACCGCGGCGACTTTTTGGAAGGCTTTTTCGTGCGCGAAAGCCGGGGGCTGGAAGAATGGATCATCCTCGAACGCGAGAGGCTCCAACGGCAGGCAATACACGCGCTGCGGCAACTGGTCCACTACCACCAAGGGCGAGGGGAATATGCCGTCGCTCTTGATTATGTCAACAAGCTCATCGACCTGGATAACCTGAGCGAGCGGGCTAATCGGGACAAGATGCTGCTGCTGGCCCGCAACGGCCGTCTCAACGCCGCCCTCCGCCACTATGATGCTTACAAAAACCTGCTGGCCGCAGAAATTGGCGTGGCCCCCGGCCAGGAAACCGCGGCGCTGCACGCGCGCCTATTGTCAGCACGGACGGTGCTGCCGCACAATTTACCGCCGGATCCCACCCCCTTTGTCGGCCGCACCCAGGAGCTGGCCGACGTGCAGCGGCGGCTGCTGCAGCCCCACTGCCGCCTGCTAACCGTGCTGGGACCTGGCGGCATGGGCAAAACCCGCCTGGCGCTGGCCGCCGCCGGCCAGATCGCCGCGAGCAGTCCTGGCCTGTTTTTGCACGGCATCCGCTACGTTCCCCTGGCTGACATTGGCGGCCCGGCGCTGCTGCCCACGGCCGTGGCCAACGCCTGCGGCCTCGAATTCCAGGGCGCCACCGACCTGCTTACCCAATTGGCCGCCTTTCTGCGCCCGCGCGAAATGCTGCTGGTGCTAGACAACTTTGAGCATCTCTGCGGTCCCCAGGTTGGCCCACTGGATGGCGTGGACGTGCTGCTGACCCTGCTGCAAGAAGCGCCAGACCTCAAACTGCTGGTCACGTCGCGCACGCGGCTGCATTTACAAGAAGAATGGGTGTTTGATCTGGCCGGTCTGGACTATCCGGCCAACGGCGTACCCGATGAGTGGGCCGCTTACAGCGCCATCGAGCTTTTCCAGCAGCAGGCGCGGCGCGTATCCCATGATTTCGCCCCGCAGGCGGCAGATTTTCAAGCCATTGCCCGGCTGTGCCGCCTGCTGGAAGGGCAGCCGCTGGGCATTGAGTTGGCGGCCGCCTGGGTGCGGCAGTTTAGCTGCCCGCAAATCGCCGAGCAGATCCAGGCAGACGTGGCCTTTTTGTCTACCCGGCTGCGCAACGTGCCGGCGCGGCATCGCAGTTTAACGGCCGTTTTCGACCATTCCTGGCAGCTTCTCACGGACCAAGAGCAGGCTATTTTTGCCCGGTTGTCATTCTTTCAGGGCGGCTTTACGGCCGTCGCCGCCCAGGCCATAGCCGAGGCCTCGGCCGAAGACCTGGCCGGGCTGGCGGCCCAATCACTGCTGCGGGCTGAGGGAAACGGCCGTTTCGCCATCCACGAACTGCTGCGCCAATACGCCGCCCGCCAACTGACCGATTTCCCTGCGGAACCGGCGCAAACGGCCGTGCGGCACGCCGCCTTTTACATCGACTTCCTGGTCAGCCAGGGCGATGGTTCCGAAACGGGACAGCGCCAGATCATCCAGGCCGAGCTGCCCAACGTTCGCCTGGCCTGGGAATGGGCCGCCCGCCACCAGGATGAAACCGCGCTGCTGCGCGCAGCCAAGCCGCTGCACGGCTTCTACAGCGCCCAAAGCTGGTTCCAGGAGGGTATCGAAGCGTTCCAGTTTGCCCTCCACCACTTTACCGCTGAGCCGACGGTCCCCGACCAACACGCCGAAATCCTCTGCGACCTGCTCAGCCGCAAGGCGCGGCTGCACATCCATATCGGCCAGTTGGAAGCCGCCCGTCAGGCGTTGGCGGAGGCGATGACCTACCTGCCGCTGGTAAAAGGGCTGGAACGCCAATCGGCGACGCTGGGTTATGTGGCCATCACCCATTTCTACGCCGGCGACTTCAGCCAGGCGGCCAGTTTAGCCGCTGAGAGCCTGCCTGGCGGAAGCCTCAGGCGACGGCGACGGCGTGGCTTTTGCCTACAACTTCTTGGGCAGCTGCCACAAAGCGCAGGGCGATTATGAGCAGGCCGGCGTCTATTTTCGCCGCTCGGCAGACGTTTATCGCCAGCTTAACGATCAGCTGGGCGAAGCCATGCTGCTGAACAACCTGGGCAATCTGGCCCAGGCCACCGGCGACTTTGCCACAGCGCAAGATTATTATCTGGCCTGCAGCAACTTGTTCAAAGCTATTAACCACACGCACGGCGCGGCAACCACCCTGGCCAACGCCGGCCGCTTGGCGCTCAAGCAAAGTGACTATCCGCAAGCGCGCCAGCTTTTGTGGGAAAGTCTGGCGCTGAAACGGGCGCAAAGCGACGATCGGGGCACGGCCGTAGCGCTGGTCGGTTTGGGCGGGGTGTCGGTGGCCCTCGGCGAGCTGGCGCGAGCCCAAACCGAACTGAACGAGGCGCTGGCTCTGGCCCAGCAGTGCGGTGACCTGAAGCTGACGCTGGAGGCGCTGAACGTGCTGGCCGCTTTGCAGGCGAAAAGCGGCCAGCCGGAGCAGGCGCGACAGTTGCTGGCTTTCATTTTGCACAACAAGGCGACGGTCCAGGAAGTACGGGATGCGGCCAACGACGTACTGGCGGAGGTAACGGCCGTTCTGCCTCCCGCGGTGGCCGCCGCCGCCGCTGCCGCAGGCGAAAGCCTAGACCTGGAAACGGCCGTCTTGCTGGCGGTTGAGGGCGGGAAACGGTCGTAACGCTCACCCTCGCTACCACCTATTTCTCGACCCCCTCCCCGCCCTCATTTTCCCCTCATGAAACTCGTTAAACCGCAAAAATTAAGATATAATTAACTGCGTCAAAAATCATGATTTCGGGTCATTTGCCACCCAGATTTGTGGTGGCCTTTTTTGTGTAAAACGGCCGTAATTTCACCCCGGCACAAGACCCAGATCGCGGAGGTTTCATTTGGAAATCGGCACTATAAGCACCATCGATATCAACCGGGAGATGCGCAATTCCTACCTCGATTACGCCATGAGCGTCATCGTCTCCCGCGCTTTGCCGGATGCCCGCGACGGTCTCAAGCCCGTCCATCGCCGCATCCTTTACGCCATGCACGACATGGGCATCCGCTACAACACCCCTCATCGTAAAAGCGCCCGCATCGTCGGCGAAGTCTTGGGCAAATACCATCCTCATGGCGACTCCTCGGTTTACGACGCCATGGTCCGCATGGCCCAAGATTTCTCCATGCGCTACATGCTCGTGGACGGCCAGGGCAACTTTGGCAGCGTAGACGGCGACAGCGCCGCGGCCATGCGCTACACCGAAGCCCGCATGGCCCGCATCGCTAACGAACTGCTGGAAGACATCGACAAAAACACCGTCGAATTTGTCCCCAATTTCGACGACAGCCTGACCGAGCCGGATTTGCTGCCCGCCCGGCTGCCCAACCTGCTGCTCAACGGCTCGTCGGGTATTGCCGTGGGCATGGCCACCAACATCCCACCGCATAACCTCAACGAAGTTTGCGACGCCATCATCCACCTGATCGACCATCAAGAAGATTGGGAAGAGGTGACCCTGGATGACCTGATGCAGTTTGTGAAGGGGCCGGACTTCCCCACTGGCGGGCAGATTCTAGGCACGGAAGGGATTCGCAACGCCTACGCCACCGGGCGCGGGCGGGTAGTCATCCGCGGCGTGGCCCAAATTGAAGAAATCCCCGGCAGGCCAGATCGCCAGCGCATCAACATCACCGAACTGCCCTTTATGGTGAACAAAGCCATGCTCATCGAGCGCATCGCCGAACTGGCCAATGGCGGCATCATCCCCGACATCTCCGACCTGCGCGACGCTTCCGACCGGCGCGGCATCTCCATCATCGTCGAGCTCAAACGCGGCACCCAACCGATGAAGGTGCTCAACCAGTTATTTAAGCACACGGCGCTGCAATCGACCTTTGGCGTGCAGATGCTGGCGCTGGTGGATAAACAGCCGCGCCTGCTGTCGTTGAAACGCGCGCTGCAAATTCACATCGACCACCGCCTGGAGGTGATTACCCGCCGCACGCAGTTTGATCTGGACAAGGCGCTGAAACGGCAGCACATTTTGGCCGGCCTCCTGATTGCCCTGGACCACCTGGACGACGTGATCGAGACCATTCGCCGCTCGGCGGATGCGGACGTGGCGCGCACCCAGTTGATGGAGCGCTTTGGCCTGACAGACGCCCAGGCGACGGCCATTCTGGACATGCAGCTGCGCCGCCTGGCCGCCCTGGAACGACAAAAAATTGAAGAGGAATACCGCGAAGTTACCGCCCATATCGAGTATTTGCGCGGCCTGCTGGCGGACAGCGCCAAAATTTTAGCGTTGATCAAGGAAGATTTGCTGGCCTTGAAAGAGCAGTATGGTGATGAACGCCGCTCGCAGATTGCCTATGGCCTGGACGCTGACATCAACATGGAGGATTTAATCAAAGACGAGGACGTCTTTATCTCCATCACCCAGCGGGGTTATGTCAAGCGGACGCCGGTGACGGCTTACCGCCTGCAAGGGCGCGGCGGCAAGGGGCTCATCGGCATGACCACGCGCGAGCAAGATCAGCTGGAGCATCTGTTTGCCGCCGGCACACTAAACAGCATTCTTTTCTTCTCAAATTTTGGCAAGGTTTACGCCATTAAAGCGTATGAAATTCCGGAGTTGGATCGCACGGCGAAGGGGACCAACTTGATGAACATTTTGCCGCTGCTGCCGGAAGAGAAGATCACGGCCGCATTGCCGGTGGTGGATTTTGACGACGCGGAATATTTGATCATGGTGACGTGCAACGGCCGTATCAAACGCGTCGACCTCAACGAATTCAGCAACGTCCGCCCCAGCGGCCTCATCGCCATCTCCCTGGATGATGGCGACCAGTTGAACTGGGTGAAGCTGACTCACGGCAATCAAGACATCATCATCGTCAGCGAGCAGGGGCGCGGCATTCGCTTTAGCGAAGAAGACGTCCGGCCGATGGGCCGCACTGCCGCCGGCGTGCGGGCGATGGTCCTGGACGATTGGGACCGCATCGCCGGGGCCGACGTGGTAACGCCCGATGACGACGTGCTGGTGATCACCGAAAAAGGGTACGGCAAACGCACTCCGCTGGACGAATACCGTCAGCAAGGCCGCTATGGCCAGGGCGTGCGCGCCATGATCCTGTCGCCGGAACGCACGGGTAAGATCGTCAGTGCGCGGGTGGTGACAACCGGCGACGAAGTGACCTGCATTTCCTCCAACGGCATTATCTTGCGCACGGAAGCCGACACCATCTCCCAGCAAAGCCGGCTGACGCAGGGCGTGCGGGTGATGGACCTGCGGTCCGGCGATACGGTGGCCTCGGTAGCCGTGGTGCGCGAAGGCATGTTATCGCGGGTGAATGGACAGGAAGAAAACGGCGATGGCGGGAAAGAAACGGCCGTTGCCGAACCAACCACGCCAGACCTTACCGAGCCATCCGTCTGACCGGTTTGACCTTTAGTTGGCCTCAAACCCCCGCCAGCTTGAATGCTGGCGGGGGTTTATTTTGGCCCGCTGCCGCCGCCCCCAACCACCCTTGCCTGCCACATTCACATTTTATGCTATAATGCCATCCTCAGACTTGTCCAAAGGTTTGATTGTATATGACATCACGTTCGCCTAAACGACATCCCAAATCCGGGATACGCTTGCCCATTTGGGCGCTCGGACTGATTGGGGTCATTCTTCTGGTCATTCTGGTGGGGAGTTCTATCTGGTTATTCCGCACAGTACGCGCCATGACCTCCGCCTGGGAAGTGACCAATCCTGATTTTGGCGCGGTGGAAGAAACGGCCGTCACCAACCAGCCACAAACCAGCCTCTCCGCCCCAGAAACGAGCAGCAGCGACAATTCCCCGGTTAACCTGACCGCCGACACGCTCCAGCCCTGGAGCGGCCAGGAACGGGTCACCATTCTGATGCTGGGCATCGACCAACGCTGCGAAGAAGACGGCCCCAACCATACAGACAGCATGATGCTCGTCACCATCGATCCGGTTGGCCTCTCGGCGGGAATCCTCTCGCTGCCGCGCGACATGTGGGTAGAAATCCCCGGCGTGGGCGTCGACCGCATCAATCAGGCCAACTATTACGGCGAAATTTACAACTACCCCGGCGGCGGCCCAGCCTTGGCCGTCGAAACAGTTGAATCTTTCTTAGGTGTAAAAATCGATTATTTTGCGGCGGTCAATTTTGACGCCTTTGTTGAAGTTGTGGATGAGATTGGCGGTATCGACATTGTTGTACCGGAAGCAATTGACGATCCCACGTATCCTGATCGGTGTTACGGCTACGACCCCTTCAAAATTGAAGCAGGCGACCAGCATCTGGATGGCCAGGCGGCGCTAAAATACGCCCGGACACGCGCCACCTTAGGCGGCGACGTCGACCGCGCCGGCCGGCAGCAAGCCGTCGTTTTGGCCGCCCGTGACCGGATTTTGAGCCTGAACATGCTGCCCGCGCTGGTCACCAAAGCGCCGGCTCTCTGGCAAACCCTGCAGGACAACGTGCGGACCGATATGTCCTTGGAAGAAGCAATTCAGATGGCTTTGTTGGTGCAAGAAATTCCTCGCAGCAGCATCCATACCTCGGTGATCGACTATGATTATGTCTATCCCGAAACGACGCCCGACGGCCGTCAGGTATTGGTGCCCAACCGCGACAACATCCGCCAGCTACGCAATGAATTGTTTACTCCTCCGGCTATTCCTACGCCAGAAATCCAAAACTTGCCCGCGCTGATGGCCGCCGAAAATGCCCGTGTGGCCATCTACAACGGCACCCCCACTTTCGGTCTGGCAGGCGAAACCGAGACATATTTGCGCTCACAAAATGTCAACGTCACAGAAGTCGGGAATGCCGATGCGGCTACTTATCGCACGACTCAAATTATTGACTATGGCGACCACCCCAATACCCAGCGCTTCCTCATCCAACTGATGGGCATCCCGCCGTTGAACGTAAGCAGCGGCAGCAACCCAGAGGGAGACTATGACTTGTTGATCATCCTGGGTAACGATTGGCAGGTGCCCGGTCAATAACTGCTTTTCATCAACCGAATCGAACATCTTAGCAGCAGAGGAGATCAATGCGAAAAAAGGGCTGGTCGTGCCTGATTATCGGCATCCTGTTCACATCGATAGCCTGCCAACCGATTACTGACGAGAGCGAAAGCCAGGCTTTTCTAGAACCAGCCGTCACCAGTTCAGCCGGGGCAACGGCCGTTGCCCAGCAGCCAGCCGCTTCCACCGCCAAACCCAAACCCACGTCCAGCCCACCCCCCAAACCCACGCCGGAACCAACCAGCAATTTTCTTAAAAACTGGCAGCAGCTCGGCAGCGGCAGCTCCGGTTTGCAAATTGCCATTCCCCCAGACTGGGAAAACCTGTCCGGCAATTTGCAGCTAGACAGCACTGTGCTCAACAGCCCGCTCGGGCTGATCAATCTCCTGGCGGCCAATTCGCAGCGGGTAGGCAGCAGCATCCTCGCCGGCAAAGACATCCAGTCCGGCGGCTTTGTCGCCGGGCTTATCACCAACCTCAACCTGGAGGAGCCGGATCCCGCCGCAGCTTTGCCGGCCATCCTGGCCGACATCCAGGCCAGCGACCGCCAGGTCAGTGAAATCACGCCGGTTGCTCTGCCGGGCATCGCCGGGGCTTACGTTGACATTTTGGGCAACCCCATTTTGTACCCGTCCGAACGCGGGCAAAATCTGGTGACGCGCATCTTGCTGCTGACCACGCCGGAGGCCGCGGACACGGCCGTGCCGTTGAGCCGCACCCAGGCCATTTACGTTTTTAGCGCCACCCGGTCAGAATGGGATCGTTACCAACCCCTCTTTGACCAGATGATCGGCACGATCCTGGTGCACGACATCGACGGCGGCATGGGCCATGGCGACGGCCGTTTGCACATCGCCGGCGAAATCACCAGCGGCGAACCGGTGAACGGCCGTTTAGAGGCCACCAACAGCGACGTCTGGACCTTCACCAATGCCGGGCCAGCCTACGCCACCATCTCCCTGCGCCCGGAAACCAACAACCTGGACCTGACGCTCACCATCATCGACCCGGCCGGGCAAACTGTGGCCCGCATCGACCACGGCTATGCCGGCGACATCGAAACCGCCGCCGATTTGCTCCTGACGGAAAACGGCCGTTACCTCATCGAAATCAGCGAGTTTTTCAGCGAAGCCGGCGGCTACGTCCTCGACCTCATCCTTTCCGGCACACCCACCCTCAACAACGGCGGCCAGATCAACCCCGGACAGAGCATCCAGAGCGAGCTGCCCAGCAATGGGCAGCAATATTGGACTTTTAACGGCATCGCCGGCACGCTGATCAGCATCGTGGTAACCCCCGACGAACGGTTTGACGCCCTGCTAAACCTGTATGGACCGGACGGCCGTCAACTGGTAGCCCTGGACGAAGGGTTCAGCGGCGACGCCGAGGTCATTTCCGGTTTCGAACTGCCGGCCGACGGCGAATATACCATCCTGGTGCAAAGCTTCGCCGGCAACAACGGCTCCTATACCCTTTCCCTGGACGAAGGCGGCGAAAGCACCGCCAACTTCTACGACGCCGGCGACCTGGCCTACGGCGACATCCGCCAGGAAAACCTGCGCTCCCAGGAAGCCCACGCCTGGTTCTTCTCCGGCAAAACGGGCGACATGGTGATGATCGAGGTCAAGCCGCTCAACCCCACGCTGGACCTGGAAATCTGGCTGCTAGACGCTAACATCAACCGCATCGCCGCCCAGGATACCTTCCTGCAGGGCGAAAACGAGTTGATCGACATCACGCTGCCCCAAGACGGCCAATACCTCATCCTGGTCCGCGACTTTAACGGCGCGCCGGGCAATTATGAGATCCGTCTGGCGGCGCTGCCGGTGGCCACGCCGGTAGCCTTGGGGCTGCTGGAATTGGGCGGCAGCGTGGCCGGGGTGTTGGAACCAGACCAGAGCATCGTTTACTATTTTGACGGTCAGCAAAACACCACGATCCGCCTGGAGCTGACCGCGCAGACGGCGACCAGCGATCTGGCCCTTACGCTGCTGGACCCGAACGGCCGTGCCTACGTGCGCGTGGATGAAGGCCAGGCCGGGCAGCCGGAAAGTTACACCCTCACCCTGCCGGAAAACGGCCGTTGGGGCATCCTCATCGACGAATTCTTCGACGAGGGCGGCGGCTACACGCTCTCGGTAGCGCCTCAATGATTTTGTACGAAATCGAAACGGATGAGATTCTGGTTACAACTGGCCCGGCTCTGCACGCGGTATGCCTGGGAAACGGCCGTGCCGTTTGCCGACTCTAACTGCACCTCATAATCCCGAATCACCGGCGAATCAAACAAAAACTGCTCCCAACCCGACGGACTGTAATCCGGAGCGCTGCCCACTTGCAGCCGCGCGTCAATCCCACTGCCCCATACATGCACCTGATAGCTGCCCGGCGGCACCGGATTACGATCCAGGTCCAGCACCTCGCCGGCAATGCCCATCCAGCCACAACCGGCATTATTGGCATAATTTTGCAAATAGAACGGGCTGTTATTGGATTTGGTGAAAAGATACTGCGACCGGGTGGCGCTGGCCGTCGGCGAGGGGCCGGGCGGCGTTTCTGTGGGCGTGTTGGAGGGGGTAGGCGTCTGCGTGGGTGTGGGGGTACGCGTGGGGAACGTGGGCACAGGCGACGGCGTGTAGGTAGACCGGGCTGTGCTGGTAGGGCGCGGCGTCGCCGTGGGCTGCGGCGGCAGCGGTGTCCAGGTGGGCTGCAGCGACGTCGGCGTCAGCGTGGGCAGCAGCGCCAGGCTGGCCGTCGTGGGCAGCGGCGTGCTGCTGGGCGGCGCGCCTACCCATTCCTGCCGCAGCGCCGCGACCGCATTCGCCGCCGTCTGCCGCCCGCCCGGCCAAAGCGCCACCAGCGCCAGCCCCAACAAAAGCAGCAAAGCGAAAAAAAGCAGCGCCGCCGTCAGCACGTTCAATAAACTGCCAAAACATCCGGTTTGCTGCTTGTTCGTTCGGCTCAAATCCTTTTTCCAGGTCTGGGTAAAACTAAGGTTTCGCTCGTTATGATCGTTCTGGTTTAACTGGAGACTAGAGACTACCAGTCTCCAATCTCAAATCTCCAGTCTCCAAGAGCCCAAACTTGTTTTTGAGCGGACCCTAAGAATCTGGCATTCAACTGCCGCTGTTCACCATCAGGACAATGTCGGCCTGCTGCCACAAATCGGCCAGCCAACTTTCAAAGGTGGACTGCAGCAGCGTGTACTGCATATCGGCCTCCAGGCGGCGCTGTGGATCACGCGCTATCACCTGCACCAGATAATAGGTCTGACGGCCGTCTTCCCCCGTCGCCGTAATCACATCACTGATCTCGCCCGGCTGTAAGGCAAACGCCGCCTCTTCCACCGCCGGCACCAGCAGCGAGCCGCGGGCAAAAAAGCCCAGTTCGCCGCCGTTCTCCCCAGTCACCCGGTCCACTGAATTTTGCTGCGCCAGGAAAGCGAAATCATCGCCATTTTTTGCCCGCTGCCACAACTCCTGCGCCAGAGCGGGATCATCCACCTGGATATACCGGGCATTCACCTGCTCCACGGCGCGGGGCACAGCGGCCGTCACCTGGTCGCGCATTTGCCCGGCGATCATTTCGGCGGCCAACGCCTCGCGAAATTCGTCTTCGGTCCAGTGGTTGGCTTCCAGCCAGGCGTTAAAGCTGTCGTCGCCGCCGGACGCGCTGCGCAGTTCAGCCAGTTTGTCGTCCACCATGGCCGGGGTCACATTGACGCCCGCCGCTTCCGCCGCCTGGGCAATCAACATGCGCTCAATCAAGGCTTGCAGCACCTGATCGCGGTAATCGGGGCTGGCGGCAGCCGGGTCCAACTGGGCGGCAGCCTGTTCGTAGCGGGCCAGTTCTTGCTCGTAGTCGGCCAGATAGAGCGGCGCGCCGTTGACGGTGGCCGCCAATGGCTCGGTTGGGGTGGGGGTAGGCGGCACTGCCGTTTCCGTAGGCGTGGCCGCCGGTTCTGCGGTGACGGCGCTGGCCTCGCTCGCGGCAGCTGCCGCGGTAGGCTGAGCCGTCGGAGTCGTTTCTTCCTGGCGGCAAGCCGCCAACAAGAGCAAAGTTAAGGCTAAAATCAGCCCAGCATGCTGTTGTTTTAATGATTTCGATCGTGCAAAAAATGACATAATGTTATCCGATGCTGCCGGTTTGATTATACCCAGGCGCTGACCGGCGGCAAACTGCGCCGCCGCGCTCAGGGCTTAATTCTCCATCTTTTCACACAATAAGCTCACCTGCGCGGCCATCTGGCGGTGAATGACGCGCAGAGCCGCATTGCCCGGCCGGCGGTCGGCGGCGTAATGCCGGCCGACTTCGGCCAGCAGCTCCTGGCTGTTGCCGGGCTGGCCGGCGGCCACCCACTGCAACGTCTCCAGGTCGGCGTAAAGCTGAGCCACGGCCGTTTCCGCGTCCGGCAGCGTCTCCAACTGCGCCATCATAGCGGCGATGAAGACCTGTGTCTCCGAGAGAGCGTCGGCGGCGACCGGACCGCTGTTATCTCTGGCCAGTTCAGCCACCAGGCCCAAATGGGCGACCAGCGGCGCGATCAATTCCTGTGTCAGCACGGCCGTCAGCGCGGCGGCAAAGCGCAGCGGGTCGGCCAGACCATCGACCAGGGGCTGCGCTTCGGCGGCGGGCAGCAGGTCTGGCCAGTGGGCGGCAACCACGGCCTGCAGCCGGCGAGTCAGACGGCCGTATCGTTCGTCAGCGGCGTCCAACTGCCAGTCGCCGCTGCCCAGACAGTAAAAAATCTGGCACTTCAGCGGCCGCCAGCGGCCCGGCCAGGTGCAGCCGCCTACGCCCAAATAAATGCAGGCATGGTCGTCGTGGTGGGTTTGCCCGGGCAGATGGGGCAGCAGCTCATCGAGCACCGTCAGCGCCAGGACGTCAACGGCCGTCACCTGCGACGCGCCGACCACGCAGCAGCCGCCCCGGCACTGGCGGCAGTAATCAAATTCCTGCCAGAGCACGCGGTTGTAGGCTTGCAAGAGGGTTACCAGGTCGGCCAGCAGTTGGCGGACGGCGGCGGGGGTGAAAACGGCCGTTGCCGTCACCAACGGTTCGCCAGCGGCCAGCCATTCGGCCAGAGCCGGGCCTATCGCCGCCAGCAGCGCCCCATCTGCCTGATACCGCTCGTATTCTGGATGCGTCTTCAGTTCCATGCGTCCCTATCCACTGCGCGTTGCCAGTCAGGCGTTCACCACGTTCCCTTTTTTGATAACCGTTTGCACCAGATTCACGCCATAACGGTACCCAAGCTGGCGGTAATCGTCCACGTCGAGAATGAGGATGTCGGCCTGTTTGCCTGGCTCTAAACTGCCGATTTCGTGGCCGCGGCCGATGGCATGAGCGCTGTTCAGGGTGGCCGCGGCCAGCGCCTGCGCTTGCGTCAGGCCCATGTAGCGGCAGGCCAGGGCGATGACCATCTGCATGGATTCACACCAGCTCGTGCCCGGATTGCAGTCGGTGGCCAGGGCCAGCGCGCCGCCGGCGGCCAGAATGGCTTTGGCGGGTGTGTATTGGCTGTGTCCCAGGCCGAAGGGTGTACCCGGCAGCCCGACGGCGATGGTGTCGCCCGCGCCCAGGGCGGCGATGTCTGCTGCGGGCGTTTCTACCAGGTGATCGGCGGAGACAGCGCCCAATTCCACGGCCAGCCGGGTTCCGCCCAGGCCGACAAATTCGTCGGCGTGGACTTTGAGACCATAGCCTAATTCTTTAGCCCGCTGCAGGATGCGCCGGGTCTGCGGCAGATCAAACACGCCTTCCTCGCAAAAAACGTCGCAGAACAGGGCACGGCCGTTGCGCGTCATCCACTCCGCCCCGGCCGGCAGCATGTCATCAATTATCAGATTGACATAATCGTCGGTACGGCCGTGGTATTCAGCAGGCACGGCATGGGCGGGCAAAAAGGTGGGCGTTATGTCAATTGCATGCAGGTCATCCAGGGCCAAAATCGTGTCCAGCAGCTTGATTTCGGCGTCGAGCGACAGGCCGTAGCCGGTTTTGGCCTCCATGCTGGTGGTGCCATAATGCAGCATGGCGTCCAGGCGCTGCAGGTTGGCGGCAACCAGCGCCTCAACCGAAGCGGCGCGCACCTGGCGCACGGTTGACATAATGCCACCGCCCGCGGCCATGATCTCCATGTAGGTGGCCCCGGCCAGGCGCTGCTCAAATTCGCCGGCGCGGTCACCGGCCCAGGGGATATGGGTGTGGGGGTCGACAAAGCCGGGGATGAGGCAACGGCCGTGGGCGTTGATGGTGGCAGCGGCGGTGTATTGGGCTTGAAGAACGGCCGTGTCGCCCACGGCCACGATCTTCCCATCCCGCACCGCCACCGCGCCGTTCTCGATGAGGCCCAATTCGCCCAGGGCCGCGCCGCGCTGCGGGCCATCCGCCCCCGGAACCACACATACCTGCCCGGCCGAATGGATCAATAAATCAACTTGTGCCATCAGTTTTTCCTTTTCTAGCAGAACAACCTGTCTTTATTCTACAACAACCGCCCTTATTCCCCCTCGCGAATCCAAAGAAAGAGGACGAGAACGGCCGTGCCCATCAACAAACCAGACGCCAGGCCGCTCCAGGCAAAGCCGCCGCGCTGCCAGATAACCGGGCCAACCGTCGCCCCCACCAGGCGCCCCATGGACATGGCCGCCAGGACCATCGTCATGACCACACCGCGCGCCGCCGGAACCAGTTCGGTCATCA
>Ga0116151_10002096_pt1 | contig 18478 bp, 18 predicted proteins | sample AD_UKC117_MetaG_FD_89893 | JGI IMG/M metagenome (GOLD analysis project Ga0116151, IMG submission 89893) | Active sludge microbial communities of municipal wastewater-treating anaerobic digesters from Hong Kong - AD_UKC117_MetaG | ecosystem: Engineered > Bioreactor > Anaerobic > Digestate...
AGATTCATGTTGAAAGTCATTCGAGGACCGAAATAGGCTTCTTAAATCTTTTTGTTTAGAGAGAGGATAGCGGCTAAACCAAACTTCTAGTAGATTGCGCATTCGGGCAAATTCTTCTCTGGAAGTTCGATTTATATACGAGAACTTCGATTCAGTGTAATTGGCGCTTTCATCTGCAATACACTCGATTTCATCGAATAATTTCATATCTTAATATTTGCTTCCATTTTTGTTGTGGACCAACAGTTCGCATAACCTGCCCACGCAGCACTCAGATTGATGAGAGGTTGCATTGTACCTATTTTATACGATGCCTGCGGATACAAGCTCGACAATCAATCTTTTACTACAATCGAAGTTTATTGCAGAAGCTTGCGAATTTTCTCCAGTTCCATCGATGGATCACTCGCTGCGGCAAAAGCGACAACGGCGATCACGGATTTCTCTGCCACACTTTGCACAATTGCCGGCGGCTGCTTTCCAAAATCGATCTTTTGTGCCACATCTGCCAGTGCACTGGTGATTAACGCCATTGCGTTGCGCAATCTGTGGTCTACTTCATCCAAATCTTGGCGGGAAAGCTGTCCAACCTGATGGACAATTAACTGTGGTTCAATCGCTGCTACTTTAGGACGCACAAAGGATGGCTTTAGTAATCCAGCTGCTTGCCAGTCAGCCAATATGTAATCGATTGGTACGGTTGCTTTTGCGAGTTGAGAGGACACATACGCAGGCAGCAGGTCAGGTAGAACATTCTGGTAAGCAGCGCTACTACGACAACCGCCAGTCGGGTTATGGTCGCAGTTAAGTCGGTTAACGGGAATGGGATTAGAATGACATCACCCCGTTGACAGTTATCAAACAAATCTCGAAAAAGGATTCTTGACATCCAGAAACGTGAATTGTGCAAAATCGCCCGTGTTGACTGTATACAACCCAGCAATGCCATGATCTTTCAACGTGGCAACCAAAGCTACATCGAAAACTTTTTGTCGGGTTGTTACGGACTTGAGCAAGTTCAACAACGTAGTCAGTTGGGTTGATTTTGGATAAAGAATCGTGATACCCGTATCAATATAATCTTGTACAAGTTGCGTTGCATTATGAAGTGACAAGGGCGATTCGAGTTGGTTCCGTGTAATGACATTCAAAAATTCCATCAGCACTTGTCCGGGAATGCAGACCAATAATTTCCCCTCAGCATCTCGTTCATTCATGACCTTCTCGATAAATGCCTTGGCTTGGGGATGAAAAGGCGACGCTGTATTGTGTGCATAAACCAACAAATTTGTATCCAGGGCATCCATGATTAAGAGACCCTGTCCGCATACATTTCCTCGCGATCAATGGTAATATCTGCGCCAAGGTCAAACGTCTGCACGCGGAAAGGCTTATGTGGGGCCAACACAGCTTCACTTTGCGCAATTTCATCCTTGAGAGACTGAAGCAGAAGTTCAATCACCTGGATCCGATAGGTTAAAGGCGTATAGCGAAGCTGTTGAACCGTTTCTTGAACTGTCATACATTATCTCCTTACCTGCACTGAAACGCTTCCTGTTGATCGTTGGAGATTCATTATATCAGAAAAACAGAGCGTTACCCAGCCCCAATTCACCACTGGGTGCGTATCACGGGACTGATCCGTTTTCCCCTTTATCCCGGTTCTTTCCACCTGCTTGCACCAACCCGGCTAGCTCTGGTACACTCGCAGCATGATACCCTGGCTACTCGCTACGCTGACCACATGGAGTTGCAATATCCAACAGGCACGGCGTTCGATCTGGCGGGCGCTGATCGGGTGATTTCACCCAACATGATGGGCGGCTTTGGCGTGGCATCGCCGATGCTGGATCACCACATGGCTGAGTTGTGGGATCAGATGCTCTATCAGCGTTCTGAACAGATGCGCTTTGGCGATTTGCGAGCGGTGGATTATCCGGCGCTGAAGAGAATTTACGGATCGGTTCTTAGTTTAACGTAGCCAACGCCGATGCTAACTTTGCCTGCAGGTCGCGATTGCTGACGCGACCATTTGCCAGGTCAAACTGCTCATGGAAGTGGGGAATCGACAGATCGGCCTTTACCTCCATTGCAAAATGGGGTGCCGCAGTTTTTGCCACAGCCAAGACACGGCTGCCCCCACCGGGCCCGGGCGAGGCGGCGAGCAGGACAGCCGGCTTGCCTTGATAGACTTTTCTGTCAATGCGCGAGGTCCAATCAAAAAGATTTTTAAACGCCGCTGTATAGTAGCCGTTGTGTTCGGCGAACGAAATCACTAAGGCATCCGCTTCGCCAATCTTCTTGTAAAATTGCTGAGCGAGTTCAGGGATACCCTCTTCCTGTTGGCGGTCGATACTGAAGAGGGGCATCTCATACTCACGGAGATCGATGATTTCGACTTCTGCATGATCAACAATTCCAGCTTTCAACAAATCCGCGGCATAAGAGACCACTGCTTTGTTGATCGAGTTGCGACTATTGCTGGCCGCGAAGGCTAACACTTTCATTCTGACCCCCTTTCCTGATAACTCTTTACTACCGGTTGACTAACGGCGCGACCGCTGTGCCGATTAACGCAATGGCGCGCAACAGCTTTTGATGGGACAACCCGGCATTGTCCATCTGAAAGGTAATGCGTGAAATGCCGCCAAGAGCTTCGCTGTGATGCCGGATCTTCTGTGCGATCTCTTCCGGCCCACCGACCAGTAATGCCCCCGTTGGCCCATTCTGCGCATCGAAGTGGGCCCGACTCACCGGTGGCCACCCCCGCTCTTTGCCAATCCGCGTAAAGGTTTCGGCATAACCTGGATAATAGTCGGCAATGGCTTCCTCGCGACTGTTTGCCACATAGCCCAGCGAATGTAGCCCCACCTGCAACTGCTCCGGCGGATGTCCTGCTTCGGCACCGGCCTGGCGATAGAGATCGACCAAGGGGCGAAAGCGCTCTGTTTCTCCGCCAATGACGGCAACCATCAGCGGTAACCCAAGCAGCCCCGCGCGCACAAAGGATGCCGGCGTGCCCCCCACGCCCAACCAGATGGGCAATGGATTTTGTAGCGGCCTGGGATAGATCGCCTGCTCGTGCAGCGCAGGCCGGAATTTGCCCGACCAAGTGACGACTTCTTGCTCGCGAATCTGGAGGAGCAGGTCGAGCTTCTCGGCGAAGAGCGCATCATAATCATGCAAGTCCAAGCCAAAGAGCGGAAAGGATTCGGTAAAGGAGCCGCGCCCAACCACCATTTCTGCCCGTCCGCGCGCGATCAGATCCAACGTCGCGAAGTTTTGAAAGACGCGCACCGGATCGGCTGCGCTGAGCACCGTCACGGCGCTGCTCAGACGAATTCGCTTGGTCCGGGCCGCGGCCGCGGCGAGAATCAGCGCCGGCGCAGAATCGAGAAACTCTTTGCGGTAATGTTCGCCAATCCCAAATGAAGCCAGGCCAACCTCGTCGGCATATTCCATTCGTTCGAGCAATTCGGCCAACGCATTCGCGCTGTTGACCACCGTGTCTGTGCCCTTGCTCACCACATTGGCAGCAAAACTATCAATGCCCATTTCCATGATATCCACCTCGTTACTGCGTAAAGCGGCAGTGGCTGATGAATGTTTCGTAAATAATCCGGTAAATGCTTGCCGCCCCGCCATCAACGAGCGGGGCTAGAGAACGACGCCCTCTAAAGCGGGCTTTAGCCTGCGTTGTTCTGTAGCCCTGTGGCTTTAGCCCCGGGCGGTTTACCGCATTAATTCTGTAACATTTATAAGCCATCGCCTACCAGAGGAAGTACGCTGATGAAGGTTAAGAAAATAAATCGGTATGTCGTAGGGGCATCCGCTTGCCGGTGCCCGCTGTGGGCAACCGCAAGGGATTGCCCCTACGAGCACAGATCTTTTTCTGAACGTCTATAGCAGCCACAGACTTCAGCCTGTGGCGCTAAGTCACATCCGATCTACAATTGAGTCGATCCAATAGTTTAGCGCTAAACTATTGGGCAAAAAAACTATGCCACCTACACGCGTGGCATACTCTCACTCCAAACTGCGCTCCAGTTTCCGCAAGATCGCAGAAAATTGGCGTATCTCGTCAGCCGTCAATGGGGACAAGATTTCCTTGACATATTGATCGTGCACGGGCATAAGCGCCGCAAAGAGCGCCTCTCCTTGCGCGGTGAGCGAAACAACGTTATCGCGCCCGAGCTTTTTCCGCTCAATGTAGCCTCGTTTTTCAAGGTTACTCAAGTGTTGCGTGATATTGCCCTTGGTCACATTCAGTCGGTCGGCGCACGTCTGCTGATTGATGCCTTCATCTGCCGCAATTTCGGCCAACAGATCAAACTGCCCTTGGCTGAGATTCCATTGGCGCATATGCTCATCCAGTTGCGGAAGTAACTTCTTCAATACACGGACGAAGCGAAACCATGTCAGGAGTGTCGCATCGCGGCGGCGTGTTTGTACGAAAGTAGTCAAGGTTTCTTTAGTCATGAAAATAGTTTAGCACTAAACTGTTTCCGTGTCAATAGGCACCTTTGTTTGATTGCGAATGGGGTGTTGCCTCGTGCGTAAGTAACGAACTATTTTGGTATAGAAACCAGGTTTCTATACCAAAATAACTCTGTCCAAGATGCACTCGGGTCTGTTAACATTTGGATAACGCGACCAATACATTTGGCTTCTAACAGTGAAAAGCGGTCTCAACCGCTGAGTTTTTAGCCGCTGCGGCGGCTTTTCCTGGTTAGAAGCGGGTTTTACCCTGCTCAAATGAAATGTCAACGGCTCCTTGTACATTGCGGCGTAAATACGACGGCAGTCAATCAGCCCAGGTTGCGCAAGTGGATAGGAAAGGAGCGCTAGGGGCTTATTGACGCCGGGGCTTTACTGGGCATCTGGCGGCACCCCCGCATCGGCTGGAATCGGCGGGCCGTCGGGGATGGCATCAATGGTTTCACAGCGGGTGAAGTGCACATCACGCCATTCAAAGCCTTGCGCCTCAAAGGTCTGAATATCTTTGATCCAATGCTTCTCGCCCCTATCCAGTGCATAAATATGGGGACTGCTCGCGCACTTCAACAGAATCGGATACGGCTGTTCGCCAACCACATGTTGAATATCCTTCGGCAATGCTGCCACTTCGCCCTGATTGATCGGGAAGAGCCAGGGCAGCGCCAGCAGCGTCAGCAGTGCCCACATCGCATAAGGGATCATGGCACCGGCGAGGGTACGCTGGAGTGCATGTACCCGCGCCGGCCCTTTCGCCCGCCACTGGAGCACCAGCAGCCAAAAGAGCACGCCAATGTTGATCACATTCCAGCCGATAAAGGTCAGGCGGTTGGGCGTCAGGCGATCGAGCAGCGTGCGATAGAGGATCGCGGCCAGCGCATAGATGCCAACAATCAACGTGAGTACCGTCAGCGCCAGGATCCCGCGCCAGAGCCAATGCCACAGCCGTTCACTGAGGTCACCCTGTGCCAGCGGCACCACACCGACCAACAGCGCAATCACGGCAAAGAGCAGGGCGTTGAAGGCAATCAGCACCTCGCGATTGTTAAAGGGTTGCCAAAAATTGGCGGGAATAAAGAAAACAAAGATGGTTAAGACGAGCACCGCCAACGGTAGTAGTAAACGCAGCAACAGCGGGATCAGGCGACTCAAACCCTCATCAAAGGGCTGCTGGCGCGGTGCGACCCCTGGCTCAATTGCCAGCGCCACCGCTAACACGCCGATCATTCCCGCGCCGCCAGCAAAGAAGAGGCGCATGATCTCCTCCGGCGGCTCAATGCCCAACGCGCTGAAGAGGCCAACAGTTACACCGGTAAAGAGCAGAAGGATGAAGCCAAAGAGCCCCCCAACGATTAAAAATTCCAATGACTTTACCAAAAACGCAAAGCGGTTGCCCGGGTCCCAATGACCGATGAGCGCGTAGATCCCAATCCCTGCCCAAGCGAGCAGTGCCAGATTCAGCGGCATCAACGCCAGATACTGCTCCTGATACAGACTGGTACCTGTTTGTGGAAAGAAATAGATCACATATGCTGTAACGCCCATTAGCCCCAGCGCAATCAGAACCAGACGCCGCCAATGCCGGTCCCCGGCGCCGGCCAAAAATGTAATAATAATGATGGCGGCGATTCCCATGCCCACCACCAGCACCAAGGGTGTTGATGAATGCCCCTGAACTCCAGAGAATGGATTCACAATCTGTAGTGTATAGCCCTGCTCATCGGAGAGCCACCAGAGCAGCAGCCCATTCAGAATCGCCAGCGGCACCGCCCACGACCACGCAATTACCCGCCCCGCGGCGTGGAGCAGCCGGTAATACCACGCACTATAGAGCAAATTCCCACAGTCCTCCGTGTGCGCCAGCTGTATGGCTTCAGTAAAGGCACCCCGCTCGCCCGCTTTGACCGCGGCTTGATAGGCCAACTCAAGCTGCTCCGGCTCACGCGCAAATTCACGGATTTTTTCCAAATACGTCATCGTTGTCCCTCCCCAATCCACTGAGACATGAAAGAGTTCTGCCATCTGCTCGACAAAGACCGACCGCACCAAGTCAAACAGGGTCAAAATCCACAGGCTGAACAGTGCGGCCATACCACCGCGGCGCAGGCGTTCGCGCATGGCATCGCGAAAGAGCTGCGCCATGGGCTCCCCATATTCGTGGCGAAAGCGCCGCGGATAGAGATAGAGCAGAAGGCCATACAAACGGTTTGCTGTTCGCATAAGTGCCATGCCCGCCACCGGGCGACGGTGTACTTCTTGCTGCATTACAGACCCTGCCAGACAAGATTGGTGCTAGGCCGGGGCAGGAGTTGCTTGGCGCGCGCCTGGCGCACCATCTCATCGAGGCGCGCCGCCTCCGCGCTCAACACGCCCACACCGAACTCGGTCAGCCGGTAGTAGCGCCGCCGCTCGTCGTTGAGTTCGGGGTCCGGCCGCTCATCGACCTCGGCAATCAGCCCGTTGGTCAACAAGCGTTTGATCGCGCCATAAAGCGTGCCCGGCCCCAACTGCACCGTGCCATCCGTCCGCCGCTCCACCTCCTGCATAATGCCATAGCCGTGCCGTTCTTCGTCGGCCAGGGCCAGGAGGATGTGGAAGACGGCGGGCGAGAGGGGCAGTTGATCGCCCAGTGGGCTTGTCTCTTTGTTCATAGATGGCTCCTTTGAACAACTATATCACTCAACGCTATATCGCCACACGATATATTCTGTGACGATATAATAGATCAGAAGCAACGGTTTGTCAACCTATCCTCAAATCAGAATGAGAAGCGGCGTTTTACCCAGCGTGCGTGGCACTGACCACGGCAACTAACGGCGTGGGAACAATGGTTGCTCAGTGCGACGCGCGCGATCCGAGTCGCCATCCAAACTCCGGTTTTCAACTTGACTTCACGATAGTGCCCCCAATGTGGTACGCACCCCATGCCGATAGAGGGCTTCCTATCTTTGACCGAACCAAGTATAATCATTCAACCATGCCCAAGTTGGACCAATCACAGGAGGTTGACAATGGACACAATGTGCTTCGAGATTACGCAGGACGAGCGCAACGCCGGGACGCTGACGCCAGAGAAGCTAAAGCGGATCCGCCACAGCTTCGCGACAAACGGCTACGCGGTGGTCAGCCGTTTCATCTCCCCCGAAACCTGCGAACTGCTTTACCAGTCGGTGCTTGAGGATGTGGCGCGGATTCGCGCCCGACCCGAGCCCACCCTGCACGAGCAACGCACCGGCGTCGGTCATCTCCAGTTGGGGCTGCGCCGTTACGCGCCATTTGTAAAAGCGGAGTTCGTGGCCAACCCGCTGATCGAAAGCATTGTGGCCGCGTTGTTGGGGCCGGGTGCCTGGCTCGGTTTCTACAATGGCAATGTCAACACGCCGGGCAGTGGAGCCCAACCCCTGCATTACGACCGCCCCTATGCGTGGAAAGCGGAAGCGGAAGCCACTGCTGCGGGACAGCCATGGCCGCCGCCCACGATCACCGTCTCCTGTTCCGTCGCGCTCTTCGACATTACCGCAGAGAGTGGGGCTACGGAAATCTACCCTGGTTCGCAACGCGAGACCGCGGTGGCCGACTGGCCGCGTGGGGAACGGGTGGAGCATCATCCTGTGCTGATCGCCCAGTGGGGGCCACCGGGTAGAATGGCGATCCCGGCGGGTGGCATCTGCTTCCGCGATCCACGGATGTGGCATCGTGGTATGCCGAACCACGGCGACAAAACTCGCCCCATGATCGCGCTGACCTATCACTCCGGGCTGGCCAAGCACTGGCGCGGGCTGTTGGCGCCGAACCTGAGTGACGAGGAGCAGCAGCGCTGTGCAGAAGATCCGACCCTGCGGGTGATGGACAATGGCACGCTCGGTGATGGTCGGCTGGTTTTTGATGAGAGTGCTCGCGCTGCCTTTGAATCAACTGCCAATCTTCACGGGGTAGTTCGCAACGCACGCTTTGTGGCAGCGCCATTGACGGTCAATCACTTTGTCGATGCCCATGAATTGGGTGGCGCGCGGGTCGTCAACACGGGGGAGGTCACGCCTTACCCGAATATAGAGACAAAATAACGAAAGGACACCCATGACACTCTCTGATCCATTTGAACAAGGGCTTGCCGCCGGCGAGGCGGCGGCTTCTGCTGCCGGCGGCTCCGTATCCACCGCCAAAACCAGTGGGCGCATGTATGTGCGCACCCAAGGCTTTGGCTCCACCGACGCCGAGTTGCGCTTTCTGCAGCGCTGCGGTGTGCGCCACAAAGCCGCCACCTTTCCCTTCCACCCTGGCGTTGGCTGGAAACTTGACGAGTTGATCCAAGAACGGGAGCGCCACGAAGCCTTTGGTATGACGCTGGACATGAGTGCGCTGCCGATCTACGAGCAATTCCCCAACATCATCCAATATGGCAAGAGCCCCGAGCGGGACCGCGAAATCGACCTGGTCTGTGAGATGATCCGCACCGCGGCGCGCGCCGGCATCGATTCGCTGCGCTACAACACCTGCGTCCTGCCCATCGATCGCACCGCGCCTGAAGAAGGGCGTGGCGGTTACTATTACACCGCCTTTCGCCTGGAGCAGATCCCCGCCGCGCAACAGCAGGCACTGACCGACGCTGGCCGCGTCACCGCGGAGATGCACTGGGAGCGCATTGAATATCTGCTTGAACGCATGATCCCGGTCGCCGAAGAGTACAAGGTGCGCATGGGCAATTCGCAGGAAGATCCGGCCACGCCCCCCGGCTACCGCGGCGTTGACAAAGTGCTCAATGACTTTGAGGGGATGAAGCGCTTTATCGAGTTCCAGCGCAGCCCGTATCACGGCTGGAATTTCTGTGTTGGCTCCATCGCCGAGATGCTCGAAAACCCCGCCGAGGAGATCTATCCCTTTATCGAGTACTTTGGCAGCCGCAACACCATTTTCCTGGTGCACTACCGCAACATCATCGGCCAGCGCTACAGCTTCCGCGAGGCCCTGCCCGATGAAGGGGATATGGACATGGTTCGCGTCTTAAAAGCGCTCAAGGAGACCGGCTACAGTTACGGCATTGACCCCGACCACGTCCCGCGCACGGCTGACGATCCCAAGGGCTATTATCAGTCCTATGCGTATAGTTTTGGGTATATCAATGCGATGATCCAGGCGGTCTATGGCGGGGCTTGAGCGCAAGGTGATTTATATTTGATTGTGCGGCAAAACTTACCTGTAGTTGCCGCCATGGTATATTATACGCACAACAAATGCCAAAGTGATGAGCCACTTTTCTAATTGTACGTTGCACCGATTGGAGACCATCCATGCAAACTCTGCTCCACCTCTTAGATCAAGTCGAGGGTTCAGGCGCATTTTCTGTCAGCGGCACGTTGCCGCCAATTCCGCCGGGCTTAACCGTTGCGGGCATCGGTCACATTGGTCTGCCGCTGACCGCGCAGCAGGCACAGGCGTTGATTGAACGCAGCGAGCAGGCTCCTTTTGGCCGGCGTGAAGCGACAATTGTGGATACAGAGGTGCGCAAGAATTGGCAGATTGGTGCCACAGAATTCGAACTGACCAATCCGCAATGGCAGGAAGCCATCCAAACCGCCGTTGACCAGATTGGCAAGGAGCTGGGTCTCGTCGACTGCAAGATTAGCTTCGAACCTTACAAGCTACTGATCTACGAAGAAGGTTCCTTTTTCACCGCCCATCGGGATACGGAAAAGATCCCCAACATGTTTGCCACCTTGGTCGTCAATCTGCCCGCGGAACATCAAGGCGGCGAGTTGATTATCAGCCATGCCGGCCAGAGCAAGCGCTACTCTTTCGCCGACGACAGCCTGTTTGAAGCGGGTTTCGTGGCGTTCTACGCCGACTGCTACCATGAGGTCAAGCCAGTGACCGCGGGCTATCGCCTCTGCCTGATCTACAACCTGGCCATCACCAACCGCAAGCAACAACCGGATCTCAGCCAACAATTGGGCGTCATGGCGGAGATTGAACAGGCGATCCAATTCTGGAAAGCGGATCCAGATGCATCGCCACTCCTCACCTATCTGCTGGACCACAGCTACTCTGAGCAGAACTTGAGCATGGCTAATCTGAAACAGAGCGATTTTGCCAAGGCGTCGGTCTTGTTAAACGCCGCCGCGAATTGTGGGTGTCAGGCCTACCTCTGTTTGGCAACCTATCATCAAGCAAGCTATGGCGAAGTCACGAATTATGGCTATGGTTGGGGCGATCGGTACGGCTACTACGATGAAGATGACGAAGACGATGACGAAGACGATGACATGGATGATGGCGACTTCGAAGAATATGAGGTTGATGAGGAACGGGTCTATGCGCATGCCTTCATCACCGCCGACGGTGACAAAATTGCGGTGAAAGAGCTGGCATTAAACGATGATGAATTGGTCACAAGGGTCCCCTTGCGCGATGGACCAGGGCGCAAGGTTGCGATTTCCGAGGCGACCGGCAACGAGGGCGCCACCAAAGATCTCTGGTACCACCGTGGTGCCGTCATTCTGTGGCCCAAGGAACGGGAACTGGATTTAGTGGCGAGTATGGATGTTGATTATGGCATTCATGTGCTGACGCGCACGCTGGAAGGCCAGCAGGATCTAGACAACGCGGTGCGCCAACCGCTGATTCAGCTGGCTCATCATCTCCTTGATTCTCAGTCATTTTATCGCCATGACGATCTTGTCCCCACCCTGATCAAGCTGGGCGATATCGAACTTCTGAAAAAGTTCCTCTTGCGGCGCACACATTCATGGTCGTTCGATGTGGACCCGCGTGCCTTGATCGAGGTTGCGGAAAGGTTCGGCTGGCAGCACTTTGCCGACGACATCCAACCTCGGCTGACGGCGCAGAACGGCATGCAATGGCTGGATTCGCTGTTGCAGACTGGCAAGTCGATCGCAGATGAGGGGCAGGGTGTAATCAAACAGTGGGTTGAATCACGCTGGGAACAATCCCTCACCGTTGCCATGAAATCGGTGAACGCGCCTACCGAACCGACCAATGCACGTGAGCGTCAACTGTACTTGCGTGAGTTGCAACACTTCAATGCGCAAAAACGCAGCCAACAGACAGAACTGATCTATCTGATCCGCTTGACTGCCTGCCTCAACATGGCGGACGTTGCGCAACAGGCAATTGCACGACTGGCTGAACATACCGACAAACAATTTCTGACCGAAACGTACGGGCCTGCTGTCGTTGAAGCACGCCGTGATCTCGCACAACGGGCGCATCAGCCAGCAATTGTCCAGCGCTTTGCTGATGCAGTACAGCAGCGTCTCCAGGCTGAATTTCCCACGCCGCCCGCGCCACCCCAAGATTGGTCACGCACGGGCCAATTGGCCTGCGACTGTGAGTTTTGCATACAGGTCAACGAATTTTTGCCCAAGCCCAATGTCGCTTCCATCGGCATCTATGGAACCCTCAAGCGCAATCTGTTGCACGTGGAAGATGAGATTGCCAAGCAGCAGATCGAAGCGGAAATCGAGATCCAAAAGCGCGCACCCAAGTTTGATGGGACGATCAAAAAGAATCAACGCCACTATGAGCAACAGCGCGCGTTGTACAACACGGCCCAGGAGATTATTGAACAACTGTCGAGCTAATGTATCGGGTGTGCTTCCCTTCTATACTGCGCTCAGCATGAGAACCGGAGTTTTGCGGGACAACGGGATCGCGTGCGTCGCACTGCCCGTCGAAACTAGGGGTTTCATTCTGATTTGAGTATAAGCGCGGTAGATGGCATGACCAACCGCGACTTCAGAGATGGCGACAGTGTACTAGCGCGAACGCGCGTGTAATTGCCGAATCCTGTATGCGTAGAATGTTCCTGGCGTTAGTTGCTCTTCATGGCTGTAAAATAGCGATAGTCGATCCAACATCACTTCCATCGGCGCGAACTGTCGCGCTTCTTCTGCAACGATCTTCTGGTACTCTTCAAACCGCAGGGAACCGTATGTCACGGTCGTATGAAAACGAAACGCATCGCCATCGATTGGCGAATTCTGGATTCCCAGGAGCGCGGGCAGGTCGTCGTTCAGCTGATTGTGGATTGCGCGCAAGCGACCATCGTCAACGACATTGTACCAAATCAAGCCCGATGGCTTGCCCTGGTCTTCAATCGGAATTGCCTCAACTGTGTCGAGCGCTATTTTGGCAGCAGACACGGCATCGGCAAGCGCATCGAAGTACGCAACGAGCGGCGCTGGGTTGCGACACGGAAAGGTCATCTTGAGCGATACGTGCTGCGGCAGGAGCACCGCTGTCGCTGGGAGGCGGTACCGTTCCATCAGCCGCATCGTCTTGGCGCGAATACGGTTTTGAGAGGGATCATCCAGGAGCGCGGCAACACAGATAAACATGAAGGGACTCCTATCCTCGCTCACGCAGTTTCCCCATGGAATGCGCCGTGAAGATTGTACACGACGGCGCTGCTTGGCTTGGTGATTGCCGCCCAACGCACGCGTAGGCGTCCGGGCGGCTGCGGGGAGATCACGTTGTTAACAAAACAAGGACAAAACGGGCCGAAAACACTGAAAACGCGCTGATCAGCCCGGTCAGCACCACGCAATGTTCGGCCGGTTGATGCTCCTGTGTGCCGCTTATGCCCAACAACAGGGCATCACGCATGTATCTAGGCTCTCGGCAATCATATGGATAAAAGTAGAAGCGATACGGGCCGCTACGGAGAGCTGTTGGCATAACAAGATATATCCTGAATTACAACAATTTGAATTATTGATGCTATTTTACCATAACAAGTGTTGTTTCTCGGATCTTCTTTGAAGAATTTAGCCGATAAGGATGAATGAGCATTTTATTGACTATGCTTATAAGAATCAATCTCAGATATGAATCTGTCTGAGTTCCCCATTGCGAAAGCTGCTTTCTGAGCAATATCCTGGCGGTTGGCTTCCATTAACATCAACAAAGCCATATTCGCGGGCCAAATAGCCACTACTTAGCGCGTGACCTGTAAGGAGCATAATCTTGGATCTGAAGCTAGGGCAACAACGGCGCGACCGACATAGAAGGGTGCTTCAGAGTTGAGCCGTGAGCGATCCCCGAGCTGTTGGCCGCTACGCCGTTCGCAATGCTGCGCTGTGCGCCACCAGTTGATAGGCAAGTTCCCCCATCTGCTGGAAGGCACCTATCAGTCCTATGCGTATAGTTTCGGGTATATTAATGCCATGTTCCAGGCAGTCTATGGTGAGTAGAAGCAGCGAACCGCATCATTCGGATGCGGCTCGCTGCTTCTACCTACGGGACGAAAACAGCCAGTCTCTCAAGTTGCCGAAGGCGCAAAGCCAAAATGGCGCTTGTACTCCCGGCTGAACTGGGCCGGGCTGTTATAGCCGACCAGATAACCTGCTTCGCTGGCCGTTTTGCCTTCCTTGATGAGCGTTTGTGCCTTGACCAGCTTCACCGACTTGGCATACTGCAAGGGCGAGACGTGCATTACGGCTCTGAAATTCTCATAAAAGCTGGTTCTGCTCATATGTACCATCGCCGCCAGCTTTTCCACCGACACGGGTTCTGCAATATTTTGGTGGATGAATTGCACCGTCTTGGCAACCCGCTGGATTTGTCCCCGCTGCTGCAAGAATGTGCGTAAATCCCCGCCGCGCTCATCACACAGAATCCGATAATAAATCTCAGCCACAATCAAATCGCCCAGAACGGCAGCATCTCTAGGGTTATCCAACGCTTCTAACAGCCGGATGGTTGGGTCAAGCAGATGGTCATTCAGCGGGGCCGAAAATATACCGGATGGATCGGTAGAGACGGGTTTGGCCACGGCGTCCTCGATCTGTTCTATTTTCAATAGAATATCGGCCAGTCGCCCCAACTCGATCTTGATAATGGCAGCCAAGAAAGGTTGATCGGCGCTGGCTTCAATAATCTCTACCCGCAACGGCATCGGTAGAAAGAGAATCAGGAACTTGCCGTCACCATATTCGTAACACTTGTTGCCGACATGACAACGTTTTTTGCCTTGCCCCACAATCACAATGGATGGCTCATAGTACGTTGACGCTTTGTGCTGGGTCGCCGCGGAGGCTCGAAAGGTACCCAGATTATGCAGGCCGGTCGGATTATACTCTTCTTGTGGCGTCTGTTTTTCCAGTAACGTGATGAACTTTGCAAGCTTGTCCATTTGATAACCCATTCTTTTTCGCCAACGCGACTACACTGCTAACCGCGACCCATCTTTGTCAACAGCATTATAGTAAAAATCAATTTGCCAATCAAGTAAAACATCGGCAATTTGTACAATTGTGCAAGCTTTGTGGATATTTATGGCTTCATTTTACCAGTTGACAGAACTATAATGGTTGTGCTTTTGCAAACGAGCCATTACCGTTGGATGGCAAATCAATCAAGGAGAAAACCGATGGACAAGAAAATTTTGATCACAGGCGCAACGGGAGCAATGGGGGTTTTGATGTGCAAAACCCTTGTCGAAAATCAGTACAACGTGGTCGGAACGACGCGTTCGCTCACAGGCAAAAGAGCATCGATTGCCAAAGAACTTCAGTCAGCTGGGGTTCAGTTGGTGGAAATGGATATCACCGATGATAGCAGCGTCAATCAGGCGGTTGCAGAGGCGATTCGATTCCTGGGCGGGTTGGATGTCGTTATCAACAATGCAGGTATCGGCACTGTCGGTATCCAAGAGTTTTTCACGGTTGAAGAGATGCACCAGGTGTTCGATGTCAATGTCTACGGCGTGCAACGTGTCATGCGGGCAACCCTCCCGCAGCTCAGAAACCAGGGGCAGGGTACGGTGATCCATATCTCCAGTGGCATTGGCAGATTGACATTTCCCTTCTACGGAACATACTGCGCCTCCAAATATGCGTTGGAAGCCATTGCCGAAAGCTACCGAGCCGAGCTAGCGGGATTCGGCATCGAGTCCTGTCTCATTGAACCGGGGGCGATGCCAACAGAATTTTTGGACGGCATGCTGCAACTCCAACCACAGGATGCAGCGCGGAGCCAGGCCTATGGCGACATGATCCATGTACCACAGGCGGCCATGGCAGGGCTGCAGCAAGCATTAGCGGCCAATCCAAATCAACATCCGCAAAAGGTTGCTGACGCCATTGTGGATCTCTTGGCAATGCCCCACGGCAAAAAGCCCTTCAGAACCGTGGTTGATTACACCTTCCTCAAAGAACCGGTTGAAGCGTACAACGATCTGCTCCATGAGATTACCCGGCAACTTTATATTGCCAATGGCATGGAAGGAATGCTGAGCTTAAATCAGTAGGAGCAGCACGATACGTACAGTGGACGTGGGAGGGCATCCCACGTGCCATTGCGCACATGGTTCTTGGGATCGCAGAGCAGGATAAGAGTTTGTACCAACGTTCATAAAAGGATGGCAATAGCTGGTCTGGGTAGAGCATGAAATCAGACCTCACCCTTGACTACTATCGGCAAGTGAGCTATAATTCTCATTAACCCTTAACGTTAATCATTCTCATTTTTGGTAACCTGTGGATATAGCATTCGATGCCAGGAAATTCGAAAAAGAAGTCAACAGTACCAAGCTATTGGTCCGTCGGCATGGCGATAGACGGGCGCGGTTGATTCGGCGTCGATTGGATGAACTTCATGCCGCGGTGACGTTGGAAGATGTGCGCAATTTGCCGGGCCCGCGATGCCACGAATTGAGCGGGGATCGCGCCGGTCAACTTTCGGTTGATCTGGATCACCCCTATCGCTTACTTTTCGTACCGACAGAACCCATCCCAACCAAAGCAGATGGTGGCTTAGATTGGACGCGGATCACCGCGATTATCGTATTGGGCATAGAGGATACCCATGAATAGACAGATCAAAAATACCTATAGGCCAGACATGGTTTCGTACCCCGGCGAGACCGTATTGGAAACCATCGAAGCCTTTGGGATGAGCCAAGCCGAACTGGCAGAGCGGATGGGGCGCCCCAAGAAAACCGTGAATGAGATTGTTAACGGCAAGGCTGCGATTACCCCCGAAACCGCCATCCAGCTCGAGCGCGTGCTGGGCGTTCCCGCGCGCTTTTGGATGAATCGCGAACAACAGTATCGGGAAGCACTGGCCCGTTCCACAGAACGCACGCACTTGGAAGAGTGCACGGATTGGCTGGAACGAATGCCTGTTGCAGAAATGGTGAAGCGGGGCTGGATTCGCAAGATGGGGGACAAAGTTGCCCAAATCGAGGAGTTGCTCAACTTTTTTGGGGTTGCATCGCCCAAGCAGTGGAACGACGTTTGGTTGAATCCCCATGTGGCTTTCCGCAAGTCGCTCGCCTATTCCAGCACACCTCAAGCCTTGGCCGCGTGGTTACGGAAAGGCGAATTAGATGCGCAACAACTTTACTGCCGTCCATTTGATGCGCAGCGCTTTCAGGCTGCGCTTACCGAAATTCGCAAGCTAACTGTTGCGTCACCGGCGCTCTTTGTTGATAGAGCAACCGAACTTTGCGCGGCTTCAGGCGTTGCGCTCGTCTTGGTGCCCCAACTGAAACAGACCAAGGTCAGTGGCGCAACCCGCTGGATTACCTCAGAAAAGGCCTTGCTCCAACTGAGTCTACGCTATAAAGAGGATGGGCAATTTTGGTTTTCGTTTTTTCACGAAGCGGGGCACATTCTGCTACACGGCAAAAAAGATATTTTTATTGAGGAGGAGAATGCAGATGACCCCGAACGTAGCGCACAGAAAGAACGCGAGGCGAATCAATTTGCCGCGAACTTGTTGATCGATCCCACGGCTTATCAAAATTTTGTTTCCACCCGGCAAACCTTTAGTAAAGTCGACATCCGTCAATTTGCCGCGGACCAACAGATCGCGCCGGGCATCGTTGTGGGCCGGCTACAGCATGACAAAGTTTTGCCCTTTTCGCACTGTAATGATCTGAAGGTTAAGTTTGTGTGGGCAAATTTGCTATGAACATGATATGGCGGAGAATCACACTTGCCCACCTACGCCTTTGAACTTCTCAACAAATGCGGCAATCTTTTGGAAGACCGTCTGTTTTTTGCTTAAGTATTGCGGATTCAGCGGACTCATTTTGGGCAGAACGGCATTGAGTTCTGTGCCGTTTTCGCTGGCATATTCACGTTTTAACGATGCCGTGATATAACGCTTAGCTGCTTCTACATTCAGCTTCTCAGCGCTAATCAATTCCTCTGCTTCCCGTTGTTGCTCAGCTTGCGCAAAGGTAAGAACGCCTCAATAATGCTCGCTTTGTCGAGAATGTTGTCCAAGTTGGTTTGGTTAATAAAATCAACCATCAAACTTTCTTTGGCACGGTTGCCCAGGCTGGCACGAATTAACCGGCGTACCTCTTCAACCAAAGCAGCCTTATCCTTGGTTTTCTTATTGTGTTCAAAGATCAACTCCAGAATGTAATCCAGGTTAATCTCCTGTGATTTGAGTAGATCCACCTCAAAGACCACATCATCCCAATCAATCGTCGAGCTCTCTGTTTCGTTGCCCGCTTTTTCGCGGCGCAGCCAATCACGAATATCGTTATAGGTTGAACGATAATCTTGTATTGTGCGCTCGGTTGGCACCGGAATCGCTTGCATAACGGCCAAGTCATCATCGGTCAAATAGTGTTTTTCCTTAAACGCTTGGACCGCTTCCGGGTCAGCGAGATCGACGTTTTGTAGGGCTTTTAAGCCGGCAAATTCGTCGTAATTTTGCAGCACATTCTCGACCCGCAAATATTCGCCAAATAATTTTGCGAACGCTTTCTTATCTTGTTCGCGCACAATTTCATCTGGGCCGGGGAAGCGTTGCTGCAACTCTGCCACCACCGCTAAATAACCGCGCCGTGCTTCCCCCGTCGCCAGATCGGTAAAGCCTTCCATGTACTCTTTGTAGCTCTTTTCCAATACCACATTTTTGGTGTTCTTGTCACCAAATAAGGTGATAGCATCAATAGTCGCCTGTTCTAAATCGCGGAAGGTGACGATATTGCCAAAGGTCTTGGTGG
>Ga0116151_10002100_pt1 | contig 18466 bp, 21 predicted proteins | sample AD_UKC117_MetaG_FD_89893 | JGI IMG/M metagenome (GOLD analysis project Ga0116151, IMG submission 89893) | Active sludge microbial communities of municipal wastewater-treating anaerobic digesters from Hong Kong - AD_UKC117_MetaG | ecosystem: Engineered > Bioreactor > Anaerobic > Digestate...
AGGCTTCATAAGAGCTTACACACATGGCTATGGAATCATTATTGTCAGGTGTGCAGGAATGTATATTCACGGTGGGATTGTTGCGATAGAGAATAGAAGCCGTCACTTCTCCGCAGGTCAAATCATTCGAAATATCTGCTATAAATTCTTGATATGTTTGGTTCTCATTGCCTTGATAATGGGCATCACAATCGTCAAAATCCAAGCTTATCGTTTCAAGACTTTCAACAATTGATATATTAATTATGCTATCACATTGTCCTTCTCTATTGATTACTTGCTGAAAATATCCTGCACTGGAGTACACTTGGTCATTGACTGTGATTTCCATATTTTCACATAGGATATAGGAAAGATTCGATTCTACAATTGGATTCACGGTCAAATCTAACATAATTGTACTATCACAGTCTACGGAATTTTTTAAAATTTGTGTGTATTGGCCAGTACTGGAATAAATCTCACCATTCAACTCATACATTTCACCTTCGCAAATTTCAGCTACAATTTCATTAGAAGTAGATTGATTAAACGTGACATCGTAACTATCAATAGCATTGCAGCTGCCATTGTCGATTTCTACCCAATAATCACCTGACTGGGTCACGACGATACTCTGAGTCGTTTCTCCTGTGTTCCATAGATACGTATAACTCGAATCATCATAAACCGAAGCCAAAACTTCACTTGATTCGTCACAGTGTGAGATCAAAAAATGGTGATTTTCTAAATTTTCTCCCACCGTGATTGTGAATGATAAACTGTCACCGTAAACACAGGTTTCACTGCTGGTCGCAATCACATAAGCTACATACTCTCCCGGCTGGGTGTAAGTATGTGTCGGAGATTTATCGGTGCTCGTGCTATTATCCCCAAAATTCCACATATAAATTGCATTTTCGGCATCCGTGCTATTGATGAAATCTACGGTATATGGCGAGCAATTCTGGTCTTCTCCTTGAACTATGACATCCAGTTTAATGCTCGACAATCCAAGTTCTATTTTAAAAACACCAAGGTTGCAATTGAAGCTATTATTAGTCTCTGAAAATGCTCCATCTGTAACCGGAAAATCATTCCAACCACCACAACTGGCACACACCGCCTGATAGACGGCTCCTTCCTTTGAAAACCTGCTCGTACCTCCATCGACGTGTTCTCGGGAATTAGGGCCACCAAAATACGTGGCATACTCTAGTCCCGTCGCATCCGGTTTCAGTACCATCAAATAAAAATCACTGCCATCACTTGTTGATTGTAATGCATCCGATGTCAAAGGCATACCTTGAATATTATTAGTGGTACTATTCGTCCTACCACCCCATCCTGAGATATAAATTCTGTTGCAATTATCTACCAAAAAGGCTGAAATCACTAAGCGGCCATTTACACCCTTTCCATTTCCTACCAGTGTAGAGAGGGATATGGTAGTCAAATCAGGATTTAAAACACTTAAAAAATTCACACTATTATCATTGGAATAAACATCACTGCTAACATCCCAATTACCAGAATTATTTATACCGACGACATAGATTTGACCATCAGAATCGGTGTCAGTAAAATATATCAAGTCATTACCGGATTTACCAAGATAAGTTGACTTTGACAAAGAATAATCATTCAAATTTATAATGGAAATAAATCCATCGCTACCTCCCGCAGAAAGCGTCTGCAAGACACCAGAAGTGGTAGGGAAATCAGCACTTGCGGTAATACCTACGACTAATAACTCATTATTATTTAAAAGTTTTAAGGAAGTGGCTGCCTCCCCAACGGTTCCGCCTAGGTAACTTGCAAAGTTTAACTGACTCAGGTCAGGGCTAAAATACAAAACCAAACCATCACTACTGCCACTATTGCCTGTATTGTATTGGTCATCAAAGGCATTCTTAAGAGTCAAATCCGTACTCTCAGTAGTCGAAGCGACGAATACCTCCCCATTTTCACCCAAAATCACTTCTCCTCGATAGGCATCACTGTAATTAAGTGAAGAACTGGCATTCGTTATTAAACCATCATTATTTGATCCTCCATAATAAGTAGATGCCATCAACTGGCTGCCATCACTGCTCAATCTGGTGATTGCGATGTCCGTACCATTGGTAAAAGGTATCCCCGACGGGCTGATATATGAACCTCCCCCAAATGTCCGACTAAAAGCATTGGCACTCGTGGGAAAATCCGACGATCCTGTAATGCTATATATCACGATTTCGTTATCGGAATTCACAATCATACTGGTTGGCAAGTCAGAATTATTCCCTCCTAGGTAGGTACTGTATGTCAACTGGCTGCCATCTTCGTTAAATTTACTGATGGCACAATCGGTTCTTCCTCCTGAAAATGTCAAATCAAAAGCTCCGTTGACCACCGGAAAATCACCGAAAGAAGAACTCCCTGCAATCAGGTTTCCATCATTGTCAAATGTGGCAGTATTTCCCCAGTTATCATCAATGGCACCGCTATAACTTGCAAAAATTAATTCCGGGTCTATTACCAATACTTTCGAATCATCATAAGTAGGATCCACTTCAAATCTAACTACATCACCATCAACCAAGTAATGGCAATCAACCACTTCTTTAGACTGATTATCTGCAATATATGTATATGGATTTTCTTTAATGAGTTCGCTAACCGAAGTCTGTATATACAAACGATTTTCGAGCAAATTGAGTCCATCGGCGTAATTAATTTTCAAGGCAATCTGAGATGGATCTACTCCAGGAGACACGATAAAATCATATTTCAAATGCCCTCTACTTTCATAAAATACGAGATCGATTCCTTCATAAATATCCTTATAGACGAGTTTGGTATAGGCATGCACATGAGATGCCCATCTTGACTCATCCGCTCCTAAAAAATAATTGTAATATGTGTATTTTTGGTTTTGTGCTTGTAATTTACAATTTGGGTTGGCATTCAAAAGCTCCCACTGCATTCCGTGAATTTTGAGTGGAAGGTTTACAGCGCTTTCGCCATCATCATGAGAATGTCCCCGCTCTGCCAAATCATCCATATCTACAAGGGTGACATGAATTGCGTCCTGCATGAAGTCCATTTGCCCATATCTTAACTTGAGCCGATAGAGAATGTCGTCAGACCATTGACCTTTATTTTCGATAATAGAGATGTTGCTTCCCACAGATAAATCATTATCCGTTAATAATGGCTTGAGTTCTATCGGCTTATGAGCCAATAATCCATTAATTCCTAAAAATAAGAATGCGAAAAGCCCGAACGGCCGAAATGAAAATTTACAGCTTTTTAACATTGTAATAAAACTTATAGAATTTACTTAATAATGTTTTGAAAATAACATGCTGTAGAAATCAAATTTGGCCTTAGCTCGACGTAATAATATTCAAAGATAGTAATTATTTTAATATATTGGTTTCATTTGGGGTATAATTGAGTTAAATATACGAAAATGCTTAATATGAGTGATACGTATTTCCTTTTTTGATACGATTTGAAATTTTATTAAATTTTTCTACCCTTAATACCGGTTGCACAACCAAAAAAATAGCTGAGGTATTCGACTTCAAAATTTGGGTTATTGAAAATTTGAAATACTTCTTCCGAATTTTTAAAATTCTGAGTATAAATTCCCAGCATTTTGTATGTCTCTGGATTGCCTAGAAAGAGTTTACCAAGCAATGGAATCACATTTTTGAGGTAGAACAAATAAAAAATTCTTAAAACTTTATTTTTAGGAACAGAAATGTCTATAAGTGCAATTTTTCCGTTTGGCTTTAGAATTCGATTGATTTCAAATGCCAATTTACGGAGTTGATTATCGTTAAAAGTTTTTAATCCAAAACCAGAAACTACATAATCTGCGGATTCATCTTTAATAGAATTACCAAAGACATTTTCTCTCAAAATTTCAATAGTATGCGGTTTCAATTTTGCTCTGTATTTTTCTGCACGTTGAACCATTTCATAAGAGAAATCTAATCCAATCAGCTTAGATTTGGAATCGGCTTTTTTTAAAATAAACTTCCAGCACTCGCCCATTCCGGTCATCAAATCTACGACCATTTTACCCTTTTCAATATCAACTTCTGAAACACATTGTTTTCTCCATTTTTCACTAAACCCAAATGAGGTTATATTATTCATTCTTGAATAGGATTCACTCATTCTATCAAATAGAATCTCTACGTATTCTGGTTCGTATATATCTTTCATCCGAAGTAAAAATGTGATTTTCCGTGACTACTAATAATCACGAGAAAGTTTTTATCAATCAATTAAATGACAATGCAATTTATTCTTACAAATCAATTTCTAAAGTATGGAAATCACATTAATTTATTATGATATTTTTTAATAAATGCATTAAAACGGTTCAATGTTAGGGCAATTAATGATTCAAAATGTAGATTTTATTATAAATTTTAATACCTATCAATAAATTAGAATAACAAATCAGAACTTAGATGCAACTCCTAATTCATTAATAATATTCTATAGATCTTTCGGTAGTCTGAAAATACTCCTTGTTTTTAAACAATCTTCTTTTTACCCAATTTCGTTTACCGTCGTACTCATATTCGAGTGTTTCGTTGTCATAAGAAGAATCTAAATTGCTATGTTTCTTAGAGATGATGTCCCCATATTCATTGTATTTATAGTAAACTGAAGAAGTTTCGTTTTCAATATTTGAGTATCGGTTTACTTCAATTGGTAATAAATCTTCATTGAGGAATGTTGTGTATTTAGTTCCATCCTCGAGAGTTCTTGTAATTACGCTTGTCATAATGTTAAATGAATCCTTTTCATTCGATATATTATCATAAAATACGAAGCCATTGGGGCTCCAATGAACAGTGTAAACAGAATTTTTATCCATTTCATTGGATTTATATAAACCATTGTCATTGTCAAGGTTATATAAGCAAATAAATCTACCCAAAGAATCATAATAATTGATAGATCCCCAACAATTACCATTAGCAAAAAATATACTACTTGACTTGATTTTATCATATTCATACGTAAATTCGTACTGGTGTGTAAGACTCATATTGCTATCAAATTTTTTGATCAATATAGGGTCAAAAAAGCTCTCGTAATAAATGGAGTCAATTGATTGGAGCTCATTTTTACTTTTAGTTTTTGTTACAATGTATTTATTCAGTGTATCTATCTGACTTGACGTCCATATGGTGTCACTATTTTTTAAGAAGAAGCCATTTTTTAAAATCTGCTCACCCCCATATTTTAAGTGATTATAATAAGTACGATCACCAGTAATATTATTATTTTCATCAAAATTAATCAATCTATAAAGTTTATGATTTTCATCATAAAAGTATTTTAAAGAAGATTCTATAACACCTTCATAGTTTATTCTTTTAATATGAACCGATTTGATATTGCGATAAAAGTGATGCGTTGAATATATTGTTTCGCTCTCCATCGCTAAAAGTTGATCAAGAAGTAAATTGTCGTATAGCACAAAATCTCGATAGTTAGTCTTCTTTTCTATAGTACTGCAATTCAGAAAGAAAAAAACCAGCAAAAATATTTTTAAATTCAAAATTTATGTTTGTTTAAAATTAATCAAAACTATTCATAATAGATGCTTCAATCGATATTTCTAGGAAGAAATACTTTTAATTTAAAAACTAATCAGACTTAAAACATCACTTCATTTAGTTTTTTATTTTTCCTTTTGCTCTATCGTCCATACAATTCCCCAACGTTTGACATAATCCCCAATTGGCCCAAGTCCTACCTCTTTTCTTCTCTGGTTGACATATTCAGGCTCCCATATTTCATAAACCAATTGTTTGCCAGTATCCTTATCTTGGGTAATTTGTGAACCATAAATTTGTGGTTTGCCATTTCGCATTTGAATTCTATCCTCTAGCAATGCCAAGTGGCTCCCACTTGATTCGCCCTCCAGTACTGATTTTTTGAGAAGTGGCAAGTATTTTTCCTGTGTTTCCAATGGGGAATGTTGAATCACCAACCATAATGTCATATTGGCCTGTCCACCAACCAAACTTTTTCCAACCCATCCTTTTTCCTCGATGATTTTTATTACTTCAAGTTCGTTTAGACTATCTTGTTCAGATACCAATTTCCAAAAATATTTCATTTCATCTGACTCTCGACCAAACTTATCTTCTGCCGTCTGATACAATTGTCGTAGTGTTTGATCTTGGACATAAATTTTCTCTAATTGCCCTTTTAATGGTTTATCAAAATCCTTTTCATAATCTTCAAGATTGGCTTGAATTTTTGCCAACACTTCACTCCAAACTTTTACATTGTGCAGACTCATCAAGTCTTTATCACTTTTAATATGCTTCAAATTTTTCCAGCCGTTATCTGCGGCAAGATTTAAGTATTTGACAGAATTAATGGTATCTCCAGATAATGCCCATGAGCAAGCAGCATTATAATATTGACTGGCATTTCCATCTTCTAGAACGAATGCCTTTTCATATGCCTCTGCAGATTCAAGATATTTTTTCTCGTCGTATAATTTGTCACCATTCGAGATAAGCTCATCAAAAGATTGAGCCTGCATTGACACAGAGAGCAAACAAACTAAGATTCCTATTATTGACTTCATTTTCTTGTTTATATTTGGTTTAAATATGCGAGCTGTAAAAGTAACATCCAATTAAAATGACCCATAGTATGATTACAGTTCGTTCTGTTAATGTTTATCTATTCCTCCTCTAAATAAGTATCATTTTTTATCGTCAGATATGCCAACTTTTTAGATAAATGAGAGTGGTTCAGTACTAATAAATATCCTATGATCATATTCATCGAAGAAATAGCCCAATCAAAGTAATCAGTTTTTGTCTCTCCCAGCAATAATCCTTCTAAATTACCTCTTCCAGCTTGATGTTTGAATGAAATATATAACTGATGCAAAAAGCTAGGAAGATAATCTAAAAATAACATTCCGCCAATTAGGATTATCGCTATTTAATATACCTTTTGTTCATTAAAATTACCAATTTGAATTATGTTATTATCAAATCCTTTGTCGAGTTTCAACCAATCAATAATATTGTCAACTTTTTTTGTTAAAAATTTAAATATTAGATAGGAAACGGCAACCAGTAAAATTGACGAAACTATGCTCCAAACAATATCAAGCGAATATAATAAACTAAAAGCATTGAGAGGAATGTAATAGAATGTAACTTGCACTAAGATATAAACACAAAACAGCGTTATAAGTATTCTAAAAAAATCTCTAATCGTCATTTTTATTTAATTTTGTTCTCGTTCATAAATAAAGTGAATTCCAACTTCAAGCTGCGACACTTATCTAATTATATTGGTGTTGGTAATTTAGTATGACATCAACAACACTTAGGGTATTCCTTTTTGAGTATTTTGTTATTTATTTTCTAATGTAGGGATTTTTGAAAGGATTAAGTTATTTTTGAGAGGGTTATTAATTAGAATCCACTAATGTCTGGTGAATTGGGCGACTTAAATCTGTCCTCCGGCATGAAGAACACCGGCTTCGTTCCGGGACTTGCCTTCCACACGAGGTCTTATTTATTGTTGTACGTTTTTCATTCAAATGTTTCGTAATGGATTACCTTTTCCTCGAATTCTAAAAGATATTTCCTGTCCTTGTCATAATATCTCGCCTTTTCATAATTTTCGCCCGCAAACTGTTTAATACTTTCAAAATTGTTCCACTCTGTAACCGTGAGAAAATGACAAATATCATCCTCTATTCGACGTAAAATCTTTGCAGATAAATTCCCTTTGACATTCCGATAATCGGTCAAACCTGTTGCTTCAATGTATTTCAAGTATTCGTCTGCGTGTTCTGCTTTTGTAATCCCGTGCCAAATCCTTGTAATCTTTTTCATTGTAATTGATTTAAGTTTTCAATAATTTTAATGTAATTACTATTTGTCCTATATGTTAAATATCAAGGTGTATTAATCTGAATACCAAATATTTATAAGAACATTCAGGTACTTAGTCCTTATTTTCCGAATAATCATCAAATTTATTTTCTATCAGTTCTGTTTGGATGTTGTATAAGTCAAATTTCAATTTTTCCCACCCGATTTTTTTAGTTCATCATTGGTTCTCCACTTTGCTATATTATCCATATTAATAATGGACTTGAATTCTTTAAGTTTTTTATCCCTTCAACTCTCCAAATCCAAATATGTGCGACTAAATCAGCAAATCTAAAGACTTCAGTCGTAGTATTACAAAAGAATTATATTCATTTATTTTTCCAAATTTTTTTTTTGAAATTTTCTTAAAGCCAGTTGCTTAAGTCTATATAATAAGTATCGGCTTTATTATTTATAAATTTGCAGTCATTTTACCAAGGTTGATTTTTTCAGCCTTCGTAAACTTTATATCACGGACAAATTCCATTTTTCCCCATAAATAAGTATTACCTTTCAGTCCTTTCGTAGCTTTCATTCTTCGATTTAGTCCATTAATTTCCTTTTCAGTTGCTTTTCTTCTTTCACCAAGTTCTCCATAAAGTTTCATTGCCGGAAAGTCAGTAAATTTTCCTCGGAACAATCCTTTTAACCAAAATATTCGTCCACTGTTTACACCAAGTAGGCATACTTTTGGGTTAGTCATAACATGTTCTGGTAGTTTTGAAGGGAATTTTTCAAAATAGAATCCGGTTTGATTGTCATTCAAAAACAATGAACCGATTGGTGTCACGGTTGGATTATTTTCAACATCAACTGAAGCGACTGAAACATAAAAGTTTGAACTAAAACTTTTATTAAAATGCCTTCTTATTACATTCCAATCTACTTTTATATCCATTTCAGTTTGTTATGCTAATCGTTAACTCAAAGGAATACAAACACCTCCACCTGAATCTTCAAGCTGAACCACTTACTTAATAATGTTGGTGTTGGTAATTCAGCATGAAATCTACATCGTATAGGGTATTCCTTTTGAAGTGTGTCTTGTTATTTTTTGTCTAAGGTAGGCTTTTTTGAAAGGATTAAGTGATTTTTGAGAAGTTTTTATCATAACAGAACGTTTTTGACAGTTAGGTATATCTAATAAAAACAATCAAAAGTATTTTTGAGAATTTGAAATTATTTAGATTCCTTGATTTAATACGATAAAGGCAACCGGTGATTCCATTAATTTCGGGAAAATTAAAGTTTGAATCAACTTGTGGCAGATGACCATTCTGATAATTATCTGGTTCAGAATTTTATTTAAAAAATCAAGATTTCTCTACCTTAAAATACAGTTTACTGGTACATTTGTAAATCCTCGCGGTAGCACAAAGTCTCAATTGTTTTATTTTTATTTACTCTATAAATAACTTTTTAGATTGAATATTTTTATCATTTTTATCTGAAACATTTATTATGTACATTCCAGAAGATAAATTAGAAATATCAATTTCTATAAAATTTTGTTCCGTTTCAAACTGTTTTTTATAAATCTCTTTGCCTGATATATTGTGAATTTTAACATTACTTATACCTTCGTCACTTCTTAAAACTAAAAATCCAGAAGTGGGATTAGGATACATCATAAGGTTTTTATCTTCAATTCGGTTATCGGAAATACCAACCGTTTGATGTAACAACGCCTTATGTGCATTAATTCTTCCATAACCATAATATTTATCAAATCCTTTGATGTCTTCAGAAGGACTTCCTACTTGATCTTCTGCTGTTGATCTTATTATAGTCCTAATATCATCCGGCGTTCTATTCGCATCTTGAGCCAAAAGCAATGCTGCTAAGCCAGTTACCAATGGGGTTGCTTGGGAGGTACCGCCCCAGTAAGTATTGTAATTCGTATTAGATTGATAACTAAGACCATATATAAAATTACCTGGTGCGACCACGTCTATATGATTGCCATAATTACTTCCACTAGCAGAATTCCAAAAAAATGGTGAAGAACGCTTATTGTCAGGATTTATCGATCCAACTGCAATAGTGTTTTGAAAGCCAGCCGGATAGTAAGTCACACTATTGTTTTCATTCATCATGCAAGCGACTATAGTTACTCCATTGTCATGAGCATAGTTGATTGCTGATTGTAATGCGTTGGAAAAAGATGAACCCCCTACTGACATATTTATTACCTTGGCGCCATTGTCTACAGCGTAATAAATGGCTTCTACCCACCATGAATAATATCCCAAATTATTCTGATCTAATATTTTACAAATCATCAATTTAGAATTCCAATCTACCCCAGCGTATCCAATATTATTATTTGCATTAGCGCCAATAATTCCAGTCACATTTGTTCCGTGACCATAGTCGTCAGTAGGGTCATTATCGTTATTCGCAAAATCCCATCCCCGAAAATCATCGATATAGCCATTGTTGTCATCATCTAAATTATTAGATTCCTCATTGCTATTTTCCCAAACTCTGCCATTAAATTCCGGATGATTCAATTTGAGTCCAGAATCTAAAACTGCAATAGTGATTGAAGAACTTCCCTGTTCTATATCCCAAGCCAATTCCATATCAATATCCGCATCATTGAGGGCGGAAGCTAACGAAAATGAACCATCATTATACAGGCCCCATTGCCTATAAAAATAAGTATCAGTAGGAAATGTTTCAACTAAACCTTGTTTTCCACCGCCAGAACCAATAAAATTTGGTTCAACATATTCAAATAAACCTGTATTGTCATATATTTCCACTAAATCGATTATGTCTTGATTGGTTTTAAATTCTAGAATGTATGTATTACTAATTTTCTTACTTCCAATTGACTTAATCTTATAAAGCTCATGCTTACTATTTAGAAAATCCAATTCTACGTTTTCAAACTTATTATTGCTTAAGCAATTTCTAAGATCTACGACTGATTTTTGATTGAATTTTACGATTAGTTCGTTTTTGGAGTAATGGTCTGTATCCTGCGATAAAATGTTACTTGAGAGGATAAAACTAATTAATAGAATTGTTATTTGCTTCATGATATTTTGATCTAAATATTTATTACAAAAATGGTATATTCTTCTCAATAATTATAACCCAAATCTACACTTTCACTGCTCTAAAATCCACATTGTTTGCATTTCAGTGTGACTGTTGCAATGATTAGAGTATGCCTTTTGAAGTGTGTCTTATTATTTTTTGTCTAAGGTAGGGATTTTTTGAGTAGGTTGAGTGCTTTTTGAAAGGATTATTGGTTTTAAAAATAATTGGAATCTACATATAACTTATAAGCTAGGCGACAGTAAACCGTCCTTGAGTTTGAAGAACTCAGGCTTCATGCTGGGTCTTGCAGACCATAGGAAGGCTTATTTAATATGGCCAGTTACATTTATTTTATTCTTCGGTTAATTATTTTATCTTTTGGATCTCTTCGACAATCCCAAATCATGATTATTAAAATTAATTGATCAAATATTTCATAAATAATTTAATATTCCCCAGTTATTAATGCTCTTACAGAAACATAGTCTGTAGGAATCCCAAGAAAAGGATTTTTGCTTATTAATTTTATACTCTTATTTATCTTTGCATTTAACTTAGTGCTATATATATTTGACTTATTACGCTTTATATAGTAGTCTAAAATGTCAATTAAATCCAACCTAGCTTCAACCGACCAATCTATTTTGAGCTTAACCATTGACCTATCTCTTTTTGCAAATCATCATGAGAAATAGTCTGCTTATTTTTTAGTTGTTCCCTAGCTGAATCTATACGATTTTTTTGATAATCACTAAGTTTATAAGTTCCTTCGGATACTTTACTTTCAATTATCGTTTTTATTGCATTTAAAAAGGAAACGTCATCAATATGAGTAAGTTTTTCAGTGATTATATGTCTCAGTTCTAATGTCTCCATTTTTATAATTATTTAAACAAAGATACATATTTTTTATCCATCTTAAATTATCCTAAATGTCTTTGTGCAATTGCCCATAACTCAAAGGAATACAAACACCACCACCCGAATCTTCATGCTGTGACTCTTACCTAATAATGTTGGTGTTTGTATTTCAGCGTGAAATCTGCAGTGATTAAGATATTCTTTTTTGAGTATATTACTATTTTTTGTCTAAGGTAGGGATTTTTTGAGTAGGAAAAGTAAGTTGTAGGAGGTATTTTTGATTTAATAAATTTAGGAATCCATTAATAACTGACAAGCTGGGCGACAGAAATCTGTCCTCAAGTTTGAAGAACACCGACTTCAAGCCGAGACTTGCCGACTACACGAAGCCTTTTATATTCTCACCAGTATTGTTTATTTGACATAAGTTTCATCAATCGTTCTCTTAATTTGTTCTATTGTTTCGAGTTTAAGTGTTCCAATAATTTTAACGATTCTTAGTTTATCAATTGTTCTTATTTGATCTACTGCTGCCATTCCTTTTACATCTTGAGTTGATATTTTTATTCTTGTGGGATATTCCTTAATTGTTGATGTTATCGGAATAATTACGATTGTTTTTAAATAGTGGTTCATTTCATCAGGCGAAACTACCACACATGGCCGTGTCTTATTTACTTCGCTTCCTAATGTTGGTTCTAAATTAACAAGTACTATTTCATATTGATTAACCCTCATTCCCAATTTGATTCTTCTTCGAAAATATCATCAATAAACAATTCGTCATGTCCATTATTATGCATTTCCTGAAAAGACTTGGCCCAATTGTTTCTTGGTTTCGATATTGGTTCTATTATTATGAAATTTTCTTCCATTCGCATATTTACCATTTCACCAATATCATATTTTTCTAAAATGGTTTTACTTAATCGTAATCCCTTTGAATTTCCTATTTGTATTATTTTAGTTTGCATGAAAACAATTTTCTACAAAGTTATTACTTTGTAATCACATTATCAAATTTATTTTATTGGTGTGAACTCAAAGGAATACAAACACCACCACCCGAATCTTCTAGCTGAACCACATGACTAAATTTGGCGGAATTTGTATTTCAGTAAGACAGCTGCGGTGATTAAGATATTCTTTTTTGAGTGTATTACTATTTTTATCTAAGATAGGGATTTTTGAAAAGTATGACTAATTTTTTATAGGTTTTTAATTGGAATCCATTAATAACTGACAAGCTGGGCGACAGAAATCTGTCCTCGAGTTCTACTCGGGACTCAGCACAATCCCGAGTAGAACTCGGAGATCATTGACACAGGCTTCATGCTGGGTCTTGCAGACCATAAGAAGGCTTATATATTTGGTGGCAATTTTTTATTCGTTTAGTCTGTTTATTAAGTCCATTCGTTCGTGTAAAATTCTAATCACTTCAATTTCATTTTCTGTTGCAACTTGGTAAAAGATTATATGTCTCCCCGTTCTTAGTCCAAGCAAGTTGCGGTTTATCCCTTCATATTCTTTCCCAAGTTCGGGATTTTCTCCAATTTGCATACAAGCAAACTTTAATGTTGCGTAATATCTGTCAGCCTGCTTTTCCGACCATTCCTCAAATGTATAAGTCCAAATATCATTCAAGTCATCAATGGCTCCTTGCCTTAAGATAACTTTAGCCATTTTTTCTTTTTTCTGCTTTTAGTCTTTTTAAGTTTTCTTCAAAGTCAAAATTTTCAACTCGGGGACTGTCCAATCCTTTCTGAATAGCTGCTCTTAATGCAACAGTTTTGCTTTCTTCATCTTCTAAAAGTCGAAGTCCTGCACGAATAACTTCACTGACGTTTTTATAGCGTCCTGCTGAAACTTGGCTACTAACAAATTGGTCAAAATAGTTTCCAAGCGATATTGATGTATTTTTCATTTTTTTAATCTTTTTCCAAAGTTACCAAAATTTGGTAACTACACAAGTTTTTCACTCTTAAAATTTCAATTTTGGATTTTGAGTCTCGGTTTGGGAGCGGTTCTCTAAAATTACCACTAACTCCACCTGCATCATCAAACAAAAACACGTGACTAAATATGGTGGTTCTTGTATTTCAGTTGGACAACTGCGGTGATTAGGATATTCCTTTTTGAGTATATTACTAATTTTTGTCTAAGGTAGGGATTTTTGAGAAGTATGACTAATTTTTGAAAGGTTTTTAATTGAAATACGCTAATGGCTGACAAGCTAGACGACAGAAAACTGTACTCAAGTACTACTCGGGACTTCGCACAATCACGAGTATAACTCTAGGATCTTTGACACTGGCTTCATGCTGGGTCTTGCCGACCACATGAAGGCTTATATATTAGCTTTAGTTTTTTGCAAATTCAATTAGTGGTTTAACATTTCCATTGTCAGCTTCTTTCAATGCATTAATATATTCTTTTCTAATTTCGTTAGCTTTTACCATATTAGACTGATGCCAAGAAAATATTTCATTTCCAAATATTGATTCCATAATTATGTCCGCCATCATTCTTGAATGTCTTCCATTTCCATTTGGGAAACAATGAATAGATACTATTCGATGTTTGAATCTAATTGCTATTTCCTCTGGTGAAAAGGTTTTGTTTTCTATCCAATATTTGGTGTCGTCCAGTAAATTTTTTAATTCAAGCCCAATTTTTGTCCATGGAATTCCGATGTTTTTTTCAGTTCTTCTTAATTCACCAGCCCATTTCCATACATCACCAAACATTTTTTTATGTAAGTCTTTAACAAACTTTTCTGTCAAAATATTTTCAGGTATTAAATTTGCGTGAATAGTCCATTCGACAGCTTTTTCAATGTTCAGTTGTTCAAATTCATCCAACTCTCCATGAGTCGTAATGGATTTTATTTTAAGACCAATCTTTTCTTCTTCTTCTATAGGTGTTTGTCCTTCTTTGTAAACGAATTCTAATCCCATAGTGACTTTCTCATTTCTCGTTTTATTTCATTAGCTAGCTCCTTTATAGTTTTGGCTATTTTATCATCGCCAATTCCTTGATCCTCTAGTTTCATATTTTGATTGGTCCGTAATACTATTTTTTGAGCCAGTATATCTGCTTTTTTCTGTATTAAATCGTCTATGGTCTCATTTTTTGGGACCAGTGCATATACCAATTTTAAATCCAAAGCCATGGCAACATCTTTTAAGGAATTGAGTGTTATTGTGCCATTAGCCTCACTTTCCTCAATTCTTTTTACGCCTTGTCTTGTAATATTTAGTTTAGCACCAAGTTGGGCCATGGTCATATTAAGTGCAGTTCGAATAGTATTTATCCATCCACGTTCTGGGACCAGGACCTTTCTGCTTTCAGAAAACGGTTGTAGCTTTTGGTCCAATTGTTCGATTAAAAGTTTTCGCTTATTTCTCATTTTTTGTAAATATTTAAGTTTACAAAATATATAAAATGTAAACTTTAGTGTTTACAAATATACAAAAAAGTCAATTTAAAAGTTTACAAAAAATAAACTTTAATCTTTACTTATGATTTTTCTTTTAAATTAAACCAACTCAAAGGAATACAAACACGACCACCCACATCTTCAAACAGAAATACGGTGCTTAATTTGGCGTTGTTTATATTTCAGCGTGAAATCTGCGGTGATTAAGATATTTTTTTGAGTGTATTATTATTTTTTGCCTTAGGTGGGATTTTTTGAGAAGGAAAAGCATTTTTTACTGTCGAAAGTGATAAAATTTCTCCAATGTTCGGCAGTATGCACTGACCGTGGATTGTTTAAAATTTGCCTAAGTCCCGCAAGTTCGATCTTGGGTAACTTCTAAGTTAATGTAACGGTATGATAGCTTACCTTTAATTAAAGCTATTTCCATACTTTCAAGACCCTCTATTTTTTGGTAAAATTTTCAAAGTGAGAAATAAAACTATATCTGTACTTTTCCCTATTATTACTTTTCGCGAATTCGATCAAAATATCATTAAATTTCGTCATCTCGCACGATTCAGAAATCAATTTTGCAATTGGTTCTGCCTCGAGCTTAAGACTTTTTTCAATTTGTTCATAGTTCTCAAATCTACTATATTCATATTCGTCCAATAATTTGAAGTTAAGCGTTTCAGTTTCAGGATTGTATATATCCTTTGTCCTTTTGTATAGAAGTCGTTTAAAAACTAAAAGTAAATATTTCAAATTTTCTTATAAATATTATAGCAAAGGCTAAGCAATGAAGAGCCATCCAGTTCGAAGATTTAGTTTCATATCTAATCCTTAAAGATTTAAAACCATCGACCCAAGCATTTAGCTGTTCTACAGAAAATCTCTCTTTATATAGCTCACTATCAACCACATAGTCATTGTCGTTTTGATTTTTATTGTTTCTTTTATTTATATCAATATTATCAAATAGCCCTTTTTTGTTGCAAAGTTCTCTAAAGCCTTTTACATCAAAACCAGAATCTGCATTTAAGAATAAGCCATCAAGATTTAACCCTAACTGCTCCATTTCATTAAATATTTTACTAGCTGTTTTTTCAAGTTCAAAGCTGTCATGATGTTCGCCACTTATTGGACTTGACCATCCCAAAGGTACTCCTTGTTTGTCTGTCAAAATCAGCATATTGGTAGTTTTACATTTCTTTCGACCTTGATATCCAACAGCTTCTCCTCCCCGTTTAGCAGGACTGTGTGTCCCATCTAAATTAACAACAGACATATCTAATTTTGACTTATTGTCTGCAATTAATCTTCTATAACATTCTTCCCATGCACCACTTTGAGACCACTTATTAAAGTGATAATATACTGATTCCCAGCTATATTTAATAAAACCAAAAAATTGTCGCATTGGTAAGTGCCTCCATTGTATCCCAGTTTTTAACTTGTACAAAATTGCTTTAACAATGCGCCATATAGGAACCTTTATTTTTCTCCCAATTGGGTTTGATGCTAAATATTGAACAAAGAATTTACTAATTTTGCCCTTAGTCATGTTTGTAGTTTTTAGTTATTCTTTGGTTCTAAACCTCAGGATTCCTAAAACTACAAACTTTTTATATTATTACTTTTATTAATCTATTTTTAAACGACTTCTTTAATAAGTTTTTACCGATGCTCTAATGCTACTTGCAATCCTTTTAGAAATTTCAGTATTAGGATAATGTTGCACTTCTGGAAATTTTGCCAAAGGCATGTCTGAATTTACTTTTAGCCGACCAATATCAAATTGATTGTATATTATAGAAGCAAGAGACATTGTTGTTAATCTCGATAATCTATCAAGCAGTTTATTTAGAATTGATTTGTAGTAACCTAGATCTTTTGAATTCGATCCATTTCCGATAAACGCAATTGGTGACATTGGATATAAACTTGTAAATTGAGAAAGGGATTTTTGAAGCTGTGTGAGAATCCCTTTATTTGTCCAATTTTCTAGAGTTTTGCTCTTTTCATTTGGCGTTAATAATTCGTAGTTAGAAAGAAATAACATCGTATGCATTTCAATTTTTGATTCAGGTCCAATAATTACCGACTTGGCCACTTCGTTTAAAAATTCTGATCCTATTCTATCACCTAAATCTTCAAGTATTATTGCCAGCCAAATTATTTGAGGTACTGTTTCTTTTTCGTAACTCACTGGTTTCAAATTGAAATTATCGTTGAATGGAGTAACGAAGTTCTTCTGTATTCTTTTATGATCTTCTAAAGGTCTTTTTTTCAATTTTTAATTTTGATTATGCATAACGGTAAGTATATGAATCGTAGCGACCGAATGGAAGCTATGATTTCATATACAATGTTACCTGATGCCCTTATTTTCAGTCTATGGATTTGTTTTGATGACTTTCCACAGCCTCGAAACTGCCCAAATTTCCAAACTTGCCAAGACTATTAATGCAATGACATTTGGCGTGAAACCATCAAGAATTAACCCTAAAATCAAATCTCCAATTTCTACAAAAACTCTTCCCAATAGGGTTGCAAATAGCCAACTGGGCTTATTAGCGAGAAGGCTTACTAGTAGAATTAAAACACCCCCAATAATTCTAACTCCTGTACTTGCAAAACCCATTTTGGCAGAGTAAGTGTCCAGACTGGCATTTGGAAAACTAATTGCTGGATTAAAAGTGTAAACGTAAAAGAAAAAGCAACCTGCACAAATTAATATCCAAGTGAAGATTTTTACTGGTGTTGGTATGCCAACAGTTAAATTTTGATTTGTCATTTTTTATTTATTTGATAGTGAAACGTATTTGTTTAATTCAGTTGGGTTTTCAGCTTGCTTTACTAAAAAGTCTGCAACATCAGCTCGGTTGATACTTCCAATATTTATTCCTTTGAAAAGTTTGGTTTCAACTCTGTATTTTTCTGTCAAAGGTTTGTCTTTTAGAAGTCCTGGTCTTACAATTTCCCATTTTAGTTTTGAGCTGCTAATGATTTCTTCCATTTTGGTTTTGTCGGCATAGACATCCTTTAAAAGAAACTTAAAAAGCAGTTTCATAATAAATCCGTTGTAATGTCCACTTTCTCCAGCTCCAAAACCTGTCAATACTATAAATGGAATTTGCGTATTTGTTTCGGATTGAACTTTAACTAAAAGTTTAGCAAAGTCAGAATACAAAGTTGTTGGCTTCATACTTTTTCCTGTTCC
>Ga0116151_10002101_pt1 | contig 18457 bp, 17 predicted proteins | sample AD_UKC117_MetaG_FD_89893 | JGI IMG/M metagenome (GOLD analysis project Ga0116151, IMG submission 89893) | Active sludge microbial communities of municipal wastewater-treating anaerobic digesters from Hong Kong - AD_UKC117_MetaG | ecosystem: Engineered > Bioreactor > Anaerobic > Digestate...
CAGGTGTTCATATATTTCGGGTAGATGGCGTGCCAGCAAGGCATTTACCTGGGCTTCGTAAGACATCGATACAACAGCCAGACGCACACCTTGATCTAGGGCCTGCTTCATAATATCCACGACCCCTTCGCGCAGCGGAAGCTCTGGCAAATACTTTTCGATGTAAAACTTCTTTTTTAGAGTTACCAGTTGGTCAACTACTTCGTCTAGTTCCGTGTCCGCAAAGCCAGGACGCCAGGTCTGCAAAGATTTGCGCATGCGCAGGGCATTGCCAGGGATGGGCTGCATCAATTTAAATTCTTCCCAGGTCCATTTGATGGGATAGCCCAGCGTGGCAAACGCTTCGTTACAGGCTGGCAGATGTCCTCGATGCTCCGTGTTGGCTATAGTGCCGTCCACGTCAAAAATCAACGCTTGTAGTTTCATAAAGGTACCCCCTTTGGTTGAACGGTGTGCCGGCTTATTTATTGTTGGCTGTGTTTGTTGTTAGTTCATTGGAGAACAGATCGCGCTTACGGAAGGGAGCCAGTAAGACGCGCCCTATCATTTTGGGTGTGGTAAGCCAGGCGATGTGTGCGCCTGATTTTTGGTTTGCAAGCATTTGGCCAGCCAGCCAGGGTGCCACCGTTTCCACGTTATCGGCCATGATATTAAAAAAGCGCTTGGCCTGGTTTTCGCGTTCCGGCGGAATGTTGGCAATGAGCATGTCTGTTATGACCATGCCTGGATTGATGGTGCTAATTTGCAGAGGAAGGTGTTCGGTCTCTTTGACTAGAGCTTTCGTTAAAAAGGTGAGAGCGTACTTGCTTGTACCGTAAGGTGTAAGATTGGGCGGCAGGCGTCCCTCGCTGCCCATGCCTGCCATGTTGTAAATTTGCCCTTGGCGCTGGGCAATCATGCCGCGAATAGCTACCTGACAGCAGTACATTACGCCAATGACATTGGTATCTATGACGGCTTGCAGGGTATCAGGGGGTACTTCCCACAACAGGGCGGGTTTGTTTTCCAGGCCGGCGTTGTTGATCCAGATGTCGATGGAACCGAAGTGGGCAACGGCCGTATCCCATATATTCTGTACCTGAATGATGTCAGTGACATCGCCGGGAATGCCGAAGATGTGTGGGGGAGGAAACTGCCGGGCTAAATCTTGGGTGGCACGTTGTACGCTATGGGCGGAACGGCCGTTCACCACAACAGAACAGCCCGCCCGTAAAAAGGCTTCGGCCAAACCATATCCTATTCCCCGTGTGCTGCCCGTAATGACAACTGTTTTCATGTGGCTCCCCTGAGACTCTTGTGTGTTCTTAAGGCTATTCATAAAAAAAGATTTCATCAAACCTTGATGAAATCATTATAGCGGAATACCGGTGTTTGGAGTTATTGAGTTTGTTGTTTTTATCGTTGAGGAGAATGGGGGAGAGACGGCCGTTCTACTCCGTATCAGCTAACTACTGGATTTCTCGACAACTCATACTGATGCATAATCTGAGAGGCTTCATAAGCGTGCCGCCGATCGGTTTGCAACAAAATGAGCTTTTTGCCCTCCACAATACTTTTACTGTAAAGATGTTTATCTTCTTCATGAGTACTTAACCCGATCACAAAACCCAGGATAAGACCAAACAAAGCACCCAGCACAGTACCAATCAGCGTAACAAGTGCCCACGAACCAGGAATTGTCATTGCGCCAATCGGATCAAGAGAAGGTAGCCATAACAATCCGACCCCACTCGCTACGCCAAGTAAAGTTCCCCAAATAGCCCCGCCTAACGCGCCAGAAATCATAGGCTCATCTACCGCTTTTACACTGTCTTCATAGAAGTTAGTCGTCTGGCTTAAAGTGACCGCTTCGATGGAAGTTTCTGAAAACCCCGCATTTTGTAGTGCTTCCGATGCTTTTGCAGCCCCCACGTCTGTATCGAAAAGCCGCACCACCAAACGGTCGCCGGGCCGCCCACTCAGTCGTTCGACTTGTTCACATGTCTCTTGAATCCTTTCATACTGCTCCTTAATAAGGGGCACCACTTGAGCAGGCAGTTCCCGGCTTAGTGCTCGTTTATACGCGTTCAGCACGCTTCTTTCGCCGACCATGGCTTCTTTCAAAACGACGTTTTCTATATTTTGCGGCCCAATAACTAGTGCAGCAATAATGTCAATACGTCCCCGATGAATCACCCCTCTAACGCTTCGCTTTTCCGTTACTTTTCCTCCCATTTCTTCTATTGCCGTTTTCAAGTCTAAGGCAAATTGGCGGCGTTGATGGGCATAGGTTTTCAACAGCACCTTCAGACCCCGATTGCCTACATTTTTGGCTACCGTCTTAAAACCTCGTTCTCCCGCCTTGCACATTTTGTACAGTTCATTCACTGTTCTAACTGCTACGCCACGATCCATTTCGCCTTTCCTCCTTAAATTTAACAAAATCTTTTAGCTTTTAGGCAGAACGCTGATGTCTTATTTGGCTTTCTAGAACTACAGGTAACTTTTGTTGCGAAGCTGGGTAAGAAACCTGAAATAATTGTATCAGTTTTGTTTATATAATGTCAATGTAAATTGCATATATTCGGATTTCGTCTTTTCCTTGAAAAAGCAGAACATTTAACTTATCTGGAAGGGAGGCCTCTCCCATCGTTCATTTTTAATCAATGGTCTGCTGAACAAAGCCGATCTAGAGATGTGAGTGGTAGGAATAGTAATCAAGGATTTAGGAGGATTGTGTCTTGCTTCATTTATTTTTGTCGTAGTGTTGAGAAGACCAGATGTATATACAGTCAGCATTGACACCTGCTTTCCCACTATCAAGCAAACGGTTGACAAACAAAAATTGTAATGCTATATTAAGGACAAATTAATATTTTGTTAATGTTTTGGCTGAGGTCGTGCAGACATACCTTCGTTTTTTTTGGAGAAAAGCCACACAAATATTTACAAATATTAGTTTAGTGAGTTACAGATCCGTTAAGAACTGTACTGAAGTACACGATGAAAATAATGAGGAAGGCCGGCCATCCTTTTTATTTTTGGGGCAGCACCATTATTCAATATTCCGCTCCCTGTGCTGCCCCGCCTTTTTGCTCCTATTGTCGTTTCATGTTCACCATTTTGTTTGTTTACCTTTAACTTTTACAAAGGAGATTCTCTAATGGCCCAAGTAACGAATACTCAATCCGACAACGATCGGGTTCCGGATCGCTGGAAGAACTTATTCTCCAACGATGAGTGGTATATGCACGATATTGTCGTCAAAGCCACCTATGGATTCCTGGTCATAGCCATCATTGCCCACATTTTGGTTTGGTTGTGGAAACCGTGGCTTCAGTAATCGCTGAATAGAGATAATCGAGATATTAGGCATTTAACAAAACAGGAGGTTTTTTTCATGCAACCAGAACGTCCAGAACGCCCCGTCGAATTTCGTACCACCCTTATCCTCTACATTTTGTTGGGACTTGGTGTGGCACTGACCATTCACTTCATTCTGCTTAGCTCGCCCACCTACAACTGGATTAGCGGCTAAAAGGACTGTACGGTCGATTTAAGCCGTACTTTCTTTCGTTACAGGCATAATGGAATCTAAACGTTCTATTATGTGATGACCAACTTAGTATCGCGCTGTGATATGGGGAGCTTGTTTGTTTGTGCATGAATACGTGCATAGTGTTGTTCTCTCCTCAATCCTTCTTTGCTGCGGTATCAATAAGTTGTTTGCTCCACAAGACAATTCAATAAGGTACTTGACGGAGGTCATAAAGCTGCTTCTTCCTTGGAGAATTTTATTCAAGCTAAGGAGGCAAGCGCTTTGTGACCTCTTGTAAATCTGGTGTCAGGGAGTGGTGCAGAAATGCGAACACCTCTTGGTGCTTCAGAGTTGATCTTGTAAAACGTTGAATTAAAGTCCCCTCGTTGGTGGCTTTATAGAGAGGCACAGAACCGGTAACTATTCAGTGGCAGGAACAGTCAATCACTCGGAAGGTAATAGAACCTGTTTTTGGCTGTTTTATGGAAAGTGAGGCAACCCGTGGTAACTAAAATAATAACCGCATCAGTTGTCGATGAAGAGTCTGATTTTAAGGGAGAACGAACAGCGATTGAACGGACGATAGACGGAAAAGCGATCCCTTTTTCGGATATTGAAAAGACGTACAAAAAACGCGGGCGCACTTTAATGGGCGCTGTGTTTGGTGCGGATCCGTTTGATTTCTGGATTGGGCGTTTCTATGTTGGTTTTTTTGGCGTAGTTTCTTTAATCGGGATCTTCTTCGGCGTCACATTTTATCTTTATCAGGCATGGGTCGTTGAGGGGACTTACAATATCCTTCGCGCTCGTATCGATCCTCCTCCCGTAAGCGCGGGGTTACGTCTGGTAACACCTGGTGAACCAGGTTTCTTCTGGCAGCTCATTGTGTTCTCTGCGACGCTCGCCTTTCTCGGTTGGCTACTCAGGCAAGTCGATATTTCGCGCAAGCTGGAGATGACCTATGAGGTTCCTATTGCTTATGGTGCTGTGTTTACTTCCTGGCTTACTCTGCAGTGGCTTCGACCGATTGCCATGGGAGCATGGGGGAATGGTTTTGCTCTAGGCATTACACATCATCTTGATTGGGTATCCAATATTGGTTACCAATATCACAATTTCTTCTTTAACCCGTTTCACGCTATTGGCATTTCTCTCCTGTTTACTTCAACCCTAATACTGGCTATGCATGGCTCGGCAATTTTGAGTGCAGCAAAACGCCCTGAGATTAGTGAAGGTAATGTTGACGGGTTCTGGCGTAATATCTTGGGTTATAGTATTGGTGAAATTGGTATCCATCGCCTCGGCTTTTGGGTAGCCATGGCGGCCGTGTTGTTTGCCAATCTTTGTATTTTTCTTTCTGGAACATTGGTTTTCAACTGGTCCGACTTTTGGATGTTTTGGGACAATATCCCGATCTGGCAAGGGATCACCGGGGCAGGGTTAGCTCTTAGCGGAGTGGCTGCGGCTGTGGCGTATCGCGGACGTAAAAACCGCCCTGTAGACATGCATGAATACGAGTATGGTGGTCGGGGTTTAGCAGGAACGGCCGTTAAAAAGCCCATTCAAGTCGGCTTTTTAAAGCGTCTCTTTGGTGTTGGTCAGGTTGGCCCCATATACCTGGGTATCCCTGGCACCATTGCGGTTTCCACTGGTTTATTAGCTGCTTTCGTCATTTTGATGGAGTACCTCTACCAGGTTAATTACAACCCCATCCTGTTAGCTCGCGAATTCTTTGTCTTAACCGTAAATCCTCCAGCAATGGAATATGGCTTGAGCTGGGCCCCTTGGCATGAGGGCGGAGCTTGGCTCGTGGCTACATTTTTACTCAACGTGGCTGTCCTGGCTTGGTTAGTGCGCGTTTACTCCCGCGCACGTGCTGCTCGCTTAAGTGGGCACTTAGCCTGGGCTTTCATTTCAGCGCTGTTCCTCTACTTTGTAATTTACCTGGTGAGGCCAGTCATTATTGGTAACTGGGCACAGGCCCCTGGTCAGGGTTTCAAGGCCCTTCTTGACTGGACTAATAATGTAAGCATCCTCTACGGTAACTTCTACTACAACCCCTTCCACATGATGTCCATATTCTTCTTGCTAGGTTCCACAGTTCTACTAGCGATGCACGGGGCTACGATCGTGGCCACCTCTCGCTATGGATCTCACCGCGAAATTGAAGAGATGATGGCAGAAGGTTCAGGAACGCATCGAGCCCAAATGTTCTGGCGCTGGACGATGGGATTTAACGTCAATTCAAAAACAATTCATGATTGGTGCTGGTGGTTCGCGACTCTTACCGTTATCACAGGTGGGATTGGTTTGCTGCTTTCAGGTACCGTCATTATGGATTGGTTCACATGGGCGCAGAGCATTGGCATTGTCGCTCCCATACCCTAACGGTTCTTCGCTGGCTTGTCTACTTGAAAGGCAATCTAGCAAACAACCACCAATAAAGAGGAGAGGATAATGACTCCTAAAACTCCAAAAAGCAGGAAGCCCATATCATGGGTTCCTATCGCAATTTTGCTGGTGCTGCTGCTTTTGGTTACGCAATGGATAGCATACTTTGTCAATGCCACAGTAGTCGAAACTGCGGCAGCCCAAGAACTCCCGCCGAGTGTATATGTAAACTACTATGCTGATGGCTCTTATGTGAGCGGAGAGTCAAATACAGCCATAGCAGAATATATTGCTCAATTTCCACAGCCACAGAATGCACAAGTACTGGTTGGGATGAGCACCACAGAAATATGGACCTTTATGACGTCCTACATGGCAGGTGGTTTACAAGTAGACTGTACATACTGCCATAACATCACCAATTTCTCTTTAGACGGAGCAGAAATTGGTGATGATGTTGTGGCTGCTCGTAAAGACACAGCGCGCCTGCACCTTCAGATGGTTGCGGACCTTAATCAGAACTGGTTGACCCAGCTAACCACTATTGCAGATAAACAACCGTCTGGAGCGCAAATTATCTGTGCCACTTGCCATGTAGGTGAGCCTTTGCCGGTTGCTTGGCCGGATGATTTGTACGGTTTGCCGGACGATTTTCGATTACCGCTAGACAACCTGGATGTACTGCTGGTGACTGGCTTAGGGGATCAAATATCGCTCGACACTGTGCAAAATAACCAGAACACAATGTTTCACATTAGGGAGAGCCTGGGTGTGGGATGTACTCATTGCCACAACTCTCGTTATTTTGCAAGCTGGGAGCAGCCTGCAAAGTACTATGCCTTGACCATGTTGCAGATGAATCAACACATCTTAACCGAGTATTCGGCGTCGATGAACAATCAGGAGCCATCTTGCTACTTGTGTCACCGGAATCAGGTGCTTCCGCCCGGAGCGGTAACTTCAGCCTCGTCGCTCCCAGCAGTTCTGGTTTCTCAATAGCTGTGTTCAGGAACAAGGGTGTTTTGTTCAGTCTAGAAGAGACACAGCTTCGGATTTAGTGAGGATCAATCCTGGTGGGAGGTTGATAACTTTCATCAGGATTGATTTACTTAACTGAATTGTTATTGGTTCATATGGTTTGATATATGCACACATCTTCCGTAACCACTTCCGTTGTACAGACGCAGTTAGAGAAACCGCCACTTTTACGCCGCTCACTTGCCTTAATGAAGCCGATTACCTGGTTTGGGCCAATGTGGGCTTTTCTTTGTGGGGCGATTGCTAGTGGGGCCTCTACGTTGTCTTTTCCTGACATTGGCAGGATTGTGTTGGGAATGGTGCTGGCTGGACCTATCTTATGTGGGTTTTCGCAGGTTATTAATGACTATTTTGACAGGGATGTTGATGCTTTAAACGAACCCAACCGGCTTATTCCTTCAGGCCGGGTATCTACACTGCAAATAGTCGTTACTGTGGGTGTGCTTTTGGTGATGGGTTCGGTGCTTGGTGTGTTGTTAGGCAAGGCGGTTGCCTCGTGTGTGGCTGTTGGTTTGGTGCTGGCTGTTGTATACAGTGCCCCGCCGGCGCGCGCTAAGCGCAATGGTTGGATAGGGAACGCGCTAGTGGCGGTTTCTTATGAGGGATTGGCCTGGCTTGCTGGTCATCTTGCCTTTGCTCCACTTACGTATCCGAGTGTGTTGATCGCACTGTTGTATTCATTTGGCGCTCATGGCATTATGAGCATCAATGACTACAAAAGTATCGCAGGAGATACGGCCAGTGGTATCCGGTCGATTCCGGTGCGGTTAGGGCCCAAAAAAGCAGCTTGGTTAATTGTTCTGACTATGAACCTGGCTCAACTGGGAGTGGCGCTGGCATTGTTTGTTTGGGGGCAATGGGTGTTTGCGGCCCTTGTGTTGCTGATATTTGTAATTCAGTTACCGGTTCAGCGTAGTTTTGTGCGGCAGCCCGTTGAACAACATCTCAAGTTTAGCGCCATCGGTGTGAGTTTTTATGTGTGGGGGATGATGGCGGCGGCTATAGGCTTGCGGGGTATCTAGTTCTGAGTACCCCACTCTGACTTAAGTGAGATGAAATCTTGAAACCCGTTTTGGTGGTAGGTGCATCGGTAGGCGGATCAACGGCCGCAAACACTCTGGCTACAGCCGGCGTGCCGGTCGTTATGCTGGAGCGCGATTTAAGGTGGGTTAAACCGTGTGGTGGTGCTTTGCCGCCAATTGCGTTTGACGAGTTTGACCTGCCCCAGTCGCTGATCTCGCGTAAAGTGCATAAGACATTGATCCATTCGCCTTCTGAGCGCACGGCCGTTATCGAAGTCGCTGGTATTGAAGAGAGTTCTAACGATTATGTGGCTATGGCCTGCCGTGAGGATCTCGACCCATTTTTGCGGCAGCGTGCCATTGCTAACGGGGCGCAGCTCATCGAAGGCCAACTGCTTGATCTGAACGTAGGCACCAGCGGCATTACTGCGACCTATCGGGACAAAAACAGCCGGGCGAAGAAAACCTTAGAAGCAGAAGTTGTGATTGGCGCGGATGGCGCCTACTCGACAACGGCAAAAGCTTTGGGCTTGCCGCGTTTGCCACGCTGTATTGCCATCCAGGAACGCATTTATTTGCCAGAAGAGAAGATGGCCCGATGGCAAGATACGGCCGAACTATATCTGGGACACGACGTAAGCCCTGATTTGTACGCCTGGGTTTTTCCGAAGTCCGATCACGTGGCAGTAGGGTGCGGAGCCGGGCCCGGCAACACGGCCGAGGCGCGCCAGCTGCTGGCTAATCTGAAGCAGCGCATTGCTGATCGGCTAGAGGGAGGCGAGGTGTTTTTGGAGGAGGCCCACGCCCTTCCTATCCATCCGCGTAAGCACCTTGCCTATGAACGGGCTATGCTCATCGGTGATGCAGCTGGTTTGGTGGCCGGAACCTCGGGGGAGGGGATTTATTGGGCAATGAAGAGCGGGAAGATGGCGGCAGAAACGTTGATTGAGGTTTTGCCGGATTCTTCAGAGCTTGCATTGCGGCGCTATGAACGCCAATGGTGGAAAGAGTACGGCAAAATGTACCGTTTTTTACGGTGGCTGCAAAAGTGGGGATATGGCAACGAGCGGCAGATGGAGGTATTTACCGATATGTGTCGCAATCATGATGTGCAGGAGTTGACTTTTGAGTCTTATATGCACAAAAGCATGACGCCCGTTCCTTGGCTGGCACAGATGCGTATGACCGGTGACATCATCGTCGCACAAATTCGTCACTATTTGCCTTTTCGATCTCTTCCAAGCTGATGCAACCGCTCACTTTTTTGGCTCCCGTGTGTTTTGCTGTTTTCTTGTGGTGGTTTACCACAGGCCTGATTATTGCTGTTTACGGCCGTTCCCCCCGCCTCATCCATCTTTGTTTTGCTGGCTCAACTGGCGCTATGGTGTTAGGGGTTTGGGGGTTGGTAGTGACACGGCCGTTCACCCAGCCTCGTGACGTTTATCTGGCTTTCACTTGTGGGTTAGTTATCTGGGGGTGGCAGACTGCCAGCTATTACCTGGGCTACGTTAAAGGCCCCCGCAGCAACCTGGAGGAGAAAGACGAAGCCAACCTGCTTTCGCAAAGCATGGCTTACCGGTTTCGGCTGGCCTTCAGAACCGGGCTGTATCACGAACTGCTTGTCGTGGCGTTTGCTCTGCTGCTTACCGCTCTGACCTGGTCCTATGCCAACCGGTGGGGATTGTGGATATTTTTGGCAATGTGGATTATGCACTCCAGCGCCAAACTCAACGTATTTCTCGGGGTGCGTAACTTCAGAACAGACTTGCTGCCCTCTCATTTACATCACCTGGATAAGCTGCTGAACAAACAGCCTAACAATGCATTTTTCCCGTTTTCTGTCGTCATCGCCACCAGTGTGACTCTTGCTTTCTTCTACAAAGGGGTGGTGCCAGGAACGCCGCCGTCAGAAACGGTAGGCTTCTTATTATTGGCTACAATGATTGCTCTTGGCGTGCTGGAGCATCTCATGCTCGTGTTGCCAATTCCTGTGACTTTATACGGTTGGGGCTTGCGTGCTTTGCCGCCTACGGCCGTTTCCGACTCTGCTCATACACGGCAAAAAAAAGCCTCTCTGCAGGCACTGCCGAACCAAATGATTGATGGTTGACCGATGACTCTTGGATTTATACCGAACATGTCTACACCTTCACCTTCGCCCGCATCCGCTAGCGCTCCCCAGAAACGGACGCTGACGCTGGATAATCCCTATGGCCCCCTGGTTGTGGACGTCTGGGAACCGAGTCAGGCAGCGGATAGGCTACCCATTCTGTTGGTGCATGGATGGGGGTCATCCGGCAGCTATTGGCAGACAACGGCCAAAGCCCTGGCACAAACTTCACCTGTCATCGTGCCGGATTTGTTGGGTTCTGGGCGGTCACAGCCGGTGCGCCAACCGCGCAATATGTTTGATCAGGTGGCATCCATCAAGTTCATTTTGGACCAGTTGGAAATTGAACAGGCGCAGGTGATTGGTCACTCCATGGGCGGTGCAATGGCGCTGCTGTTAGCTGAGGCGCAGCCAGAGCGAATTGACCGCCTGATTCTTACCTCGCTCTGCTTCTTTATGACAGAGACCGAGGAGCAAATCTTTAAAGCCGCCATGTTCATGTTCAAACTTTCACTGGGTTTCCGGCATACCCGTCTGGCATCTCTCCCCATTTTCTCTCGCATGATGGCTAACCGGTATTTCTATCGGCTGCCCAAAGATAACAAGCTGGTAGAGCAGGGCTTTATAGATTATTTGGAGCTGGATGCGGCGACGGCCGTAGCCTGCGCCAAGAACGCCACCGATCCCGCCATCGAAGCTGCCGGGGCCAATGTACAGGCCCCCACTTTATTAATCGCTTGTCGGCAAGATCAGGTTATGCCGGTAGCCAACGTCGACTACACTGCCAAAGTCATCCCCGACTGTCAGGTCCACTGGATAGACAAGTGCGGGCATTTGCCGATGGTCGAAAAACCCCGGGAGTATCTGGCCATCGTGCGCGAGTTTTTGCGGCTAGACTAAGATCACCTTTGGGACGTAAGTAACTATGGCAACATCTGCTTACACGTTAGAACAATTGGAAAGAAGGGACAATAGCAAATGGACCATTGTCCAGGCGGTGCTTGCTCCTATCCAATTTCTAGCTTTTATCATTAGTTTTAGCCTGGTCATCCGTTACCTGATCACCGGTAATGGCTACACCATTGCCAATATCAGCGTACTCATCAAAATTAGCCTGCTCTGGCTGATTACTATCACCGGCATGATTTGGGAAAAGGAAGTGTTTGGACACTGGTTCCTGGCGCCTGAGTTCTTCTGGGAAGATGTGGGTAACGCCGTGGCGATGATCATGCACAATCTTTATTTTTTGGCGCGCTGGCAAGGCTGGTCCAACCAGGCTGTTATGACGTTGATGCTGGTGGCATATACCACTTATCTGGTGAATTCGGCCCAGTTTGTCTACAAAGGCATTCGCGCGCGTAAACAGCGGCAGGCAACGGCCGTCTCGCCCGCCCACCACACCGAACATCCATGAAAAACACACAGGCAGTTGTCATCCCCGAACCGGGGAAAGTGGAATTACAAGAAGTTGCTTTACGGACGCCTGGACCGGATGACGTGATCATCCAGACTATCTACACGTCCATTAGCGCCGGGACCGAGCGCATGCTGCTGGCCGGGCAAATGCCTCATCCCATGCTGCGCCTGCCGGTCGTGCCTGGTTATGAAACCGTCGGCCGCATTGTGGAAACGGGCGAAAACGTAGCCGACGAGTGGTACGGCCGTTGCGTCTACGTCGGCGGGGCGCACTGCTACGAAGGCGTCAACGCCGCCTGGGGCGGTCAATCCGCCACCATCATTGCCGAGGCCAAGCGCGTCATCCCCTTAGATGGCGTCGATCCGCGCCACGGAGTTTTGCTGGCGCTGGCGGCCACCGCCTTACACGGCATTGATTTGCTGCATCTGACTCCGGACAGCCGCGTGCTGGTACTGGGCCAGGGGCCTGTCGGCCAACTGGCATCACGCTTCGCCCAGGCATGCAATGCCTGGGTGGCTTCCGCCGACCGTGTCCCCAGCCGGCTGGCCCACTCCGTGGGCGATGTGGTGGTCAACGCGGCCGCCGAATCGTTGGTTGAAGCTGTGGGAGAACCTGTATCCGTCATTGTGGAGGCGACGGGGTCGATGGAAGCTCTGACGAGCGCGCTGCCCTTGTTGAGCCATGGTGGGCTTATCTTGCTGCTAGGTTACTACCAGACACTCCAACTGCCTTACATGCCCCTCTTCTTGAAAGAGGCCGCACTGCTCACCGCCAAGGAATGGGCGCCCGGCGATTTGCTCCGTTGCCGCGACCAGATCGCCGCCGGTCAACTGGACGTCTCCTCCTTGCTCACGCACGAGATGCCGATTTTGGACGTGGCGGCGGCGTATGACGTGGCTTTAAAGGATCAGGATTGCTTGAAACTTGTGTTGGACTGGACGGCCGTTCAACCCAACAAACAGGAGATGTGATGACTGCTCGTATGCTGGCGATTTACGGCAAGGGGGGAATCGGGAAGAGCTTTACCACTTCCAACCTAACCGCGCGCCTGGCCTTAAATGGTTATCGCGTCTTGCAGCTTGGTTGTGACCCCAAGCACGATTCCTGCAACACCATTTTCGATGGCCATTCCCTGCCCACGTTGGGCGAAGTCTGGCGCACCTACAAAGAGCGAGGCGCGGAAGACCAGATAGACGTTTCAGATGTTATTTTTCGTAACGAACTGGCCCCTGGCGTGCCCATTTTTGGCTGTGAAATCGGTGGCCCGGACGTGGGACGCGGCTGCGGCGGGCAGGGCATTTCTCATGGGTTTAAAGTGTTGGAGCGATTGGGGCTAAATCGCTGGCAGCTTGACTATGTGGTGATGGACTTCCTGGGCGACGTAGTTTGCGGCGGTTTCGCCACACCCCTGGCCCGTTCGCTGGCCGAAGAAGTTATCATCGTTGTAGGCCACGATCGGCAGTCGCTTTACGCGGCCAACAACATTGCCCAGGCGGCGCGCTATTTCCAATCGATGGGCGGCTCCACACAGTTGCTCGGCCTCATTGTCAATCGTGATGATGGTTCCGACACGGCTGACCGTTATGCCGCAGCTACGGGTTTGCCGATCTTGACACGCGTGCCACTTAATCATCAGGTGCGCGTATTGGCCGATGCTTGCAAGCTGGCCCTGGCTGTGGACGAATTCGAAGCCATTTTTGCTGATCTTGCCGGTCGGATTGCGCGGCGAGAGATTCCACCCTGCACGGACTACAAGCCGCTGGCGTATGACGACTTTCTCGCTGTCTTTGACGCACAAGAGCCGGCGGGACGGCCGTCTCCTGCCTCTGCTGCCGATCTCTTTAGCGAAAACACCTACGTCCCTGAGCCTTTCCTCACCGAGCTAACCCTCAAACCGGTTCGCCAGGTACACGTAACTGACCCTGTCCAGCTAAAAGTGCAGGAAATGATGGAAGCTATCGGCATTCACGTCACCGGGCTGGATCGAGATCAGGAAGAAGGCATTACGGTAACGTCCGGCGCTACCGAGATTCGCCTGGGCGAACCGGCCGATCTGGTAAACAAAGTGGCTTTCTTATCCGCGTTGGCCCGTACCGGCCAATCTTTTTCATTAATAGACGTTCGTTATGTGGATGCCCCGTCATATTACTAGATGCGGGACGACCATGGAAGACTAAACAAGGAGGATGTCATGTTTGCAGATTATCAGTTTTCAGGACTTTTGCTGTGCTATGGGCCTTTGGCGCTGATCATTTTGAGTTTTATAGCCTTTGCCATACTCACAGACAGCAATGCCCGCCGGTTGTACTTGCGCAATGCGGATCCGCGCCCGGAAAGCGAGCGGATGGGCGCTGCGCCGGCTGTAGTGGACCGGGAGATCGTGGCTCAGACGCCCGCTGGCATGGTTGTGCAGTTGACGCCAACGGCCGTAGCGCCTGCGGCCGCGATCGTACCAGACAATCTCCAACGCATCGAAGGCATTGGCCCCAAGATCGCTCAGATTCTGGCCGCAGCCGGCATTACCACTTTCCAAGATATGGCTGAAAAATCCGTGGATGAATTAAAAGCCATTCTGGAAGCCGCAGGAATCGCCAACATTGCTGATCCGGTATCCTGGCCGCAGCAAGCGCAGCTCTTAGTGCGCGGCGAGCATAAAGCATTGGAAGATTTACAGGCTAACTTGCGGGGCGGGAAGTACCAATAAGGCTGCTATGTTGGATTCTATGCCACTGAAACCGGTACATACGGAAGCGAAACCCTGTCAGCTCCACCCGCAGAGCATGTGTCCGGCGTTTGGTTCGATGCGTATCCTTTCGCGTCTGGAGGGGGCGCATCCGGTCATGGCGACTGATACCGGATGCCTGTACGGGCTTACGTTTGTGACGCACTTCTACGGTGCACGCAAATCTATCCTTGCGCCTCAATTAGGCACAGCCGAGTTGATGGCGGGCGAAGTGGTGGAAGGGACGCGTGCCGCCATCGAAGTGGCGGCCAGGGAACCGGGTTGCAAGTTGATCCCGGTTGTTTCGCTGTGTGTAGCGGAGACGGCGGGCCTGCCGGAAGAAATGCTGCCCAAACGAGTGGGCAACGCGGATGTGGTGTTGGTGCGCGTACCCGCTTATTCCATTCACTCGCACCCTGAAGCGAAGGATGTGGCCCTGGCGGCTTTGCTGCGGCGCCTGGGCGACCAGACGGGTCAGAAAGAGCAGAAAACACTAGTACTGCTCGGCGAAGTGTTCCCGGCTGATCCTTTGGCGATTGATCATCTACTGCGGCGCATGGGCGTGAAGAAAACCATCACGCTGCCCGGTCGTTCCATTGATGATCTGCGTCTGGCGGCACGCGCGGGGGCGCTGGCCCTGCTACATCCCTTTTACAAAGAAACGACGGCTCTGTTCCGATCATGGGATATTCCGGTGGTTGGCGGTGCGCCGGTGGGCGTTTCCGGTTCTTATGCCTGGTTGAAGGCGGTGGGTTCGCTGCTTGGGTTGGACCCAAAGCTAGTGAGTGAGGTGGCGGAAGAAGAACGCGCCAAAGCGGAAGCGATGATGGCGGCCCAGCCGCTTTCTGGACGTATTCTGGTAACTGGTTACGAAGGGTCGGAGCTGGCGTATGCCCGGATGTTGGTAGAGGCAGGCGCGGAAGTGCCGTATGTTTCTACGTCGATTGGGCAGGATCCGCTGGTTTTGCCGGACGAGTTGTGGCTGCGGGCGCGGGGGACGCAAGAAGTAGTCTACCGCAAATCTTTAGAAGACGATGTAGCCGCGCTGGACAAGTATCCGCCTGATCTGGTGTTGGGCACGACGCCTTTCTGCAGCATGGCAAAGGCGCGTGGTATTCCGGCGATGTACTTTACGAACCAGTTGGCTTCACGGCCGTTTTTCCTCAGCGTGGGTATGGCGGCTACCCTGGGGTTTATTCGCCAGACGCTAGAACGGGGCGAACGGTATCAGTGGATGCAGGACTTTTTTGCAGAAGAAACGAGTGAGGAGGCGGCTCATGCCTAAAGTCATTCGTGATCTTTCAGATACGAGCAGCTATTGGGCCGCGGTTTGGACGTTGTGTGCCCTGCCGGACGTACACGTGATCTGCGATGCGCCGATTGGCTGTTTTAATCTGGTGGCCACGGCCGTTCCCGATTACACCGATGCCATTCCGCATCTCGAAAACATTACCCCGTCCGTTATTCGGGAGGAGGAAGTAGGCGGCAGCGGCACGGCAACGGCCGTGCAGCGTACCTACGAAAACCTGCGCGAAGCTGGTCTGCTGGACGGCAAACACGCCATCGTGGTGTCCACCGCCGAAAGCGAAATGATCGGCTCAGACCTTTCCGACTTGGTCAGACAGCTGCAGCCAGGAACCCGGTTTTTCCATAGCGAATCCCTCTCGGAAGACGAGTGGGTTGGTCGGGATCGTGTCCTGGCCTGGTTGTGGGAGAACTACGGCTCCACTGCGGCTACCCAAGCTGAGCCTGGTCTGGTAAACATCATTGGACCCACCTACGGCTGCTTCAACTCCCCAGCAGACCTCCATGAAGTACGTCGGCTAATTGAGGGAGCTGGGGGACGTATCAACATGGTTTTCCCCATGGAAGCCAGACTCGCCGACATCGCAAAGCTGTCCAAAGCGCAGGTAAACGTGGTGCTATACCATGAATTTGGCCATACCCTGGCCGAGGCGTTGGGTAAGCCCTGGCTGCACGCTCCGATGGGAATGAGCGGTACAACGGCGTTCATTCACAAACTCGGTCGCTTGCTGGGCACTGAAGAACAGGCCGCTGCCTTCATCAAGCAAGAAAAACAAACCACCCTCCAGGCAGTCTGGGATCTTTGGAGAGGGCCGCAAGGCGATTGGTTTGGCACCACAAACGTCGGCATTGTTGCTTGCGGCACCTATGTTGATGGATTGCGCGCCTTCCTGGGCGATGAGTTGGGTATGCCCATCACTTTTTCCGCCTCACGTCCTTTGCGCTCCGGCGAAATGGATAATGAAAAAGTGCGGCAGCAGTTGCACACAGCCGCGCCCGCCTTCGTTTTTGGTTCAATCAACGAAAAGATCTACCTTAGTGAAGCAGGCGCAAAGTATACAAACTTTATCCCAGCGGCCTTTCCCGGGCCTATTGTGCGCCGTTCTGTGGGCACGCCTTTTATGGGCTACCGCGGAGCCGTTTACGTTTTGCAAGAGATTGTTAACCGTCTCTACGAGGCGTTGTTTAACTTCTTGCCCGTAGATACCGCGTATACTCAGGTTCGGGGTAGCGTCAATGGGGCGAATGGAACGGCATCCGTCTCTCAGAGCGACAAACCAGGGAATTTACCCTGGCAGGCTGAAGCCAAAACTTTGCTGGATAAAGCGCTGGACAAACTGCCCTTCTTAACGCGCATATCTGCCAGCCGCGAACTGCAAATGCAGATCGAATCCCTGGCTTTCGCCCGGGAAATGGTGGAAGTGACGCCAGAACTGGTGGAAGAAGAGCTAGCGTCCCGATTCAAGTGAGAGATGCATATGAAAACAAGATTCAATCCCCTGGCGTGGGCCATCTACTATCTGTCACTCCCTTTTCGACCGATTGGCAGATGGTTTGATCGGCATCCTGGAGTGTCACGGTGGTTAGGCGTTTTCAGATTAGGGCTTTTCCAGTTTGGCATTGGTTTATCGCTGGCTCCCATTACTGGCACGCTGAATCGGGTGTTAATAGACGAACTGTACATATCGGCGGCCGTTGTGGCTATTCTGATTTCTTTGCATTACTTTGTTTCGCCGGTGCGGGCCATCATCGGTTATCGCTCCGACAAAGCTCGTTCTCTTGGCAAGTGGCGCACACCCTACATCGTTTTGGGTGTGATGTTGACTTACGGCGGTCTGGCATTGGCTCCCTTTGCGCTCATTCTATTGGGTGGGAACGGGTTTATTCCGTTTTGGATGGCGTTTGTTATTTGCATCGTCATTTTCCTGGCCTATGGCGTAGGCATTAACATTGTGGAGACCATTTACCTGGCTTTGGTCAGTGATATTACTCCGCCGAAGTCGCGTGGTAAGGTTCTGGCTTTTTTGTGGATGATGTTGGTTCTGGGCACTGTGGTGAGCGCCATTATTGTCAGTGGTTTGCTGGTGGATTATTCGCACGGCCGTTTGATTCAGGTGATGCAAGGTTCAGCAATAGCCTTTGTTTTTCTGACGGTCATTGCCCTCTGGCAGCAGGAACGATTGAATCGTGACGGCACGATCAAATCTGATCTGGATACGGTGCGAGTGCGCCTATCGCTTTGGGAGTCTGTCCGGATGTTGGGCGGGCAAAAGGTGCTGCAGGGTCTCTTTGGCGTCATCTTCGTAGCGACGACGGCTTTTGCCACACACGACGTGCTTCTGGAGCCATATGGTGGTCAGGTGTTGGGCATGAGCGTGTCGGCGACCATGCAGTTAACCGTTCTCTGGGGGGTGGCGACGATCGTCGGGGTGACGCTGGCTGCAGTGATTCTCTGGCGCAGACGGCCGCCCGTGCTGTTGATGGGCCTGGGTTGTACGGTGGGTTTGTTAGGCTTTGCCATTATCAGCTATGCCAGTGATGTGGCCTTGCTTAGTCTCTTTCGTGTGGGTGTAACTTTTATCAGTGTGGGGCGGGGTCTTTTTGTTGTTGGGAGTCTGATTCTGGTCATGTCGTTGACCGACGTGAACCATGCCGGATTATTCCTGGGCATCTGGGGCATTGTGCAGGGTTTGGCTCAGGGTTTAGGGACGATTGGCGGTGGTGTCCTGCGTGATGTGGCGCAGTATAAAACTGGCAATGTGGTGTTGGGGTATACGGCCGTTTACATGACTTCCGTTATCCTCTTGTTATTGGCGACTTTGATTTTGGTGTTCCGTTTGCGGAGCCGCTTAAACGTTAGTGAGTTGAAAATGCCCTGGTCAGGGTTGGAGGAAATTCCGGCCGATCAGCTTGCGTTTTAGGAAAAATAAAAGTA
>Ga0116151_10002103_pt1 | contig 18452 bp, 13 predicted proteins | sample AD_UKC117_MetaG_FD_89893 | JGI IMG/M metagenome (GOLD analysis project Ga0116151, IMG submission 89893) | Active sludge microbial communities of municipal wastewater-treating anaerobic digesters from Hong Kong - AD_UKC117_MetaG | ecosystem: Engineered > Bioreactor > Anaerobic > Digestate...
CATCGCGGCAATGGAGGACGCCCTCAGCATCACCGAGACTGCGCGGCGACTTTTCGTCGTGCGATTCTCCCTTGAGAAAGCGCCCGTTGGCTAAGCGTGGAGGCATGAGCCGAGAGCCCTGCCTTTTCCCTATCCGCAGTCTCGTCCTCCGCCGATATGCCTGCGGAGGACGGCTCCGTTGCGATCGCCTTGCCGCCAGCTTGGCTGGTTTTCGCACCAAAGACCTCGTTCTGGACCTTGCGGATCTCGATGTAGTCCTCCTCGAGCAAGTGCGTGTACCGATCGGTCATCTCGACGCTCCGATGCCCGGTCATCAGACGGAGCTTCTCGTCGGGTACCCGGCCCCGGCTGATCGAGTTTAGGAAATGGCGCCATGAGTGGAAGTCGATCTTGCGCGCCTTGCGTGCCTCCTCGTCGATACCGATGCCCGCGAGCGCGGTGTACAGCGAGTCGATAAACAGCCGCGCATGGAGTGGCTCACTACGCTTCTCGCCATAGAAGACCAAGTCGGTGGGGTCTTGGTAGGGGCTGGCCTCGATGAGCTTCTTTAGAACCTCGGCGACCGAGGTGGGCAGGGAGACGTTCCTGATCGAGCCCCACTTCGCTTCCTTCAATCCGTGCCCTTGCTCCCAGGCGCACTTTACATGAATATGAGTGGCAAAGACCTGACCGACCTGGAGTCCACGGATCTCCCCTTCGCGCATGCCGGTGCTCGCGGCGAGGAGGTTGGCGACGAAGAGCCGCAAGTTCCCCCTCCAGAGAGTCGGTATCGCCTCGGCTGTTAAGAGCTTCTGGGCCTCGGCGATGGAGAGGACGCCGCGTGAGCTCTTTTCCTCGGCGAGGGTACGGACGCGGAGGGTCGGATCGGTGGGGGTGATCCCCTGTTGGTGCGCCTCCTTGAGGAGGGTCCGGAAGGCCGTGTAGATCAGGTTCACTGAGCGTGCCTTGAGCCCGGTCTTCTCCCCGAGACCGAGGAGCCAGGACTCGATTTCTCCCGGTGTTATGGAGGCAAGGGTGCGCCCCTTAAAGTAAGGAAGGACGTGGCGTTCTAGATAGCCTGCGCTCTTCTCGACATGGGTACGGTGGATTCGTTGCTTGCGGAGGAGCTTGCCCTTCACGTAGCTGCTCTTGTCCCAGTCCCAGAACTCGCGGGCATAGGTCTCGAGGAGGATACCCTTCTTCTCGGCGGCGATGACCTTGCCGGAGGAGAGCTGCTCGTCAGCCCAGTTCAGCGCCTCGCTCTTCGAGCTCTTGCCGGATGACACGGCGGTCATGTACGCGCCAGTCTCCGGGTGCCTGAACTGGACGTAGTAGATGTGGCGGTTCTTCTTCGCGCATGGGCGCTTCTGAATGGAATAGGGCCGCTTCGCTCGCTCCATAGCTTCCTACCCGACCATCTCTGAATCTCAGAGATAATCTCAGAGTTGAGGTTGGAAGCCTGAAGCGACCTTGCGGCCCTCTTTGGCTAGGCGTGATAACTCTCGTTATCAAAAGGAACTACCACCATAGTAGGTGGTAGTAGTTAATGGAGAATAGGGGATTCGAACCCCTGACCTATAGATTGCGAACCTATCGCTCTACCAACTGAGCTAATTCCCCGTTAGGCGAGTGCGACTATAGCGAAATCCGGGCGTTTAATCAAGTGCCGATACGCTATGATTATGGCTAGATACCTTCTTCGAAGGAGCCTCGTATGAGAAGAGCCGGCATCGTCCTGTCCTGTCTACTCGCGCTCGGGAGCGCGGCCTGGGCCGACGGGACGCGGTACGTGTACGAGATCAGGGCGCTCGGGAGCGCCGGGACCGATCCCTGGTCGATGAACATGGGGGTCGCGGCGGAGGCGGCTCGGGCCTACGCGCCGGTATCGTTCAAGAAGACCGGGACGACGATCTCGTTCGCGATGGATACGGAGCTGTCGCTGTCTCTCGGCCCGGAGTCGGAGCTTGAACGCTCGGCGGAGCGGGTGCTGGTGCGGCGCGCGGTTACGATCCGGGGCGAACGGGCGCTGCCTAAGGCGCGTAAGAAGGCCAGGATACGGTTCAGCCTGGCCGACCTGATGGCGGAGGGCGATAAAGCGGCACGCTCCCCGCTCGAGTACGCGCTCGCGAAGGCCATCGAGGCGTCGCGCTACGCGAGCGGCAGGGCCTGGGTCGTCTCGGCGGAGTACGACCGCGCTGGGCGCTTCCTGGTCGTCGTCGCGCTGACCGACCGATAGGGCCGCGTCGCGGCCCGAGGCTATAATCGTCGCCGCGAATATACTATATTGAATAGAGTATATTCATTGACGGAGGTGTACGATGCCTGATATCTCATGCTCCTGGCTCGGCGACATGGCGTTCTCGGCCACGGTGAACGGCCACGAGCTGCGTATAGACGCGGATAGCGAATTCGGCGGCAAGGACTCCGGGCCGAGGCCCAAGCCGCTTGTCATGGCGGCCTTAGCCGGCTGCTCCGGCATGGACGTCGTGTCCATCCTGAAGAAGATGCGCGAGCCGATCACTTGGTTCAATATGCGCGTCGAGGCCGATCAGTCCGACGAGCATCCGAAGACCTATACGGCCATGAGGATAATCTATGAATTCAAGGCCGCCGACGGGCTCAAGGACGAGAACGTGCGCAAGGCGGTGGACCTGTCGCTCGAGCGCTACTGCGGCGTAGCCGCCCTGCTCAAGAAGGCTATACCGCTCAGCGGCGAGATAGCGTACCTCTAGGCCCGCCAGGGGCGGCGGCCGCAGCGCCGCCGCTGTTCAGCCGGCATATCGTCGTCCTAGCGCACAAGCGGGACAATCTTCGGAGCGCGGATCGTTTTCGGCGTTGCCACATCGGCGATATCGCTTCATAGTAGAACCGAGGACGCTATGATAGACAAAGCTAGGTACAGGCCGCGCGCGCCCCGTTGGTTCAATCGGGTCCTTCGGCATACGTTCGGGCTCTTCCTGAAGCGCAGGTTCAGGATACGGGCCGTCGGCTCCGAAATATTCAAGGCGATCAAGCCGCCGTACGTGGTCGTGCCGACCCACCAGGGCACGCTCGATCCGTTCATGGTCGGCTATTTCGTACCCGAACCCGTCTACTGGGTGACGAGCGACGGCAATATGCGCTCGTCGATCATGAAGCTGCTCCTGGGCATGGTCGGCTCGATCCCGAAGTCCAAGGCCATCCCCGATATGGAGACGATAGGCTGGATCATGGACGTGATCCGCAAGCGCGGCGGCGTCGTCGGCATCTTCGCCGAGGGGCAGGCCAGCTGGAACGGGCACACGCAGGAGATCATCCCGTCGACCGCCAAGCTCCTCAAGCTACTCAAGGTGCCGGTGATAGCGGCGGTGCTCAAGGGCGCTTATTACAGCCAGCCGCGCTGGTCGTGGAACAAGCGGCCCGGCGACATGGAGATAGAGTTCAAGCTGGTGATGGGCGGCGACGAGGCCAAGGCCAGCTCCCCGGACCGCATCCACGAGGCCCTGTCCGAGGCGATGGAGTTCGACGAGGAGGAATGGCGGGCTGACCATCCGGCGCGGCACCGCGGTAACGGCAGGGCGAAGCACCTGGAGCTAGCGCTGTTCATGTGCCCGGTCTGCGGCGAGGCGGGCTCTATGAGGAGCCACGTCAACCGTCTGTACTGCCGGTCCTGCGGCCACGTCGTCAGGCTGTCCAGGAGCTACGCGTTCACGCCGGTCGGCGAATGCGAGCCCCGCTTCAGGACGATACGCGAATGGGACGCCTGGCAGGCCCGGGCCTTCGAGTCCTCGCTACGGGCCGCGCCGGCCGGAGAGCCTATCTTCTCTGACGGCGGTGTGATGCTGCTGCGCGGCTACCGCATGAACCCGCTCAGGAGGATCAGGACCGGCGTCATGATACTCTATCCGGACCGGATAGAGCTCGCGACCCTCCTAGGCGAGCGGCTCGCCTTCCCCGTCGCCGATATCGAGGGCGCCGGCGTGCTCAAGCAGCAGCTGTTCGAGTTCTATATAGGGAAGACGCTGTATCAGTTCCGCTTCCCGAGGCGCTTCCAGTCGGCCCGCAAGTGGTACGACGCGGTGAGCGTGCTGAAGCGGCTGGCGGCCGCTCCCAGCGACGGCGGGGCGGCCACGGCAGGCTAACCGCCCCGGGACCGCTCCCTAGTCCTCGAGCCAGGACCTGAGCGGCTTGGCCAGGGCCCTGGAGCGGGCGACCAGCGCGTACGCGACGATCGAGTACAGCAGGTAGGCAGCCGCTATGCCGATCATCGTCCAGAACGGCCCGAGCGAGCCCGACTGCCCCGCCTGGGCCGGCAGGTTGACGGCCAGCACGAACGGCAGCATCAGCGCGAAGGTCATGCCGGCCGACAGCATATAGTCGCTCGACACCTTGGTCTTGAATTCGGGGTCGAGTATCCTGAGCAGGGCAAGGCCGGTCGACAGGGTCCCGGTCGATACGCCGAAGATCATGATCATGCGCTCGTAGCGATGGTCCCTGAATATCCTCGAGCAGAACCACGGGATGGTGAACGTGACGATGAGGCCCCCGACGGTCGACAGCAGCAAGAGCGGCAGCCAGTAGCGGCCGACGAAGACCAGCGATATCGCGGCGAGCGACCCGGTCACCATGTAGTCGACGGCTATGCCGGATATCCTGGACAGGCTGTCGTTATCGAGGACGTAGCCTATCCGCAGCTTGTCGACGACGACGCGGACGAGCATCGCGGTCAGGGCCGAGAAGATGAAGTTCATGCCCCACAGGTTGACGGCCAGCTCGCGCCCCGCGTCGCCGGCGAAGCTCAGGGCCCAGGTCAGGGCCTTGAGCAGCAGGAACGACAGGATATAGGTGCAGGCGACCGCGGCGGCGTGGAGGCTCATCGGGTCGATCGCCTCGAGGTCGGTCGTATTCCTGGAGCCGACCGGCTTCTCCTGGTCCCTGGGTACGACGCCGGTCAGCATCGCGCGATCGGCCATGGCGGCCTGGGCGTGCTTGGGCAGGTAGCCGCGCCTGACGCCGAGGTTGACGAGGGCGACGCCGACGACGCAGGCCCACAGGTAGCCGAGGGCGGCCATCGTCAGGCCTACCGAGCCGGCGCCCTCGAAGCCCATCGCTTCCCAGCCCTTGCCTATCGCGTAGGCCTGGCCGGGCCCCATCGCGAAGCCGAGCGGCAGCGTCAGGCCGAAGGCCGGGTTGAGGCCGGGCAGTACGGTCGAGAACAGGACCCAGGTCAGGAGCAGCCCGAACAGGGCCTGCAACGAGTACTGTGAGATGATCGCCGTGGACATGGCCCAGACCGAGTGCGACGAATCCTTGGCCGTCGCCTTGGGCTTCGAGCGCAGCGTCATCGCGATGAACGAAATATTGAGCAGGTGGTAGACCAGGTCGCCGAGCCGGTGCTGGGTATAGCCGAGGGCCGGCATCAGGTAGTTGTAGACGGGCAGGAGCAGGAAGCCCGCGGTCAGCGAATTAGGCACCATGAAGCGCTACAGGAAGCGCAGCTTCGTCCGCAAGAAGGTGGCGACGATCAGCGCCGCGGAGATGATGCCGGCGTCGATGATGATTTTCCACGAGAAGTCCATAGTCGTCCTTTCCCGCCTCGCGGCCTGCCGTAGCCCAAGGCGCCTCGGCGGCTAGTCTAGCATACATAGAGCTTACGCGATATCGCCGAAGCGGGCCGACGGACGACGCTTTTCATCCCGTAACATCCGTAGTACACTCCGTGCCATGGACTTTAACCGGTTTTCAGACGGCGTTCGCGGCTTGGTCGAGAAGACGCAACTATTCGGTTCGGAGCCGCTCGAGGCGGTACTGATAGCCAACCCCAGGGCCGGCGGTTTCTCGAGGCCCGCCAGGGCGGCGGCCCTGATGCGCGACCTCGCGGCCGCGGCTTCCGAAGCATCCGCCCTGCCCGCGCGATCCGCCGGCCTTTCGTGGCGGGTCGCCCAGACGACCGGCCCCAGGCACGCCACGAAGCTGGCCGCCGAGTATCTCGAGGAAGCGGCCATGAAACCGGGAAGGCCATGGCTGATCGTGCTCGCCTGCGGCGACGGCACCAGCCTCGAATTCCTCGACGAGCTGTCCAGGGCGCCGGACGAGCTACGGGGCCGCTTCACGGTATTGCGCCTGCCGATGGGCACCGGCAACGACGGCTCCGACGGACGGGAGCTGTCCGATTCGCTCTCGAGGCTGACCGGCCGGGGCGCCGTCGCCGTACAGCCGGTACTCCGCGTGCTTCCGGCGCCCGGCGGCCCGGCCGCGAAACGCGCGCCCGGCGGCGAATGGCGGGCCTTCAACATCGCCAGCGTCGGCCTCGACGCCTACGTGACCGATACGACCAACAGGCTCAAGACGAGCCTGCCGGGCGACTCGTACAAGCTGATCCTCGACCTGGCGTCGGTGCTCTACGACAAGCTGTATCCGCCCAGGGATATGACTATCGTGGCCCGCTCGGCCGACGGGACCGAGCTGTCGCGTCGCGACGGGCGATTCCTGCTCGTCGCGATGGGCGTATCCGGACGCCGCACCTACGGCTCGAACAAGCCCATCCTACCCGACGACGACAACGTCTGCGCGGTCGATCAGATGCCGCTGCTGCGCAAGGTCGCCCTCAAGGGGCCGATATCGTCGGGCAAGATACGCGACTTCCCCGAAGCCGCCCTTTTTTCGGCTGACCGCGTTGAAATCGCGTACGCCGACCGTATACTTGTACAAATGGACGGAGAGGCCGAGCTCCTGGTCGCGGAGGATTTCCCGCTGCGCATCGAGAAGACCGCCCCGCTCATCCGTCATATAGCGCGAGCGTAACGGCTGGAAGACGGGCCGGGCGCGGGCGCATAGAAAGGAATCGTATGCTTAATAAAAGACGCGCGATCCTGGCGCTCGCGCTGGCGGTTGCCGCCGTCGGCGTCTGGGCCCAGGCCAAGCCGACCGTCGGAGTGCTTGCGGTCGACAGCCCGCTGTACTCGTCGGCCGTAGTGAGCGAGTCCAGGGTGGCCGCCCGCCTCGTAGCCGGTGATCCCCTGCTGATCGTCGGCTCGCAGGACAAGAAGATCGCCGTGGACGGCGTGCCCACGCTCTGGTACCAGGTCAAGACCGCCGACGGCGTCGCCGGCTGGATGCCCGGCTCCAGGCTGTCGTTCTCGCCGACCGCGTTCAAGCGCTCGGCCTTCAATAGCGAGGAGCAGTACTCCGCCTACTTCCTGATGGCCGCCAGGCCGGGCGACAAGGTCGTCGCGGCGCGCAGCTACGAGAAGGTGGCCAAGGGCGACGTCGGCTACTACGTCTCGTACCACGACGGCGGCCTGCCGCTCGCCATAGTCTGGGAACGCAACCTCGCGGCCACCCCGGCCGAGGAGTACCTGCCGTCGGACTTCCCCGAGGTCCTGCGGCAATTCGTCTACTACGTCAAATTCCCCGTCGTCGAGCTGGCGGGCGAATCCGGCGTGGCCTCGTTCGGCAAGCTGGCCAAGGACCTGCCGAACCGCTACCCCGACGAGGACGGCTATTACGCCTCCGAGATCGACGACGAGTTCCCCTGGTACACGCCCCCGGAGGCCAGCTACGGGTATTCCGACGACTACGGCGACGATTACGGCTACTATGACGACTACGGCGACGACTACTACGGCGACTACGACGAGGATTACGTCGAGGGCGAGGAAAGCTACGGCATGATCAAGGTCGGCAGCACCGTGATCCTAGGCAAGCACGACGACGTCAACGGCGGCGCCAACTGGGCCGGCGAGATGGACGCCTACGTAGGCCAGGAGGCCGTCGTCTCGTCGCTGCCGGGCGCCGACAGCCAGGGCTTCCTGGTCGTCCGGGTCGACGGCAACGGCTACGTCTGGCGCGTACGCAACCTGACGCTCAAGGACCGCGGCGAGACCGGCAGCTACGGCTACCGGGTAGGCGACAAGGTCGTCATCGGCGCCCATCGCTACATCGACGAGGACAATAACTGGGCCGACGATATGCTCGAGTACGTCGGCCGCACCGCCACCATCACGACGATGGAAGGCACCGACGGCTCGAACAGCTACATCGTCCACGTCGACATCGACAACGGCGACTGGTACTGGCGCGTCGAGACGATGCAGCCGGCCAAGTAAGTCCGGAGCATCCACCGAGGAGCCCGCCGCGAGGCGGGCTCCTCCCATTTTAGGCCGCCCCATCGTCCATCCCCTGGACGACCGGCCCGGCGCCGCGATATAGTCGCGTTACTATGGAAACACTCAAGCGCACCGTTACCTGCGGGGCCCTCACGAAGGCCGACGCCGGTAGGACGGTAACCCTGAACGGGTGGGTCAATCGCAAGCGGGATCACGGCGGAATCAGCTTCATCAACCTCCGCGACCGCTACGGCACCACCCAGGTGGTGGTGGACGCCGACGCGCCCGAATCCCTCAAGTCAGTCGCGAGCGAGCTCAAGAGCGAGTATTGCGTCGCGATCGAGGGAACGGTGCGCGCCAGGCCTGACAGCATGGTCAACCCCGACATGGCCACCGGCCAGATCGAGGTGGTCGCGTCGAAGCTCGTCGTGCTGACCAAGTGCGACGTCCTGCCCTTCCAGATCGACGACGAGACGGACGCGAAGGAGGACCTGCGCCTCCGCTACCGTTACCTCGACCTCCGATCGGGCGGCATGCAGCGGCGCATCAAGCTGCGCAACGACGTCGCGTTCGCCGTCCGCGAGCACATGATAGGCCAGGGCTTCTACGAGATCGAGACCCCGACCTTCATCAAGAGCACGCCCGAGGGCGCCCGCGACTACCTGGTCCCGAGCCGCCTCTATCCCGGAAAGTTCTACGCGCTGCCGCAGAGCCCCCAGCTCTATAAGCAGATCCTGATGGTCTCCGGCTTCGACAAGTACTTCCAGATAGCCCGCTGCTACCGCGACGAGGACGCCCGCGGCGACAGGCAGCCCGAATTCACCCAGATAGACATCGAAATGTCGTTCGTCGGCCGCGACGACGTGCTGACCATGGTCGAGGGACTGATGGGCCACGTATTCAGGAAGACGATGGGCATCGAGCTTCCGGCTACGTTCAAGCGCCTGTCCTACGACGACGCGCTCGAGCTGTACGGCACCGACAAGCCCGATCTCCGCTTCGGCATGGAGATGCGGGACTTCGAGCCCTACGTCGCCGCGTCGACCTTCCAGGCCTTCAAGGACGCGCTCGCCGCGGGCGCCGCCGAGCGGGAAGCCAACGCGGCCAAGGGCGTCACGATCCAGGGCGGCGGCGTCAAGGCGCTCGTCGTCCCGGGCAAGGCCGACTACTCGCGCAAGCAGATCGAGGAGCTCGAGGCAGCCGCCAGGATATACCGCGCCAAGGGCATGGCCTGGATGAAGGTCGCATTAGGCGACGGCGGCAAGCCCGTTCTCGAGGGCGGCGCGTCGAAGTTCTTCGCCGGCAACGCGTCCGAGATCATAGCCGGCCTCGGCGCCGGGGTCGGAGACCTGATCCTGCTCGTAGCGGACGCCAAGCGCCGCGTCGCGAACGTGTCGCTCGGCGCGGTGCGGACCAAGCTCGGCCGCGACCTGGGCCTCTGCGACCCGAAGCGCTTCGAGTTCGCGTGGATCATCGACTTCCCGATGTTCGAGTGGAACGACGACGAGCAGAAGTGGGACACCGCCCACCATATGTTCACCTGGCCGCAGGAGAAGTACCACCCCACCCTCGAGTCGGATCCCGGCTCGGTCAAGGGCGACCTCTACGACCTCGTGCTCAACGGCTTCGAGCTCGCCTCCGGCTCGATCCGCATCCACGACCCGGTCCTGCAGAAGCGCATCTTCAAGATCGTCGGCTTCGACGAGGCCGAGGGCGAGAAGAAGTTCGGCTTCCTGACCGAGGCCTTCAAGTACGGCGCCCCGCCCCACGGCGGCATCGCCCCGGGCCTCGACCGCCTCGTGATGCTGATGGCCGGCGAGACGAGCATCAAGGAAGTCATCGCCTTCCCGAAGAACTCCTTCGCCGTCTCCCCGATGGACGACTGCCCGAACGAGGTCGATCAGAAGCAGCTCGACGAGCTGCACCTGTCGATCCGATACCCGGAGAAGTAGCCGATAGCCCTCCCATAAAACGATATTCAAGCGAAAGCCCAGCCTCTGGCCGGGCTTTTCATTTGACGATCGCATCCATATAACTCTATTCTATATATACACTATACGGAGGTGCCATATGCCTGATTTTGGTCATCCTTTCAGCGGTCTGAAGCATGACCGCAAGCTTACCCACGAGGAGCTCGTCCGAGCCGTCCGTTTCATGGTCTCCGCCGAATACGAGGCCATCCAGCTCTACCAGCAACTGGCCGAATCGACCGATAACGCTTTGGCCCAGAAGGTGCTCTACGATATAGCCGACGAGGAGAAGGTACACGCCGGCGAATTCCTTAGGCTGCTCAAGGAGCTCGACCCTAAGGAGGAAGGCTTCTACAAGGAAGGCGCCCAGGAGGTCGAGGATGAGTTCCTCGGCGGCTCGGCCGCGGCCTCGGGGCACGGACTCGGCATCGGCGGTATCAAGGATTGATACGGAAGGAGCGTAGGATGGACGCGCTACGACGGGAACTGGCCCCAATCGGCCAGGAAGCGTGGAACGAGATCGACGGCTTGGCTAGGGAGACCCTCAAGGCCAGCCTATCGGGACGTAAATTCGTCGATATAGACGGCCCGCACGGCTTCGACTACGCCGGCGTGCCGCTCGGCAGGCTGTCGGTGCCGAAGCAGCAGCCGGCCGGCGAGCTGCGCTACGGCCTGCGCCAGGTTCTGCCCCTGGTCGAGACCAGGGTCGACTTCAGCCTCGATATATGGGAACTGGACAATATCGGCCGAGGGGCGCGCGACCCTGACCTGGACGCCCTCGTCGAGGCCTGCCGCAAGATCGCGGCCTTCGAGGAGAAGGCCGTCTTCGACGGCTTCAAGGCGGGCTCGATCGTCGGCCTGCACGAGTACGCCAAGGACAGGAAGGTCGCGGCCGCCCTCGACCCCAACGCCTTCCTGGACGCCGTAGCCGAGGGCCAGGCGCTGATGCGCCGTGACGGCGTCGACTCCCCGGCGAACCTGGTCGTATCGGCCGAAACCTGGAAGTTCCTCGGCAAGAACGTTCCGGGTGGAACGCTCAGGTCTATCGTCGAGCGCCAGATCGAGGGCCGGGTCGTCTATTCAGAGGCGGTCAAGGACGCGTTGCTCGTATCCGCCCGCGGCGGAGACGCCGAGCTGACCATAGGCCAGGACCTGGCCATAGGCTACAACGGCCACGACTCGACCAAGGTAAGCCTCTACCTGATGGAGTCCTTCGCCTTCAGGGTCATCACCCCGCAGGCCGTCGTCGGGCTGCGGCTCTAATATCAGGGCGCGCATGTAGAAATTGACGAGGGTCCGACCTAGTCCGGGCCCTCGTTTCGTTATCGAGGGGGTAACATGGCTCTGGAGCGAACCTTCACGATGCTCAAGCCCGGCGTGCTTTCCAGGCGCATCGCGGGCGAGGTCATCTCGCGGCTCGAGCGCAAGGGCTTCGATATCGTCGGCGCCAAGCTGATGCGCGTGCCTCGCCGCCTGGCCGAGGCGCACTACGCGGAGCACGCGGGCAAGCCGTTCTTCGGCGAGCTGGTAGACTACATCACCAGCGGCCCCGTCCTCGCGATGGTGCTCGAGGGCGACGGAGCGATAGCGATGCTACGCTCGCTCTGCGGCTCTACGAAGGCCGAGGACGCGGCGCCCGGTACGATACGCGGCGACTACGCGATGCATACCGGGCTGAACATCATCCACGCCTCCGACTCGGCCGCAAGCGCCGAGCGCGAGATCGGCCTGTTCTTCCGGCCGGACGAGATCGTCGGCTGGAAGGACGGCAACGACCCGTGGATATGACTACTCGAGGCCGACGATAGGCGTTCCCTTCGGGTACTCCACGCTGAACGACAAGGGCAGGCTAGTCTCCTGTCCCGGACCCAGCTCGAGCGTCCAGACGAAGCGTTCGCCGTCGGCCTTAGCCAGGGTCGGCGTATCCTTGGTCCACGCCGGCTCGATGCCCTTGACGACGATCTGCTCGTTCGCCGAGATGGGCAGCTGATCGGTGACGACGAGCCTGACGGCCGTCTTCTTGCCGTTCTTCACGGCGATCGCGTACTGCCAGGTGGTCTTCTGCTTCTTGGCGACCACGCCGGTCGTCTCGTCGAACTTCTTGACGAGTTCCCGCTCTACCGAAACGGCCTCGTCGACGCCCAGGTCGGCGCTGAAGGTGCCGCCCGGCGGCACGGCGCCTATCGCCGAGTCGGCTACGTAGCCGCCGTCCACGTAGACGTGGGACGGCCCAGCCAGCAGCGGATACTCCGAGTCGTTCGTCGCCTCGGCCCTGAAGTACGCGTAGGGCGACAGCTTCGGCACCGCCGCGTACGAGTAGCGGACCGGCAGCTCGAGCATCGCGATGGTCACGGTCCGCTCGCGGTTATCCGACGCGACGATCGTGGCGCCGGGCACGGCGAACGTCACCGCGGTAGCGCCGACCGAGGCGACGGACCCGGCGTAGCCCATCGCCGGAGCCTCGGCGGCCGCCTCGTACAGCTCGTCCTGGGCCATCGCCGCGGAAGGAGCCGGCGCGGCCATAGCCCTCGACTCCTTGGCCGATTCGCGGTAGGAGACCGGCGGCCTGTATACGTCGATGTACCAGGGCTCGAGCTCGGGCGCCGAGCCGCCGGCCTGCGGCCTGGCGGTCGACAGGCTGAGCGCCACGCCCGACCAATCCTCCCCGGTGCCCTGCCTGACCGTCGCGCGGTAGTGCAGCGACATCTTGCCGCCCTCCGAGTCGGCGCGCACGACGTAATCGGGCCTCCATGACGGTCCCGAGACGATATACGACAGCTCGAGCCGCGCGGTCGTAGGCGCAGGCGCCTCGAGCGACAGCTCCGCCTCGACGACGGTCAGGCCAGCGCCGCCGCCGAGCGCCCGCAGCTCGCGGTTCACCCGGTCTATCTCGGCCTGCAGCGCCGTTATCCTCGCCTTGGCCTCGCGCACGGCGAGGTTCAAGGCCTGGTAGCGCCCGCGGTAGAAGTCGAGCATCCTGGCCCAGGCGGCCGTATCGAGCGGCGCGGCCTCGTCGTCGGTCGCCGAGCTCGTCACGCGCTTGGCCATGTCGTCGACGAACCTTCGCTCCGCCTCGGCCTCGCGCACCCGGTCGGCCTCTATCGCCATCGAGGCCTCGTAGCCCCGTCGCTCGTCCTCGAGCGCCTTGCGCTCGGCGGACACGTCGCGCGACAGCTGCCGCGAGGACACCCGCACGTCGCGCAGCGTGAACGCCCCCGAGCCGCTCACCTGGAGGCTGGCGGGGTCGGTAGCGGCGGGCAGGCCGGAGAAGACGAGCGTCGTCTCGCCGGCCGGGATGCGCAGCTCTGCCGTCCTGCTGACGAGCGCTCGGTCCGAGAACACGGTGACCGCGCCGATACGCGAGGCGGCCTCGAGCGGTACGGCCGACGCCGCGGGAACCTGGGCGTTCGCCCCCACGGCGGCTATGAAGAGCGCGATCGAGGCGTATATGCTCCTATGCAGTCTCACTGATGGACCTCCATTCGATAGCTATAGTGTAACGCGGCCGACGCGATTTCAGTAGGGGCCTGGCGTCGCGGGCTTGGTCATACCATCTGACAGTATTGTATCGAATGTCGCGGAGGTATATGATATTAACACTCCAGGCCTGCCGGAAGCGGCGTCGCGCCTGGAAATCTGCGACTTAAAGTCCCGGTGAGGTTCTCGTCCATGGCATCATTAGGCATAAACATCGGCTCTTCGAGCCTCAAGCTCGTGCTCGCCGAAGGCGATTCGATACTCTGGTCCGCGTCCACGCCCCACGAGGGCGACTTCCACTCCGCTGTACGTAAGCTGCTTTCCGAGAAGGCCATCCCCCTCGGGACGAAGGTCCTGGTGACCGGTAACGAGGGCCGCTACCTATTCAACGCCGCCGGCACCCTCGAGCCGCTCTGCGTCGAGGCGGCGCTCAAGGCGGCCGGCCTCGAGGCCGACGCGGTCGCGAGCATGGGCGGCGAGGACCTCGTCGTCTATTCCCTGGACCGAAACGGCAAGATCGTCAACAATTTCTCCGGAAATAAGTGCGCGTCCGGCACCGGCGAGTTCCTCAAGCAGCAGCTGGCCCGCATGGACATGACACTCGCCGACATCGCGAGGGTGCCCGAGACCGCCAAGGTGCTCGCGCTGTCCACCCGCTGCTCGGTGTTCATGAAGAGCGACTGCACCCACAGGCTGAACAAGCGCGAGGCCACCAAGGACGACATCGTGCTGTCGCTGTCGAACGTCATGGCCGGCAAGGTCGTCGACTTCCTCAAGCGGGCGAAGATCACCGAGGGCAGGGTCGTCCTGACCGGCGGCCTGACCCTTAATAAGCACATGCTGCGCTTCATCAAGGAGCGGGCGCCGGGCATCGACTTCGTGGTGCCCGACAGCGCCGCCGTGTTCGAGGCCTACGGCGCCGCGGTGCTCGCCGAGAGCGCCGGCTCCCCGCTGCCGTCGACCGAGTCCCTCCTCAAGCCGAACGTAGTGCGCTTCGATACCCTCCCCGACCTCAAGAAATGGCGCGACAAGGTCCGGTTCTTCGAGAAGGGCGAGGGTAAGGTCGTCGCCGGCAGGAAGTACGTGCTCGGCGTGGACGGCGGCTCGACGACGACCAAGGCCTGCCTCGTCGACGCCGAGACCGACGAGATAGTCGCCAGCCACTACGGCCGCACCCACGGCGACCCGGTCAAGGCGCTCAAGGAATGCCTCTCCGTCATCAGCGACAAGATCATCGCCGACACAGGCGAGGCCAAGGTCGACATCGAGCTGACCGCCACGACTGGAAGCTCCCGAGAGATACTCGGCGTGTTCCTCGAGACGCCCGGCGTGTACAACGAGATCATCGCCCACGCCGTCGGCACCGCCTACTTCGACAAGGGCGTCGAGACCATCTTCGAGATCGGCGGCCAGGACGCCAAGTACGTGCTGCTCAAGAACGGCGTGCCGATCGACTACGCGATGAACGAGGCCTGCTCCGCGGGCACCGGCAGCTTCCTCGAGGAGTCGTCGTCCGGCGACCTTTCCATACACAGCGCCAAGGACATCGCGCCGATAGCGCTGGCCGCGGACGCGCCCCTCAAGTTCGGCGAGCACTGCTCGGCCTTCATCAACTCGGACATCCGCAAGGCGGTCCAGCAGGGAGCGACGAGGGAGAACATCACCGCGGGCATCGTCGTATCGATCGTCGCGAACTACCTGAACCGCGTCGTGGGCAACCGCACCATCGGCGGCAAGGTCTTCCTGCAGGGCGGCGTCGCCAAGAACGAGGCCGTGCCGCTCGCGTTCGCGATGATGCTCGACAAGGAGATCCTCGTCCCGCCGTCGCCCGAGCTGATGGGCTGCTTCGGCGTCGCGCTCCTGGCCAAGCGCAAGCGCGCCGAGGGCCTGCTCGATGACACCGTCGTCGACCTCGAGGCCGCGATCAACCGCGAGATAGTCTACGAGCGCGTCTTCACCTGCAAGTCGTGCGAGAACAACTGCCCTATCCAGGTCCTCAAGGTCAACGGCCACCCCTACATGTTCGGCGGCCGCTGCAACAAGTACACGAACACCCGCAAGGCCGTGAAGGACGTGCCGGTCTTCGACTACGTCGAGAAGCGGCAGAAGCTGCTCTACGAAACCTTCGCCGCCCCCGCCGACGCCCTCGTCGCCAGGCGGGACTATACCGTCGGCATCCCGCGCGCCTTCTCGACGCACAGCCTCTATCCGCTCTACTCCTGGTTCTTCCACGAGCTCGGCATCAAGACCGTGCTGTCGACCGAGGTCGCCCAGCAGGGCGTCGTACGCGTCGAGAGCGCGTACTGCTTCCCCGCGGAGATAGCCCACGGCGCCGTGCAGGACTGCCTGGACAAGGGCGTCGACTACGTGCTCCTGCCGCACTTCCGCGACATGGCCTCCTACGAGGACGACGTTCACGCGAACACCTGCCCCATCACGCAGAGCCTTCCGTATTACATAACCAAGGCCTTCCCCGAGATCGACGAGAAGAAGTTCCTGCCCCTCGTCGTCAGCTTCAAGTTCGGCGACAAGAAGGCCCTCGAGCTCTTCTGCACGATGACCGACCGCCTGGGCATCGGCGAGGCCGAGACCAAGGCCGCATTCGAGAAGGCGATCGCCAAGCAGCGCGAGTACTTCGCCGCGGCCTCCGCCCTCGGGCGCGAGGCCCTCGAGGAAGCCAAGGCGGCTGAACGCCCGGTCATCGCCGTGCTCGGCCGCCCCTACAACGCGTTCACCCCCGAGGCCAACATGGGCATCCCGCGGAAGTTCACCACCCGCGGTTACTCGGTCATACCGTTCGACATCCTGCCGCTCGAGGAGACAGGCAACGCGTTCCCCAACATGTACTGGTACTACGGCCAGCAGGACATGCGCGCCGCCCAGGTACTCAAGGACAACCCGAACGTCTACGTTACCTGGATAACGAATTTCTCCTGCGCGCCCGACTCGTTCATGCTCCATTACCTCAAGTGGACGATGGGCCAGAAGCCCTTCCTCGTGCTCGAGCTGGATTCCCACTCCGCCGACGCCGGTATCGATACCCGCGTCGAGGCCTTCCTCGATATCCTCGACGGCTACCGCGCCAAGAAGGCCGAGATCGAGGCGGAACGCTACGACAACGGCTGGGAATTCAAGTACGGCGGCGGCGAGGACCTGCGCGTCGTCAACTCGAAGACAGGCGAGAAGGTCATGCTCCGCGACAACAAGCGGGCCAAGATACTGCTGTCCAATATGGGCAACGTCTCGACCGAGTTCATGGCAGCCACGATACGGGGCCTCGGACTCAACGCAGAGGCCCTGCCGGTCGCCACGAACAAGACGATCCAGGTCGCGCGCGCCCACGCCTCCGGCAAGGAATGCGTGCCGAGCCACCTGCTGCTCGGCAGCGTGCTCCAGTACCTCGCCTCGGACAAGTACCGCAAGGACGAGCTGTACCTAGTCTTCGTGCCGATCACGACCGGCCCCTGCCGAACCGGCCAGTACTTCGTGTTCTACGAGAACCTCTTCCGCGACCTCAGGCTCGAGAACGTCGTCGTATTCACCCTGTCGGCGGATAACTCCTATAACGAACTCGGGCCGAGCTTCGCCAAGGAGATGTGGAAAGGCCTCGTAGTCACCGACTATATGAAGGACATCCAGAACGCCCTGCTGACGACCGCCGAGGATCCGGAGAAGGCCGTGCGCGCCTTCGAGGATTCCTGGAAGGGCATGATGGAGACCGTTGAGCGCAAGCCCGCCGACCTCTGGAAGGAGCTCAGGCGCGTGGCGGGCGACGTCAAGCGCATCCCGCTAAAGCGTAAGCTGGCCGACTGCCCGAAGGTGCTCGTGGTCGGCGAGATCTACGTGCGACGTGACGACTTCGCCGTCGGCGAGCTCACGAGGCTGATGAGCGACCGCGGCATAGCGGTCAAGGTCTCCGGCATCGGCGAGTGGATACACTACCTCGACTTCGTGCGCGGGTACGCTCTCAAGAAGCTCATCCGGCTCCAGCCCGCCGGCACGCGCTGGTCCTCCAAGCCGTCCCGCGACCTGCTCAAGCTGCACGTCGAGGAATGGTGGAAGCACTCGATAGAGAGGAAGGTACTGTCGATACTCGAACCGACGGGCCTCATACCGAAGACGCCCCACGACATGCGCGAGATTATGAAGAACACCCAGGAGCACTTCGTCAACCTCGAGCTCAACTCGGAGATAGCCGTATCCTCTGGAGTCGCCGCCACCGCGATGATGAGCGGCGGATATTCCGGCATAGTCAACATATCGCCGTTCGCCTGCCTTATCGGCCGCGTCATCGAGGGGCTCTTCGCCCCGTGGGCGCGCGACCGCAACTATCCCACTATCTCGGTCGAGGTAGACGGCAACCAGCTGCCGCCGAACATCGTCAACAAGCTCAACATCTTCATGGTCAACGTACTCCGCTTTGGGAGCGATCGAGAGCTATCGAGCCTCATAGAGCCCGCCAGGAACGCCGCGGACGCCGGGCTAAGGCTCGAGCAGCCTCATGACGGCGTCGCCGCATCGTCCGCCTGCGCCCATTGCTCGGGGCGGACCGACGACGACGAGTGCCTAGGCTCCTGCGGTAAATAAAAAGACCCTCCCCGGCTCTCAGGCCGGGGAGGGTCTTTTGTAGGCGATCGCGCCCGCCAGTCTCGCGTAGGCGCTTAATCCACGATAGTGAACCGCCCCGGATTCACCGGAGTGCTGGTTATGTGAGCCCGGCTCCTACGGCCAGACCTTCTTTCTCATCATAATATGCCTTCTCAAACTCTGCAGGAGGAATGTTACCTATCGGTTCGAGGAGGCGGCGGTTATTAAGCCAGTCGACCCATTCGAGCGTCGCGTATTCCACGGCATCCAGATTCCGCCAAGGCCCGAGTCGATAGATAACCTCAGCTTTGAACAGGCCATTGATCGTCTCGGCCATCGCATTATCATATCC
>Ga0116151_10002106_pt1 | contig 18449 bp, 15 predicted proteins | sample AD_UKC117_MetaG_FD_89893 | JGI IMG/M metagenome (GOLD analysis project Ga0116151, IMG submission 89893) | Active sludge microbial communities of municipal wastewater-treating anaerobic digesters from Hong Kong - AD_UKC117_MetaG | ecosystem: Engineered > Bioreactor > Anaerobic > Digestate...
ACCGCGCCACCAAATGGGCCTACTACACCCTCACGCCCCCGGATGCAATCGCCGCGTATGTCTGCAGCGGCGTCGTAACACCCTGGGATTTAGCAGAGCAATTCGACGTATCATGTAAGTTCATGCAACAAGCGCTGTTGTATTATCAGATAGTTGGGGTGATTTGAATTAGGAATGCTAGCCACGATCCGTTGCCCCGGTCATCATATATGTGGCTGGCTGTGGGCGTAATGCGGTTGATCAAATGGGTTATCAAGTTGCCGGGTAAATTGTTTACAAATAACAAGCATACAATATAAAAAGTGAGGTATAGGTATGAAAAAGGTCGTCATCTTGCTCCTGGTTTTTGTTCTGGTCCTCGGCTTGGTTTCCACTTCTCTGGCTACATCGTTCGACTATAATAAACTGCAGGATCTTGAAGGATATAAGTATGATAAGTTTACGAAAACATGGTCATATTATGAGGCGTATGTCAAGGAGTATTCCGACGCCCGTATCATTATTGGCCTTCGTGTGGATGGTGACGCCAGCACCATTTCTGGTCCTCCGATGATGTACATCAAGATTCTGGACAACTACGGGAAACTGTTATATGCAGCCAGCAATGTTTATTACTTAATCGGTGATAAACTATACCAGTTTGAAGGTTTGATGGAAGCAGACGATCTGGCTTTCTGTTTCCTGGGAACGATTGGTCAGGAGTTTATCAGTGATCTGTCTTCTGCAGCGGAATTATCTGTGAAAGTTGAATTTGAGTATAAGACCATCACCTTCGACATAACAAGCGCAGATTTAAAGAAGACACTGCAGCTCTTTGCGAAAACTATTGTAACCAATGATATGTATTCATACATAGATGATACATCGTTTGTCATGTATGATCTTCTGTTTAATGCAGCCGTCGAATAACACTGTCTAATTAGCGTACTCAATTAGAGAGAAAAATGATCCATTTCCCTGGCCGTCTACCATGTGGCTGGCGGTAGCTTTGATGTGCGGTCTGATCTGGTTGGTATGGCATCTGGTCTGTGGTGCCGTGTTTGTGGTGAAAAGGTGTTAAGCGATGAGCGATAACAGCATACTATTTGCCTGTTCAAGTTGGATGCCGCCATGAAATTAGAAAGCTCGCCATCGAAACCGTGACCCCGTCTTTCGGGGGAAGGTTGGGGAGGGGAACGCCCCTCCACAAAGCGACGAAAGGAGCGCACTATGCCCCGCACCAAACTCAAAAAACGCAAAGACGGTCGCTTCCGCAAGCTCTACAACGGTATCCCTTTCTACGGCCTGACCGAGAAGGAAGCCATCGACAAGGCCAACGCCTACAAACGCGATATCGAAGCCGGCCTTCGCGCGGAAGAAGTCGGGCTTACCGTGCAGCAGTATGCTTTCCGATGGGTGAAGATTCATAAAGCGCATGTTGGCACAAAGCAGTATAACGATTATGTCAACCACCTGAACCGAATGTGCAATATCATCGGCAGTAAACGCTTGCGCGATGTGGTAATGTCCGATATTCAGGAGGTCTATAACAGCCTGAACGGTCTTAGCAAAAGCACCATCGGGCGTGCGACCATGACTATCAAGGCCATGTTCAAAGCTGCGCAGGTCGACCGCCTGATCCTGCATAACCCCTGCCTTGCCGCCAAGCCTCCCAAAGGCATAGCCGGCACACACCGCGCGATTGAGACATGGGAGCGTGATATTGTCCATCATATGGCGGAAACAGATCACCGCTTCGCCCCGGCCGTCATGGTCATGCTTTATGCCGGGCTGCGCAAAGGCGAAGTGCTGGCGCTCAATATCGACCGGGATGTCGATTTCGATGCCCGGGAGATCCATGTTCGGGAAGCAGTACACTTTGAAGGCAACCGTGCTGTACTCGGATCACCAAAGACCGAAGCGGGGGAGCGTACTATACCTCTCCTCAATGTCCTTGCCGATGTGCTCCGCGGCAAACATGGTTTGGTCGCACCTAATGAATCCGGCGGGCATATGAGCCAGAGTGCGTTCCATAACGCCTGGTATAGCTATATCGCCAAAGCCGAAGCAATGCTCAACGGTGTCACACAGAAACGCTGGTATGGCAAAACGAAGGAGCACAGGGAGCTCGTCGCCAGAGGGAAGCAGCTGCCACCCTGGAAGGAGTTCAACATTCGTACCCACGATTTTCGCCACAGTTACTGCACTATGCTCTATGAGCTCGGTATCGATATCAAAACTGCCCAGGCGTGGATGGGCCACGCCGACGAAGCCATGACCCGCCAAATCTACACCCACCTGTCCGATGCTCAGCTCGTCAGGTCCACCGAACTCCTGCACAAAGGAATGAAAACCTGGTCAGTAGAGGGTCAAAAAAAGGGTCAAACGCAAAATGCCATACCCACAACCATTTCCCCATAAGCCCTACACCTTCTAACCACTACCAGCCTCCGACTCTGTAGGTCGCTGGTTCGAACCCAGTCGGGCGTACCATAAAAGGACGTCAATTTTGATACAAGATTGGCGCCCTTTTTATATGCGTTGAAAGTGTTGATATATAAGGATTTCAAGGGAAATGTGGGTTGAGTGTTGAGGCAGGAAGAGATGTTTGGATAGCCCTTTTGTGAAAGATTTCATCAAAGTTACTTGCACTATTACACGAATTGCCGGGGTGGGTGCAAAATTGGGTGCATTATGAAACTATTGCTGGTATAAATTACCATTTAGCTGTTTTTGGGGTTCTGCAGAGTGCCTAGATAACGGCGGATATCAAACTAAAATTCTTCGAAGTCTGGCCCGACTTTTGGATTTTCTTTTAAAAATTGGACAATCCCTTTCGGAGTTAGTTGAGAGCGCGGCACCATAAGCCCTTTCAGCCGAATATCAACCAACTGGTGTAGATCGCCTCCGGTGATCTCTAGAAGATTATGCTGCCGAGCAAAGGCAAGTGCAAGATTGTTATGACTGTGGTGACGGATATTACCGTTTTGCACTTCGATGCCATCTAAAAACGCAGGATCCTGTACAATTAGTCCCGGCCGAAACGGATGCGCCTGAAATAGCAGGTATTCATGTTCGTGGCAATATGTATAGAAATCCTGAAGCGAATAATGGCATAAATCGGTTGGCAGAATAGAAAAGTCCTGCTCTTCCATACCGTATACAAGAAAATCTTCCATGCCGCGATCAAAGCGAAATTCCATGCCTGGAAGTACCACGATGTTATTTGCGTCGGATACCTCTTTTGCGTTGCGATAGCCTGCCAAGAAACGTTCCCTATCCTTCAAGCTTCCAAAACGATCCGGAATAAAGTGATCCGTAACGATCACGCATCCAAATCCCTTCATTGCGCAGGCGATAATCATTTCTCTCGCTGGCACCATACTGCATGAGCTCGTTTCTGCCGTGTGCAGGTGGAACTCTGTCTTTACTAGCTGCTTGTTGTCTATTGTCAATACTATTCTCCTAAATCAAGATGGAAGTCCATTGGTGGTGACACTACAATACTCTATTTATAGGTATTGTCAACTGAGAGATGAGTTAGAATGCTATAAATGAGTTAACCACCAAAGGGGTAATCTAGTATAGATTGCATCTAGTAGAAAACCAGGATATAATGCTAAAACAATCAATGATAATAAATTCTCAGCGAGGGAACCTATGAAACTGAACTTTTTTGCTCTTTTGTTGTGTTTTGTGATAGCGGTCGTTTCTTCTACCGCAGCGGCATCATCATCTGCTGATAGCTTTGCTCCAGATGACAATATTCGGCTGGTGATTTATACATCGCATAAAGTGGAAATATATCAGCCTATTATCCGCGAGTTTGAGCAGCGCACAGGTATCTGGGTACAGGTAACGTCCGGAGGCACAAATGACATGCTCAGGCAGATCGCGTTGGAAAGCGATTACGCGCAGGCTGACCTGATGTTTGGAGGCGGAGTGGAAAGCCTCGATGCATACAGTGACTATTTTGATGAGCTTCCGGCGGATATCGGCGAGGGCCTGGATACACACGCAACCGTTAGCGGCAAATGGCTGCCGTTTTCGCTACTGCCGGTTGTGTTGATTTATAACAGCAAACTGGTTACCCGGCCGCCGGAGAGCTGGGCAAACCTGCTGGACAGCCGGTGGAGCGGGCGAATCGCCTATGCCAGCCCGGATATATCGGGCTCGAGCTATACTGCGCTGGTTACGCTGCTGCTGGCAATTCCGGGTGACGACGAGGAGATACTGCGCCTCTTTTATCAAAGCCTGGAAGGTAAGGTATTGGAGAGCTCCGGCTATGTGGTAGATGCGGTATCCGAAGGCGACTGCTTGGTCGGAATTACGCTTGAGGAAACCGCGCTCAAGGGCATCGCAGCCGGAAAGGAAATCGGAATCGTTTATCCGGCGGACGGTACAAGCAGTGTGCCCGACGGTATCGCGATCATCAAGGACTGCGCGCACCGCGAAAACGCGTTAGCGTTCATCCGCTTTGTTCTAGGAGCAGACGTACAGAGGCGGCTGATCACCTCCTATTACCGGCACTCGGTGCTTTCCGCTCTGATGGACGACGATACGCAGGCACAGGAGATACAGCTTTTGGACTATGATATCCAATGGGCCAGTGTGCAGAAGGATCGAATCCTGATGCTGTGGAATCAGATGGTCGCAGGAGAATGACGATGAAGCACTGGATACGCAGGTCCTTCAAAACACGTATATTCTTCACGGTTCTCCTTGTATCTCTTTTGCCGCTGATTATCTGTGACGTTATAATGCTACCTATCCTTATTGCTCACAGCGAGCAGAAGCTGGCCCAGGAATCGGCCCAGCAGATGCGTTTGATTCAAACGGCCTTAACGGACGTGATGGATTCGCTGAATCGATCTCTCCGTGAGCTTTCGCGGGATAAGACCGTGTTTACTATGTTTTCGGAAAACAGCGCGGACGACAGCGCCTTATATGCGCTGCTGTTTCAGGCGGCGACGAACACCGGGAACTACGCTGGGATCGGGCTATATGATGATCAAGGAATTTGCCGCTATGCAATCAACGGAACGAACCTTGGCTCGGTGCTTCCCACCGACTGGGGAGTACTGTATGCTGCCGGGCAATCTGCGGAGCCTGTATATGCCGACGGTTCAGGTGACACTGTGTTCTATGCGGCGATTTGTGTGCGTGACGAAGAACAGGCAATAGCAGGTTATGTCGCGTTTTCTTTGGATGACAACGGAATAGACAGGTTGTTTTCCGCTGTCAACAATACCCCGACAGATATCCTGTTGCTCAACGCCAGATGGGAATCGCTCTACCATACCCGGTCTTCGCAGGGCGATACGGTTGCTGCCGCGCTTCGCCAGCAGCTGCTCAACGGAGAAAAGCTGACGGGAACCGGCGGCGAATTTGCCTACCTAGTCGAAAAGGAACAGACGTCGGGTTTCTTCATCGTCGTTCAGAATCCAAAAATCCTGACCGATACCATTGTGCGCGCATTTTACCTAATCAGTATTCTTATGGGCGTTTTGTGCCTACTGCTATGTTTTTGGGGCGCGTGGTTATTAAGCCGCCATCTGTCCCGTCCGATCCAGGAACTCAGCCACGCCATGGGCGAAGTGGAACGCGGGCGGTATGAAGTGCGGCTGCGGGAAAACCGGGAAGACGAACTTGGACTGCTCTCCAAAGGTTTCAATCGCATGACCCGTGAGTATCTGCTCAATCTCAAGCGCTCCGTGCAGCGCCAGAAAGAACTCAACGATACCAGGCTCAGGATGATGCAAGCCCAGCTCAACCCGCATTTCCTTTATAATACACTCGATTCCATGAAATGGCTCGGCGCTGCCAACGATATGCCGCAATTCGCGGAAATGGCAACCGACCTGGCGTTTATCCTGCGGTCGAGTATTACGGGTAGCAATCTGATTCCCCTGCAAAAGGAACTGGAACTGATAGAGCACTATATCAACATCCAGAGTATTCGATTTGAAGACCGCTTTACCTGTGAAATCGATATTGCGGAGCGTTACCAAAGCTGCCTAGTGCCTAAGCTTGTGCTCCAGCCGCTGGTGGAGAACGCTATCCTGCATGGGGTGGCAGGGCAGGATGATGGGTACATCAAGATTTCCGCCCATGAAGAAGCGAACGCGTTGATCGTCAGCGTATCGGACAACGGTTGCGGGATGCCCGAGGAAGTGCTAGAGCAGCTCAACAGCCCGGATAAGCGCATTTTGGGCGAGCATCTGGGGCTGCATAATGTCGATAGTATCATCAAGCTGTATTTTGGCGCGAGTTATGGTATTACGGCGGACAGTGGTTTGGGCCGGGATACCCGGGTATCCGTAAGGCTGCCTGTGATACGAAAGGAGGAAACGGATGCACAGGATTTTGATCGTTGACGACGAACTGATGGTGCGCAGGGGCGTTGCTTTGGGCGTAGACTGGCAGCAAATGGGCTGCATCGTTGCCGCCGAGGCAACGAACGGCGCCGAGGGACTGCGGCTTGCGCTGGAGCTTAAACCCGACCTAATTATCACTGATATCCGTATGCCTAAAATGGATGGGCTTGCGATGCTTGCCGAACTGCGTAAGCAGGGTTGCAATTCCAAGGCAATCGTATTGACAGCATACGATGAGTTTTCGTTTGCGCAAAAGGCGCTTCGGCTTGGCGCCGTCGATTATCTGCTCAAGCCTTTCCGGGACCAGGATCTTGCCGGCGCCGTTACGCGCATTTTGGAGCAAACGACCACGCCATGTGTGCCGTCTCCGCAGTCCCTGCTGCCAGACATCCCCAAAGCGCCGAGCAAATATGTCGCCGAGACAGTTCAATACATTGTCTGTCATTACAGCGACCATGAAATTGGAATCGCAGATATTGCCGGCAACTTGTGCGTTAGCGAAAGCCATCTAAGCCATGTGTTTAAAAAGGAAACCAATTGCACCGTAACGAGCTATTTGACTTGCTACCGCATTCACGTCGCCATGATGAAGCTCAGGGATCACCGTCCGAAGATATACGAGGTTGCCGAGATGGTGGGATACCGTGATGTGAATTACTTCGGCAGCATTTTCAAGAAGCTAACGGGTTTGTCGCCATCCGAATATCAGGAGCGCTGCACTTGATCCCTTGATCGCTTAATGCCGTATACCTGTGGTGTATACGGCTTGTTTATGCCCAAAATTGACAAAGAACGCAGAATTACAAGTGAAATAGCAGGTTTCTCGCGTTACTTTTTTCATGATTTTTTCTTAAAATTAGGTCAGAAATGGCTTTAATGCCAGCAAAACTGAAAGGAGATCCCTTATGAAAAAAATCATCGCATTCCTGCTGACGGCTGCCATGCTAATCTCCCTTGTGGCGTTCGCAACTGCTGAAGAGGAGCTCAGCGTGGAAGAAATCATCGCACAGGCACAGACCATGACCAATGCGGAATTGTATCAGAAGGCCATTGAAGAATCCAACGGGCAGGTGCTTTATGGCATTGGCAACTCCAGCCGCGGAAAAACCGCCGGAGCGAGCTTTGTGGCGATGCTTCAGACAATCGATCCCTCCTACACCGGTACGATAGAGTGGTCGCAGCCCAAGAATAACTCTATTTTTACCATCCTTAATGCCGACATCAAGAGCTCCAAACACATCTACTCCATGACGCTGATTCAAGATGGCAATCAGATCCAGTCTAAGATGCTCGATACCGGCAACCTGCTCAACTTCCTGCCCAAAGAGTGGGCTGAAGGCGAGGGCGTGGATGTTGCGGACGCCGGTTATCCGCTGACTCTGCAGACCTTGAACAAGGTTTTCATGTTCAACAATCTGACCGACGCGGTGTTTGACAACTGCTGGGATTTTGTAGCTGAAGGCCAGGCGCCACTATTTATGGGTGTTAACTCCGAACTGGTCGGGAAAAACTTCCTGTACATGCTGACCATGGATACCTATGCGGATTATCTCAAAGCCGCGTTTGATGCGCTTCCCGCAGAGGAACAGGCGTATTTCCAGGCTACGATCGATGAAGTGGCCCCCGACGCCGAGACGCTCGGTCTCACTGCCGAAAACGCCAAGTACGGCCTTGCCTATATCAAGCTTTGGTGTCTGGCGTATAACGAGCAAACCGACGACGGCCCGATCTGCAATACGCTGGTTACGACATCTGCTGCAGGACAGACCGGCCTGCTGGTGTATTCCAAGCTTCGTTCTGTGGAAGAGTCCTCCGACGTCTCCGTCAACAACATCACCATCGCTGCCTACCAGGATGGTTATACCGGCATCGGCGGCTATGCGTACCGGCACTACCTGCAGGTTGTGAAAACCTCTCCGCTGCCGTGGACGGCCTGCGCATTCATCGCCTATATGACCACAACGCAGGAAGGCTTCTCGGCCTGGGGCAAGGATATGGGCGGTTATAGCGCCAATCCCGCCTGTAACCAGGATCACTCTCAGGATGGTTTTGTGGACGGCGTGGACACCTACCCTGCTAAGAACGACCGCGGATTTGCCTGGTGGACCTCTGCTGACGGCGGACAGCTGGTAGTTGAAAACCCCGCCTACTGCGCGGAAGTATCCTTCGATCTGGGCGACTGGATTGATATGATCGTTAGCAACAAGTAGAAAAGCGTTAAGCAATATGCCATGCGGGAAGCACGAAAATGCTTCCCGCACGGCGGCAGGGAGGAAAAATGGAACAGACGGCTCGACTCAAATCTAATAGAGTTCTGATTTTGCTCAACCGCTTTAAAACATTTGTATCCAGGCCGCAGAACAGTATTCTGCTCCTTCTCGGCCTGATCCTGACTGTATCGACGATTGCACCGATGATCTCTATTTTTATCGATACGGTATCTGTGCATCTGGGCTCTGTGGATGCACATTACACAGGCCTTACGGAAGGGTACACGCTGTACAACTGGCAGGATCTCTTCTTTGGGAAAATGAGCCAGATTAACTTGTGGACCCCGCTGTTCAATTCCCTCCTGTTATCGGCATTCTCCTGCCTGTTTTCCATTCTATACGGCGGAATATTCGCATATTTGGTGACGCGTACTAACATTGTCATCCGGAAATATTTGAGCTCGATCTTTATTTTTCCTTATATCATGCCGCAGTGGACGCTGGCGGTCATTTGGCAAAACGTGTTTTCCAGCAATGCAGTCACTGGGACGTCGGACGGACTGCTCGCGGCGCTTTTCAACATTCAAATGCCTTCCTGGTGGTGCGTGGGGCTGTTCCCATCCGTCGTGGTGCTGGGGCTGCATTACGCGCCGTTCGCATATATCTTGATCGGCGGTATTTTTCGGAATATGGATGCGAACCTTGAGGAGGCCGCCTCCATCCTGAACACACCACGTTATAAAATCTTTGCCCGTGTGACCTTGCCGATGGTCAAACCGGCCATTCTCAGCACGATCTTGTTGGTGTTTTCAAGCGCGATGGGTTCCTATCCTGTGCCGCACTATTTGAAATTGACGACGCTATGCACCAAATATGTTCAAATGGGTGAAAAGCGTGCGGGACAAGCAAGCATCCTGGCCGTTGTGATGATTGTGCTGGGTGTCGTGATCATGCTGATCAACCAGCGTACGACCAGCGGCAGAAAAAGCTATACCACGGTTACCGGGAAATCCGGGCAGATCAACAAGGTGAATCTTGGCAGGATTGGCAAATATGTGATCGCTGGGATCTTCCTGGTTCTGACGCTGTTTACCAGTATCTTTCCGATCATTACATTCGCCATGGAAACCTTTTTGCCCAATCCCGGAGATTACAGCTTCCTCACAAGCGGTGTGGCAGGCAACCTGACCACGAAATGGTGGATAGTATCTGAAAACATTACGGAAAACGGCATGTACGGCCAGCCGGGTATCCTTTATAACTCTGCGATCTGGAACGCCTTTGGCGGCACGGTGATCGTCGCTGTAGCCTGCGCTATCTTGGCGGGTACCATCGGGCTGCTCGTCGGATACAGTGTCAGTAAAAATCGCCGCAGCAAATGGGCGGGGTATGTGAACAACATCGCGTTTCTGCCGTACCTGATGCCGTCGCTGGCAGTCGGCGTCGCGTTCTTTGTGTTCGGCTCGTCGCTGGGTATCTTCAATACGTATCTTCTACTGATTCTGGCGGGCGTGGTGAAATACATCCCCTTTGCCAGCCGCAGCGCGCTGAACTCCATGATGCAACTGAGCGGTGAAATCGAAGAAGCCGCCGTGATCCAAAACATCCCCTGGCACAAGCGGATGTTCCGTATCATCATTCCCATTCAAAAAACCTCCATCATCAGCGGATATCTACTGCCGTTTATGACTTGCCTGCGTGAACTAACGCTGTTTATGCTGCTATGCTCGCAGACGAAGATCATTACGACGATGCTAGATTATTTTGACGAGATGGGATTGTACGCATTTTCAAGCGGTATCAACCTGCTATTGATCATATTTATCCTGGTATGTAACGCGCTGGTCAATAAGCTGACAGGCGCGAGCCTGGACAAAGGAATCGGAGGGAACTGACATGGCACGCATTGAGCTAACGAACGTAACCAAGCGATGGGGGAGCTTTTACGCTGTGGATGCGTTGAATCTTGTGATTGAGGACAACGCGTTCGTTACGCTGCTGGGGCCGTCCGGCTGCGGGAAAACGACCACGCTTCGCATGATCGCAGGGTTGGAAACGCCTACAAGCGGCCGCATCACCATTGACGGCGTGCCTGTTTTTGACAGCGAGATCGGAATCAATATATCCGCCAATCACCGCAAGGTGGGCTTTCTGTTCCAGAATTACGCCCTTTGGCCGAACATGACCGTATATCAGAACATCTCGTTTGGACTTTCAAACATCAAAGAGAGTATGCCCGAAGTGGACTGGGTCGCCCGTAAGGCCGCCCGCCTGGCTGAAATTCTGGCAAAGCCACAAGATCTGCTTGCGCTGCTGAGGGATGCCTATCGCCAAAACGACAAGTCTGATACGGACAAGGCGATGCTCCGCCTGATTGACACCTATGAAATTTCGCGCTTCTCCGCCAAAGAAATCCTGAACCTGAACCTGCATTCCGCAAGCGATGCGCTGGAAACAGCCAAAAGCGCCGCGGTCAGACAGCAGGCCGTAGTAGACCGCCAAAAAGAACAGGCAAAAGCGTCCGGTACGGAGCTAAGTGATACTTTCGAGATTCTCCAAAGCGGACAAATCAAGCGCCGCGACCGTAAATTGACCGGCGAGGAAATCGACCTGATCGTCCGTCGGGTCGCCCGAATCGTAAAAATCGGCATGTTTATGGGACGCTATCCAAGCGAGCTGTCCGGCGGGCAGCAGCAGCGCGTGGCGATTGCGCGTACGCTTGCTCCCGGCCCCAAGGTGCTGTTCATGGATGAGCCCTTGTCCAACTTGGACGCGAAGCTGCGGCTGGAAATGCGCTCCGAGCTGCAGCGCCTGCATCTGCAAACCGGAAGCACTTTCATATATGTGACGCACGACCAGATGGAGGCCATGACGCTCGCCACGAAGATCTGCCTGATCAATAACGGGGTACTCCAGCAGTATGCGGAGCCGATGACCGTTTACAACACCCCCGAAAATCTTTTTGTCGCAGATTTCGTCGGCAATCCCTCCATCAATTTTATCGCGGCGAACGGTAAGCAGCAGGCGGACGGCTCCGTCGCCCTGTCCTTCTTTCAGGGCCGAAAAGGAGCGTTCCAGTGCAAAAGAAACGTGGACATTGCTCAAACCGTCAAACGACTGGAAGCGGAGTCGCAGCCTCTGGATATAGCCATGGTTTCCGAAAAAAAGGGGAAGCATGTGGAAAAGGAGAATGTGGTCAAGGTTTTCCAGCCTCGTTTCCTTACCGTGGATATGGATGACGCCGACGTTGATGCCATGGGTGAAAACGCGGAATTCATCTTGGGCGTGCGCCCGGAGGCGATCTCCATCCACGAACTCGGTAAACTTGAAGGTGAGGTTTTCAGCGCCATGCCTGCCGGTATGGAGACGACCGTGCGCATCAAAATCGAGAATTTTCTTCTCACGGGCGTTGTGTTTGGCGGAGTTCTATATAAAATCGGAGAAAAAGTACGGTTTGATCTTACTGGCAATAATATCCTGCTTTTTGACAGTAGAAGCGGAAAGATGCTCACTGATGGTTCTCTTACGATCTAGATATTCAAGTTTATGAGAGAATTTAACTTACTCTGTTTTAATCCTGATCTTCTCTCTGCCAATGAACCCAAACTCAATACTCCCATCCTGCTGAACAATCCCATTCTCCACCAGCAGTGTCCAGAGTTGCTCATGACAAAAGTGATTATTCATGCAAAGCAATGAAAAATATGATTATTTTGATAGCTGTAACTCTTGCTCTGAAAACCTGACGCATGGTATACTTTTGATACCAAGAAATCGATTGGGATATCACAACTAGGTGCCTGGAATAATGACATGTTGCTGACCTCAGCAGAGGGCGAAATCATATGGAAGATGTATATAAGAGCCTGTTCGTTATCCTTCCAGTTGGCATGATGATCGGACTAATTTTTTATTTTACTGCTCGCAAAAAGAGAGAACTTCATCAGCGCTTAGAAGCATACTGCGAGCAGCATGGATATCAGATGGATGAAATTAACCAGCGACTTCATCGAGCTGTGGTGATCCAAGGTAACGGGTGGCAACTGACCACCGGCGTACAATCTTCTGATGTGCAAACCTCGAGCGGGTCGTCTTATACATTTGCATATACAAGGTGGGAAACCACTCCGAATACAGAGAATGATAACCCGTTCGTTTGGCTTGGTACCGTGTCGGGATCCATATCGAGGTTAGGGAATAATCTTCTGCCTTTGTTAACTATATTTGGTATCGACGGGACGGAACACATTCATATCGTTGCGTTGGAAGAACCGTTACATCGGCGTTTCGCGATGGTAGCAGATGAACTGCCAGGGATTTCAGAGGCTGGTGCCGAGATGTCACGATTGCTTGCGGATTGGCCTGAGTATTGGCCATTGCGTGCCACGCTGGGTACAAATTTCGCACAGATAAACGTTTCAGGGAAAAAATTTGATAAACCAGAGGATCTGGATCGGATCATTCGGATGGGAACAGGATTCCTTACATATCTAGAATCTATTAACCGACCCATAAAAGAATTATGATGGAGGCGTATGTATGAAAAAGTGGCTATCTCTTTTGCTAATGCTCATGGTTTGTTCGATTCCCTTCCTCGTCATAGCGCAGTCTTCTGTTCCAGACGAACTCCCGGCAGATCTTGGGGGCAAGACACTGTATGGTTATCTTGTTGACCTGAAAAACAGCTATCTGCCTGCAAAGGTATTCCAGGATGCGGTTAAGTATTCGGACCAAAACCGCGAAGACGCCAAACAAGCAGCCAAGTTGATTGTCGATGCGACAACAGCAAAGATGCAGGATACCGGATCCCCCGATCAATACATGCTTTATCTCCGGGCATACGCAACGGATCTCCTGTTCCAGGCAAGCGGTGATGAAGCGTTGAGGGACGCAGGACTGGCGGATTATAAACAGGTTGTAGATCTTGGCGGTGCTTATGCACAGGCGGACTACGACAAACTGGCTGCTCTGGAGGTCAAGTCGGAGCCTTTGAATTGGCAGATTCCGCAGATGCTAACCCTTGAGGAGATGGCCACAACACTTGGCGTGCCGGCAGCCGATTTGTTCCTGACTGATATCGGCTACTCATCTGCTGACGGCAATAAAACCGGAACAGGATATGCGTATCGGAAGATGGATGATCCTGCGGCTTCAGCAATCTACGTACTCGCGGATTTGCAGGGAGGCAAATCAAGATATGATGTTTTAAAAACTTGTGCATTTCTGCAGAAGACAGAGGCCGTTTCCGGGATTGGAGATGAAGCGGTTCTAATGGGGCTGCGGAATATAGATAATAATCCTGCGCTCTATACAACGCTCCTTGTGCGCAAGGACGAACTGGTATTGCAGGTTCGTATCCCGTTTGCAGCCTGGCGCGGTGGCGATTCCAACGCCAATCTGCTGCCGTATGCACAGGCAATAGCCACTAAAGTATTGGAAAACCTCTACAATACACAGCGTGCGGTTCCCAGTATGAACGGGGTGGTGCAGGAAGATATCCTCAAGTATACCGAACTCGATGCGGGCACAGCGGATTCTCCTGTTCCCGATGCAATGCCCACAGATCTGGGCGGAACGACCGAATACGGATATATCGTGAATTTGCGAAACACCTATTTGCCAGCCAGCGTATATGGAAACGCCAACCTATCCGCAACTGATTTGAACAATGCCAGGCGCGCCGCGTGGTTGATTGTCAACATCCTCTCCGAACGTTTTGATCATTACGGTCAGAATCCCTATGAGTTGGAAATCCGTGCTGCGTGCTATAGATTTGCATACCAGGACAGTGGCGATCCAGTATTCAGGGCATTGGCTATCAACGATTATAAACAGGCGCTGAATACTGGATATTCACTGGGCAAACGTGATTATGATGCTCTTGCGACTCCATTGCTACTGCCAATGGCGGAACTGGGGATGAACGCAAGCGGCGATGCTGTGACACTACTACAGAAATGGCTGATTCAAGCACAATATATGGATGTGCCAGCGACCGGAACGTTCGATGATGCGACACAGCAGGCGGTGAAACGCTTTGAGTCCGAAAACGGATTGACGGAGGATGGAATCGCAGATATAGCCTTCCTTCTCCTGATATACTCCCGTATTGACGACATGGATGCACCATTACCCTAGAGCACTTCAGAGTTGAATTCCACTATACTACTATCCTTTCCCCGCCAATAAACTCAAACTCGATACTCCCATCCCGCTGCACGGTTCCCTTCACCACCAGCAGCGTCCAGAGCTGTTCGTCCCAGGCATCCAGCACGAGCGGACTATTCCGTAGATTATCTATAAAGCCCCGCAGATCCAATCCACGGTTTAGCCGATCGGTTTTCTCTGTATTCAGCGTCTCGAGCCGCCCAACAGCCTTCTGATATCGTTTTACCAGACCACCATATTCCCTTTCATACTCCTCCTGCAATATGGCTGTCGAGGCGTTTTCACGAATACAACTACCGACTTGTTCGGAAACCACGGCGATCTCATCGTTCATCTTTGCGATCATAGCATCTAGCTCAGTACAATCTGTCAGCATCTCCAGAATACCTCGACAATCAGCAATCACCTGTTCCCTGTTGCCCATCAGCTGATTGTAGGCTTTTAGGAACGATGCTTTAACCTCACCTTCCGTCAGGTGTGGGGTGGCGCATTTGTGCTTGCCGTCGAACTTGGCATTGCAACGCCAGATCATCCTGCGATACTTGTCGGTGGAATGCCAGACCTTTGGCCCGTAATACCCGCCGCAGTCGGCGCAGACAAGCTTCGAGGAGAATACACTGCTGCCACTGTAACTTCTGCCCAGCGCTTTTCGACGGGCGATCTCTACCTGCACCTTGTCGAACTCCTCAGGACTGATGATGGCTGGATGGCTGCCAGATACATAATACTGCGGCACTTCTCCTTCGTTGGGTTTCATCTTTTTGGTCAGGAAATCCACTGTGAATTTCTTCTGCAGCAAGGCATCGCCTTTGTATTTCTCATTGCACAGGATGGATTTCACCGTCGACACGTTCCATTTCTGTTTCCCGGACGGTGTAGGGACACACTCCGCTTCCAGCTGACGGCAGATACCCGCCGGTGTTTTACCGCCCAGGAATAGTCGGTATATCAACCGAACGACAGCGGCTTCCTTTTCGTTGATGACCGGCATCCCGTCCTCGCCTTTCTCATAGCCGAGAAACTGCTTGTAGGGCATGCTGACCTTGCCGTCAGCAAACCGCTTCCGCTGACCCCAGGTCACGTTTTCGGAAATGGACCGGCTTTCCTCCTGTGCCAGGGAGGACATGATCGTAATCAGCAGCTCGCCCTTGGAATCGAGTGTCCAGATTCCTTCCTTTTCAAAGAAGATCTCGATCCCACGCTCCTTGAGCTTGCGCACGGTCACTAGGCTATCTACAGTGTTTCGCGCAAACCGGCTGACGGATTTCGTGACAATCAGGTCAATCTTCCCCGCGAGCGCGTCCGAGATCATCTGGTTGAAACCATCCCGCTTCTTCGTATTGGTACCACTGATCCCCTCGTCGGTATAGACGGTCAAAAACGTCCATTCCGCGTGCTCTTGGATGAACCGGGTATAGTAATCGATCTGCGCCTCATAACTGGTGAACTGCTCATCACTGTCCGTGGAAACCCGGGCATATGCAGCCACTCTCCGTTTGGTGATGGACGCGATAGGGTTTTCTGAAAACTTGCTTTTGGTTGCTGGGATACAGGTGATTAAACCGGCCATTTAGTCACGCTCCATTCTGTTTTGTGTCTGTTTCCTGGCGGCTTCCCGCATTTCAGGGGTCCAACTCTCCCGCCTGGAACGATGCTCCCAGGTTACAGTGCACTCGGTACCGTCGCGGAATGTAAACACTAGGACGCCTTCATCAGGCACCGTGATGGACGATACGATTTTCTTGAACCGTTCGGAATCGTAGGCTAAAAGCCCCATCACCTCAGCAGATTTCTGCTTGAGGATATCCTCCGGGATCCGCTTGGCCGGGCATTGATCTTTCCCGCGATAGGAATAGGTCATGCACGTCCAAGTTGGCTTTGCATACTTTGTGCCAGCAGCATTGATCTTCCGGCGGAAATGTGCGCCGCATCGACCGCATGTGATCAAACCGGTAAACTCGCTCCCCTCCGGTTTCGTAACAGGGTGCTTGTACTTCAGTGTGCGCCTTGCCATTTCTACGCGGACCGCTTCGAAGGTTTCATGGTCGATGATGCCTTCGTGCGACCCTTCCACGTAGTATTGTGGCAACTCACCATCATTCTTTTTCTTCCGTTTTGTTAGGTGATCGGTAACGAAGTATTTCTGCAGACACATATCACCGATCAGTTTTTCATTGGTCAGAATACTGACGATGGTGTTTACGGCCCAGCGGCCGCCGTGTTTTGTTGGAATGCCCAGCCGCTCCAAATTGCGTATAATGGCGTTTCTCCCCATGCCGGAGAGGTAATCGGCGTAGATCATCCGGACGATCTCGGCTTCCTGTGTGTTGATGACAAGCTTTCCATAGTGGTAATCATATCCGTATATCATCAGCCCGCAGGACGGATTGCCTTTCTTGAAATCATTACGGATCCGCCACTTGCAGTTTTCAGAGACGGAGCGACTTTCCTCCTGCGCGTAGGAGGCTAGGATCGTCAGCATCAGCTCGCCGTCAGCGCTTGAGCTATGTAAGTTCTGTTCCTCGAAGAATACATCCACATTGAGTGCTTTCAGCTCACGGACGGTTTCCAGCAGTACAACTGTATTCCGCGCAAAGCGGGAGATAGACTTGGTCAGGATCATGTCGATCTTCCCCGCACGGCAATCCTCTAGTAAACGACAGAAACCATCTCGAGTATCCTTGGTGCCAGACACTGCCTCGTCGACATAGACGCCTATGTACTCCCATTCCGGGTTTTTCTGAATCAAGTTGCTGTAATAGCTGATCTGTGCCGACAGGGAATGCAGCATGGCATCCTTGCCAGAGGAGACCCGGGTGTACGCCGCAACCCGTTTCCGGTGGGGGAGTGATGGCAGATGCCTGATTTTCCTTATGGTTCCCGTCATTGTATCGCCTCCTTGTGGTGTGACATGTTAGCTCGAACCGCGGCTGTTATCAAGCGAATATCGCGGTATATACTGTTTGTAGGTAGGTTAAATTTCTCAAGTATCAGGTCATCGATTTTGATGTATTCAGCTTGTGAGATCAGTCGTTTCTCCAACATCCGCCGTGCCTGAGCCATAGCTGAGCAATAGGCGAGCACGTTCTTACTCATGCTGGTCTACTCCGTACCGGTGAGCAATATAGCAATCATGCGAGCAATATTTCCGTTTATGGTTTGGATATTCGGTAAAGCGTTGTCCACAGGCGGCACAGGTATATGCTGCCTTGGTTTGACCGCCAATCAGGCTTCGGTGTGCGTTCCACCACGCCATTCGGCAGGCGTCCGAACAGAAACGGCGTTTCCTATACCTGGGCGACTGAATAATCGTATTGCCGCACATCTCGCAATTATCATCAGGGTTTCGGGGTACGGATTCTACAGCTACATTCCGCAAACAATACGATTTGACGGTATTTCGCGATAACCCAAGCGCTGCGGATATCGTTGCATAGCTATCCCCAGCAAGCCGCATTTGGGAAATGCGTTCTTTCTGGAATTCGTTCATCTGGCATCCTCCTGTCAGGAGGGTTAAAGTCCCTCTCAATACTCACAGGACAAAAGAGATGCGTTTGAACGAAAAATTCGGAAGAAAATTTGAAAATGGTAAAATTTTGACGCTGAGAACGAAAAAGGCCAGCACCAAAGCGCCAGCCATGGAAATTGGATTATTCGACTTCGGGTTTAGATATATTGGAAATCCAAGAGCTAATATAAGCTTGCGTTTCGTTAG
>Ga0116151_10002110_pt1 | contig 18431 bp, 18 predicted proteins | sample AD_UKC117_MetaG_FD_89893 | JGI IMG/M metagenome (GOLD analysis project Ga0116151, IMG submission 89893) | Active sludge microbial communities of municipal wastewater-treating anaerobic digesters from Hong Kong - AD_UKC117_MetaG | ecosystem: Engineered > Bioreactor > Anaerobic > Digestate...
CCCCGAGACAGGGAAAAGCCTGGTGGATTTCATCAACCAATATTTCAAGAGGCGGAACATCCGGGGTAAAAGTATGGTCCGGGAGTGGTTTGACGCAAACGACGGAGACCCCGAGATGCAAAAGCTTCTTCAGGACGGGATCAGCAAACTGCCCGAAAAGATGGAACGGATCAATGCTGTTTTCAATGAAAGCGGGACGGGAGAGGAGTTCTGCAAACTGATCCATGACATGAAAGGATTCACGGGTAATTACGGGATGACAGAGCTTTACGAAGTCTACAAAGAGACGGACCGGCTTCTCCATGGATCTGACAGTGACAGGGAAAAAATCAGAGAGATGCTGCATAAAGCCGACCTGCTTCTTGAAGCTATCCCGGCTGAATTTGTGAAGACCGGGGGGGAGGGTTCTCTTTCAGTCCTCGTCGCCGAAGACAATATTATGAACCAGAAGCTGATCAGAGTCCTCCTGGAAAGGATGGGGCATGAGTTGACCATCGTCTCCAACGGGGTGGAGGTCTTAAAAGCACTGGAGAAGAAAAAGTATGATGTCCTTCTTCTGGATATTCAGATGCCGGTGATGGATGGGATGGAGACCATCCGGCAGATACGTAAAGATCCGGCCTTTAACAGCTTGTGGGTGATCGCCCTGACAGCCTACGCCATCAAAGGAGATGAAGAGCGTTTCTTGGCCGCCGGATGTGACGACTATATTTCAAAACCCATCGATAAGGAGAGTTTTTACAGGAAGATCAACCAGGTGGCACGCGACAGAGGGATATCGCCGAAAGGGGATACTCCGGCCCGACGGGCTCTCTTTGATACGGCGAAGATAAAACAGGAAGAAAAAGAGCGCCTGATCCTTATTCTGGGCCGGATGGAAGAAGAACTTCATGCTTTTTATCCGGAAAAGATCCACGAACTGGCTGATGAGATAGCCTCTTTAAAAAAGGGGGGGGGCTTTCTGAAAGACCTGGTCCGTGAACTGAAACGTCTGGCTGATGACTATAACGATGAAGAGATCCGGCGTTTGATCGATAACATGAAAAAGGCTTTGCATGATCAATGACGAATATAAGATAAAGACCAAGATCCCTAATCTTGTCCATTCGGTTCTCCTCAGGGATGTGAGTCTTTTCGGTATCTCCCTCAACAGACTGTGCAATGACGTTTTCCTGGGACTCTATGACCAGTTTCAGGAGGGGTGGGGCCTCCCCGGGGGAGAGGGAAAGACTCTCCAGTTTAAATTGAACAGGGAGGGACAGAACCTTTTTGAGTTTCTCGTGGAAAATCATACGGGCCTCTTTTCCAACAAAGCGGGCTATTTCCGGAATCTGATCATGTCCTATTCCAATATGGCTTCTTTCAAAAGAGAGCGTGTGGTCTTCGCTGAAAGACTCTCTCTCGTGGAGAAAGCGGTCAAAAAGAAGGTCAGGATGGCCTTCCGGTACAGAGACGGGATACGTATTATGGAACCTTATACGGTAGTGACAGACCGGGAGCAGGAGTTCAATTACATCTTCGGGTGGTGTGTGACCCACAAAGACTACCGGAATTACCGTTTATCCAATATCATCCCGACCCGTCTTCTAAAAGTGAAGCAGGAACACTTTGACAAGGCAAAAGCCGATGAAGTCAAAAAACATTTTGACCCCTTCCTTTCCTACGGGGAGACGGTTACCGTCCGATTTACCAATAATGGGCTCTATCTCTTTGACAATGTCAAATTCCTCAATCAGCCCCGTGTTTTGAAACGTGATGGGAATGTCCTGGTTCTGGAATCTTCGATCAAAAAGGCTAAAGTCTATCTTGCTTCCTTTTTAGACGAAGCCTGTGTCCTGGCTCCCCCTGAGCTGAGGAGCTATTTCCTGGAAAAAGCCAGGATGATGCAGAAAATCTACCGGGAGGAGGCCCCTTATGATCAGTGAGATGATCAGAGTCACCGTCATGTCTGTCTCGACCTTTGCTCAGCTCTGTGCCGTATTTACCATCCTGGCCGGGATAACGAAGGCCTTTATCCTCTATTTTAAAGTCCTTCTGAAGAAATCATTGAGGATGATCAACATTATCGGCATGGTCCGGATGGAGATGGGCAACTCCTTCTCTCTGGCTCTTAGTTTTCTCATCGGAGCCAGCATCGTCCGGACGATATTGGCTCCTTCCTGGAACGATATCGGAAAATTGGCGGCGATCATCGCCCTGAGGACTGTACTTAACTACTTTCTCCTTAAAGATGTGGAGAAGATCAGCCAGATCGAAAGTGTCGGCAACAGGGAGACATAGACTCTATTTGTCTTCTCTGAAATAGGGGCGTCCCAGTTCCGCCGGGGGAGAACTCTCTTTAGAATCTTTTACAGACATCATGATGAGGATGAGGACTGTAACGATATAGGGCAGCATATCAAAAAAGTATTGAGAGATATGGATATTGAGGCCCTGGAGGCGGAAGCCGATGATGTCCAGTCCTCCGAACAGAAACGCTCCGATAAAGATCCGGATGGGGTTCCATTTGCAGAAGATGACCAGCGCCACGGCGATCCATCCCCGGCCGGTGGTGATGTTATCCTGCCAGGTAGGGACGTAGACGAGGGAGAGGAAAGCCCCTCCCAGGCCGGCCAGGACTCCTCCCGCCAGAATATGGACGAACTTGTATTTGGTAATATTGATTCCCGCGGCGTCAGCGGCGGCTGTATTTTCCCCCACCGCACGCAGATTCAGGCCGAAATGTGTCTTATAGAGGTAGAAGTAAGCTGCGATGACGACAAAGTACCCCGCGTAGACAAAGATACTGTGATTGAAGAGGACATCTCCCAGAAAGGGGATGCGGCTCAGCAGGGGAAGGGGAAGCGGGTGAAAAAAGGATTTGACCTGTTCGGGGACCACAAAACCGGCCAGCCCTTGTCCGGCAAAACTTGCAAAGCCTGTCCCGAAGATGGTGAGGGCCAGGCCTGTGACCACCTGGTTGGACCGCAGAGTCACAGTTAAAAAGGCAAAGATCAGGGCGCCGGCAGCCCCCGCCAGGGCGGCTCCGCACAAGGCGAGAAAGGGATTAGAGGTAAGCAGCGCGGTCTTGAACCCGATGACGGCTCCCATAAGCATCAGTCCTTCCACCCCGAGGTTGAGTTTACCCGCCCGCTCAGTAAGGATCTCTCCCAGGATTGCAAAGGAGAGCGGGGTTCCGGCTATGACAGCGGCATGAAGGAATGAAGCAAGCATCAGGATACTCCTTTGACAGGGTTGCGCCGTATATGGATCCGGTAGCGGATGAAAAACTCGCTGCCGAGGACAAAAAAGAGGATGAGCCCCTGGAGTATCTCAGCGGCTGACTGGGGGATCTGAAATGCCATCTGGATGTAAGAGCTGCCCTGTATCATGGCGGCGAATAGAAAAGAGACGACGATGATGAGGGGCTCTTTAAGGTTGGCCAGCCAGGCTGTGATGATTGCCGTATAACCCACCCCGCCTGTGATCTCCACCGAAAGGGTCTTATTGATGGCGGAGGCTTCGATCATCCCTGTGAGCCCGCAGAGAGCACCGCTTAAGAATATGGTGGTCAGAATGGTGCCCGGGACGTTGATTCCCGCATAACGGGCAGTGTTTTCGCTTTCTCCGATGACCTGGATTTCATAGCCTTTTTTAGTCCTGTTGATAAAGAGGGCAGAGAGGGCCACAAGGACCAGAGCGATGAGCCATCCGATATGGATCCCGAAAAGACGGGGGAGGACAGCATGCTCGTGAAAGTTGGGTATTTTCGGGAACCCGAGGGCTCCCGGGTCTTTCCAGGGGCCGTTTTGAAGATAGGTGATCCATTTCAGGGCGATGTAATTCAGCATAAGGGTGAAGATCGTCTCATTCGTCCTGAAGCGGGCCCGGAAGAAAGCGGGGATAAGAGCCCAGAGTCCTCCGCCGATAAGGCCGCCCAGAGCCATAAGGGGAAGAAGGATCCAGGATGGCAGATGGGGGTAAGAAAGTGCGAACCAGGAGGCTCCGAAGGCTCCCATGATGATCTGGCCCTCAGCCCCGATATTCCAGAATTTCATCCTGAAGGCCAGCGCGATGCCGAGCGAAGTGATGACCAGAGGGATCGTCTTAACGATGGTCTCTGATAGGCGGTAGGAGGTCCCAAAGGCTCCCTGTATCATAGAGAGGTAGACCTTCAGGGGGCTGTGGCCCATGATGAGGATGAAGAGGGAGGCGGTGAGGAGGGCGAAGGAGAGGGCGGATATATGGATCAGGATCTTTTTCTTTTTGGAGGTCTCTCCCTTTTTCACGATCTGGATCATGCATTCATCCTCTCTATGGATTCAAGGGTCTCTCCGGCCATGAGCAGTCCCAGGGTCTCTTTAGTCGTCTCGTCTGTATCCACCACTCCGGTGACTTTCCCGTCGCAGAGGACCATGATCCGGTCACAGAGCTCCAGGAGGACATCGAGGTCTTCCCCCACATAGAGGATAGGGGTCCCCTTTTTCTTTTCGCGGTTGATATAATCGTAGATCAGGTAAGAGGAGGCTATATCCAGCCCCCTGGTAGGGTAGGCTGTGATGAGAAGATGGGGGCGTGACATGATCTCCCGCCCCAGCAGGACTTTCTGGATATTCCCTCCCGACAGAAGCTTGACAGGGTGATGGGGGCCGGGGGTCTGAATATTGAAATCTTCTATGATTTTGATTGTTTTTTCCTGTGCCGATTTCCGGTCCACAAAGGGTCCGGGGGACCGGTAATAATCTTTAAGGATGACATTGTCCGTCAGGTCCATGGAAGCCACAAGGCCCATTCCCAGACGGTCTTCCGGGATAAAACTCATGGTGATCCCTTTGTCTATGATCTCGCGCGAGGAGAGGCCGACGATATTCTCTCCTTTATAGAAGATCTTTCCTGCATGGACAGGGTAGAGACCGGCCAGAGCTTCACAGAGCTCCTTCTGTCCGCTTCCGGAGATTCCGGCGACGCCCAGGACCTCTCCGGAGAAGAGCGTGAAGGAGACAGAATCGATCTTCTTCACATGTTCATGGTCGGTCAGGGTCAGGCCTCTGACTTCGAGGACAGGAGTCTTTTCTTCAATATGGACGTGCTCGATGGAAAGGTCCAGGGAGCGCCCTACCATAAGATCGGCCAGTTGTTTGTAAGAGGTCTCCGATGTCTTGACGCTTCCCACATTCTGGCCTTTTCGAAGGACTGTCACCCAGTCGCTGATCTCCATGACTTCATGAAGTTTATGAGTGATGATAATGACTCCGCAACCCTCTTCCTTCATGCGGCGGAGAATGGCAAAAAGGTTTTTGATCTCCTGGGGCGTGAGGACAGCCGTGGGCTCATCCAGGATCAGGATGTCAGCGCCGCGGTAAAGGACTTTCATGATCTCCACCGTCTGTTTCTCTCCCACAGACATGTCATAGACCTTTTTGTCAGGGTCCAGAGGGAGGCCGTAGCGGCGGGCGATCTCAAGGACTCTCCTGCGGATTTTAGGCGTTGTGACAAAGAGGTTTTCCCTGTGTCCGATGATGATGTTCTCCAGGGCCGTCATGACCTCGATGAGTTTGAAATGCTGATAGATCATGCCGATCCCGCAGCGGATGGAGTCTTCCGGGGATCTGAAAAAGACCCTTTTCCCGTGGACCCGGATCTCTCCCTCATCCGGGGTATAGACACCCGAGAGCATGTTCATAAGAGTGCTCTTCCCGGCGCCGTTCTCGCCGAGAAGAGCATAGATCTCCCCCCGTTTGACCTTGAAATTGATGGCGTCATTGGCCAGGACCCGGCCGAAACGCTTGGTCAGGTTTTTTGTCTTGATGAGAGTTTCTGACGGAGGGGAAGTGTGACTCATTTTCCTGTATCGATCTTCCCGACGACGCCCTCAACGAACCAATCCATGCTGAGCATCTCAGAGTCGGTCATGACTTCGCCTTTTTTCACACGGACGACGCCTTTCTGGTCTTTTAAAGGGCCTCCAAAGACATGGAACTCGCCGGATACGATCTTGGCGCGCATCTCATCGACTTTTTCCCGGGATCCTTCAGGGGCGTTGGCTGTGAGCGGAGCCAGGTCGACGATCCCGTCTTCCAGGCCTCCCCAGTAGCTTGTAGGAGTCCATGTGCCGTCCATAGCTTTCTGGATCTGATCGATGAAATAGGGGCCCCAGTTCCAGACAGGAGCAGTCATATAGGCGTTGGGAGCCATGGAAGCCATATCGGAGTTGTATCCGATGGAATAGGCGCCTTTGGCTTCAGCGGCCTGCTGAGGGCCGGCTGTATCCTGATGCTGGGCGATGACGTCACAATTCTCATCCAGGAGAGCCTTGGCGGCTTCTGTCTCTTTTCCGGGGTCATACCAGGTATGTGTCCAGCGGACATAGACTTTCGCTTCGGGGTTTACCGCACGGACGCCCAGGGTGAAAGCATTGATCCCGCGGATGACTTCGGGGATCTCAAAAGCGGCGACATATCCGATCTTGCCTGTCTTGGTCTTCATACCTGCTACGAGGCCGGAAAGGAAACGGGCCTGGTACATCCGGCCGAAATAGTTTCCCATGTTGTCGGTCATCTTGTAGCCGGAGCAGTGGAGAAATTTGATGTCGGGATACTCTTTCGAGACCTCTTCCACATAATCCATGTATCCGAAACTGCCTGCGAAAATGATCTTTGCTCCCTGGTCGATCATGTTTCGGATGACATCTTTTACTTCAGGGCCTTCAGGGACGGATTCTTTGTAGATGGTCCTGATCCCCAGTTGTTCTTCCACCATGACCCGGCCCTTATCCTGGGCGTAGGTCCATCCGTGGTCACCGACAGGGCCGATATAGATGAACCCTGCCACCATCTCTTTGGATACACCCGTCTTCCCGCTGCAACCGGCCAGAAGAGCCGCTGCAAGCAGGGGGACAAGTGCAAAAAGCCATAATTTACGCATGGTTATCCTCCTTTTTTTACGTTCGAAATTGAATGACACCGTTGGTCAGCGACTCGATGATCGCCAGAGATTCCACGTGGATCCCGGCCTCTCTTAACGAGTCGCCTCCTCCCTGAAAACCTTTTTCAACAGCAATAGCTACCCCTGCAGGCCGGCTGCCCGCTTTCCGGATGATCTCGATGAGCGCGGAGACAGCATTCCCGCCGGCAAGGAAGTCATCGACGATCAGGACTTCTTCTCCCCGGGGCAGAAAATCCCGGGAGACAGACATGGTATAGGGGCTTTTTCTTGTAAAAGAGTAACTTTCGGCAGAATAGAGACTTGAAGTGAACGTGGAGGGTTTCGTCTTTTTAGCAAAGACAACGGGGATGTGAAGAAAGTAGCCCATCATAAAAGCCAGAGGGATCCCTGAGGATTCAATAGTCAGGATGCGGTGGACGGGGGTTCCGGCAAAACGCCGGATGAGCTCTTCGGCCATAGAGGAGATGAGAGAGGTGTCCAGCTGGTGGTTGAGAAAACTGTCGACCTTCAGCGTATGTTCGTCGACGACGATTCCCTTCTCCAAGATTTTTTTTTTAAGAGCTTCCATACACCTTCCCGGTCTTCAAGTGGGCACCCGTCCGGGGATTTGTTTCATCATATCGTATTGAGAGGCCATTGCAAGCCAAATATGACCTTTCAGGAGAGCGAAGAAAAAGGAGATGGAGCTGAGGGGGCTCGAACCCCTGGCCTGTTGATTGCGAACCAACCGCTCTCCCAGCTGAGCTACAGCCCCATGGGAAAAATAATAGGAGTTTTTAAAAAAAAATCAAGTGCGAAGAGCTTTTTTCTTCCGTTGACCCTCTCCTCATTTCTGGTATGATGAAGGAAAAACGGAGGCGTTATGGATAAGACAATTGAAAAGACGATAAAATACTTCAAAGAGATATCAGCGGTTCCCCGCTGTTCGAAAAAAGAAGAGGCCATAGGCCGGTGGATGAAGGAATGGGCTCTTCAGAACGGTTTTGAGGCCAAACGGGACAAAACGGGGAACGTCATCATCTCCGTTCCGGCGTCTTCCGGATCCGAAGGAGCTCCCTATGTGATCCTTCAGGGACATCTTGATATGGTCTGTGAAAAGACCCCCGATTCTCTTCACGATTTCTCGAAAGACCCCATCCGGGTCATCGAAGAGGAGGGATGGCTGAAAAGCTGCGGGACTACTCTGGGAGCGGACAACGGGATCGCCATGGCGCTGGCCATGGATGTGGCTACCGACCCCTCTCTTGTCCGGCCGCCTCTGGAACTCCTCTTCACCGTCGACGAAGAGACCGGGCTCAACGGAGCCCGTTCCCTGGATCCCGGTTCTATCACCGGGAGAGTGCTCATCAACCTGGATTCTGAGACAGAGGGAGAGTTTATCATCGGCTGCGCCGGCGGAAGGGATATCCTACTCACCTATCCCGCAGACAGAGCCCTGCGTATGGATAAAGAGAAAGAGGTTCTTCTTTCGGTCAACGTAGGGGGGCTGTCAGGGGGGCATTCGGGGATGGATATCGACAAGGGACGCGGCAATGCCAACAAGATACTTGCAGAGATCATCGAACCTCTCTTTACAGAAGGATTCCATCTTTTGAGCCTTTCAGGAGGTTCGGCCCACAATGCTATTCCCCGTGAAGCGGGTTGTCTTCTTGCTGTGGAGAGGTCAAAAAAAGAGAGGGTGATAAAAGCCTTGGGCGAAGCCTGCCGCAGGCAGGAAGATAAGTGGAGGAAGGCAGAAAAGAAGATCAGCTGCCGCGTGGAAGAAGCCAGTGAAGGCCCTGAAAACACACTTCTCATGGATGACAAGGCCCGTGCGCTCTTTAAACTGCTTAAATCTCTTCCCGACGGGGTTTTTTCCCTTCATCCCGAGATGAAGGGGCTTGTGGAGACCTCGGACAATGTAGCTGTCCTCTCTTCTTCGGAAGACCGGGTAGAGATCCTTCTGAGCCTGCGCAGTTCTTCACCGGAAAAACTGGACGAACTTACAGAGAGGATCGTCACACTGGGGACCCAGTGGGGCGCCACGCCACTGACGGGGGAGGGGTATCCTCCGTGGGAGCCTGACACCGACTCGGGCCTGCTCAAGCGGTGTGTAGCGCTTTATCAGGAACTCTTCGGGAAAGCCCCTCAAGTAAAGTCCATCCACGCCGGTTTGGAGTGCGGGATCATAGGAAGCAAATTCTCTGACATGGAGATGATCTCTCTGGGTCCCGATATTGAAAACCCTCATTCTCCCGACGAAAAGATGAATATTGCCAGCCTGGCAAGGCTGAAAAAATATCTGGTTGCTCTTCTCGAGTCACTGGCCCGGGAAAGTGCACGGTAAGAAAGGAGTCCCATGAAGCAGGAAGAAAGGTTCGAACTGGCTAAAAAACGCGTGGATGACCTGAAGGGGTTTTACCAACACCTTCTTTCGTTTCTCATGGTCAATGTCATCCTCCTGATCATCGATGTAGCGACTTCTCCCGGAGACTTCTGGTTCTATTGGGTGACTCTCTTCTGGGGGATCGGCCTCTTTTCACACGGGATGTCTGTCTTCGGGTTCAACGGTATCCTCGGGAAAGACTGGGAAGAGCGAAAGATCAGGGAGTTTATGGAAAAAATGGAAAATGAGGAGAAAAAAGAGAAATAATCTCCTTTTTTCTTGACTTATTTCGTAATCCGTATAATATCCATCCGCTATGGTCCGATATCTTTTTATGCGCTATATTGCGCCTTTTAAATGGCGCTTTATCTTTGGATTTCTCCTGCTTGTAGGGAACTCCTATCTGACGTCTGTCCTTCCTGTCTTCATGATGAATGTCATCGACAACGGGATCCAGACCGGCGATACGGCGAAACTGACCGTGACCATGGTAAGTTATGTCCTCATCTTTGCTCTCTATGTGGCCTCCATGTATCTGATGACTGTCGTTTTGGAAGCTTTGGGCCAGGATATCCTCATTCGTCTTAAGACGGATTCTTTTAAAAAAGTGCTGGACTGGGATTATCACCATTTTACATCGGTCTCTCCGGGGAAACTGGTGACACGGGTAGAAGGCGATGCCGAAAAGGTACGCTTTTTCTTTGTGATCGCCCTGGTGACCGTCCTCCAGAGTTTTTTCATGCTTCTTTTCATGGGTATCATCATGTTCAGGACAAATGCCTCCATGGCCATGCTTATCATCTATCCGCTTCCCCTGGTCATAGGGCTTATCTTCCTTTTGCAGAAGTTCATCTATCCCATGTTCAAAAAAGTCCGTAGGCTCATGGCGGAGATCACATCCAAGATCACCGAATACCTGACCGGGCTGGATATCATCAAATCCTACGGAAAAGAGGACCTCTTTTTCGAACGCTTTGACAAAGACAACAGAGACAAATACAGATACGAAAGAAACGCTGAGTTCGGGTGGATCACCTTTTTTAATTTCCTCTTCATGCTCCAGGAGATCATCATTGCGATGATCTTAAAAAGCGGGGCTCCCATGATCCTCAAAGGGGTGCTCACCTACGGGGCTTTGAACATGTTTATCGAATATGTGAGGATGTTCTTTTTCCCTCTGATCGGGATCTCCGAGCAGGTCTCCCAGATCCAGCGTTCCTTTGCCGCGTTTTCCCGCGTCTACGAACTTCACAATACTCCTGTCCATATCCGGAGCGGTAGACAGGAGCTGGCCGCCATGACCCGGGGGGTCACCTTTTCCCATGTCTCTTTTGCCTATAAAGAAGGAGAGCCGGTTTTGGAGGATGTTTCCTTCGAGATCCCCGTAGGAGAAAAGTGGGCTCTTGTGGGAGAGACGGGAGGGGGGAAAAGCACCATCATCAAGCTCCTTTTGCGCTTTTATGATATCGAGCGGGGGGAGATCTCCATCGACGGCGTCAACATCAAAGACCTTGATATCCGCTCTCTGCGCCAGGATATCGCGCTCATCGAACAGGACTTCTATCTCTTCCCGGCCACAGTCCTGGACAACCTTCGTCTTTTCGACAAAGCCATCTCCAAAGAAGAGGTGTCCTCGATCTGTAAGAAGATAGGAATAGACCGCTTTATCTCCCGATTGCCTCAAGGTTATGAGACGGATCTCCATGAAGAAGGAGGGAATCTCTCGGTAGGGGAGCGTCAGCTCCTTTCCATTGCCCGGGCCATGGTGAAAAAAGCGGACCTTATCCTCATGGATGAAGCCACCTCTTCCATCGACCCCCATACGGAGAAGATGCTTGAAAAAGCTATCCGCCTGCTCATGAAAGGCAAGACTTCCCTGGTGGTGGCCCATCGTCTGAGTACAGTCATGGACGCCGATCGTATCCTGGTGATCCACGGCGGAAAGATCGCCGAGGAGGGGACCCATGAAGAGCTTGTGGCGAAGGAGGGGGTCTACCATCGCCTCTGCCGCAATCAGCTTCTCATCGAGGAGCAGGGAGAGGTGTTCTCATGACGTTCAAAGAGAGGATGATCCTGGAATGGTCCCGTCATAAGGGGCGCTTTTTCTTCCTTTTGTTCATTACAGTGGTCTCAGCTGTCCTCCGGACGGCGATACCCTATTATTACAAGCTCGTAGTGGATGCCCTGGAGACGAAGATGCCCGTGACGGAGATAGGGGTCTTTATTTCAGGGATCGTGATCCTCAGTGCGGCCCGCTTCATTATATACAGTTACTTTCAGGCCAACAGAGCCATGATGAATATGCGTTTCCAATGGACTATCAGGCGGAGAGCCTTCCGGAACCTGCTTCGCACCGGACGCCTGACTTTTCAGAAGATGAACACCGGTGAGATCGTCACCCGCCTTTCCGATGATGCCGAGAAGCTTACCTGGTTTCTCTCCTCAGGGGTCTTTCGGGGCCTGGATGCTGTACTGATATTTTTCTTCACCGTGGGTATGCTGCTTCTTATGTCTCCGATCCTGACCCTCTATACGGTGATCAGCCTGATGACCATGACGATATTCATGGCTATTTTCGACAAGACATTCCATCGGGCCTTCAACAGACTTCAGAAAGCGATTTCTGAGACCAATGACTATATCCATTCTACCATGAGCGGGATCTCGATCGTCAAATCCTTCAACCGCGAAGAGCAGATCACGGAATATTTCCATGAGTTGGTACGCCGGAGAAAAACCAGGGAATTGAAAGTAGTCAGCCTTGATGCGGGGTTGCGCGGGATATACATGTCCCTTCACACCATCAGCACCGTCATTGTTCTCCTGATAGGCGGCCTCATGAAGATACAGGGGTCCATAACCCTGGGGACACTCGTAGCCTTTCTCGCTCTGATCAAAAACCTGACTCATCCTGTCCTTGATATCGGGAATCTCTTTGTCCGGGGGAAGAGCGCCGCCGTCTCAAGCACGCGGATCAGCGCTCTGGAGGAGATGCGCTCACCTGAAGCCGGCGGGACCGGGAAGGCTTCCTTTGAACATCAGATCCGCCTGGATGATGTGGGATTTACTTATGAAGGACATGACATTCTTAAAGAGATCTCTCTTGAGATCCGCAAAGGGGAGAAGATCGCCCTTATGGGGAAACTCGGCAGCGGCAAAAGTTTCCTGAGTCTGATCCTGGCGGGGATCATCCGGCCTACATCAGGGAGAATGACCGTCGACGGCCGGGATATATCCTGTTTGAAGGCGGAAGAGTACAGGCTCCTGGCCTGGTATGCCTCTCAGCAGCCTGTCATATTCACAGATACTATACGTAATAATATCCTTATGGGAGAGGAGCCTGACAAAGAGCGCCTGGAATATTCCCTCCATATCTCACAATTGGGAAAAGAGATGGAAAAATTCGGGTTAGGCCTGGAGACAGTGGTAGGCCCCAAGGGAAAGACCTTGTCCGGCGGACAGAAACAGCGTCTGGCCCTGGCGAGGGCTCTCTACCATCAGCCTCCGCTTTTGGTCCTGGATGATATCACATCAGCCCTGGATGCTGAGACAGAGATGCATCTCTGGGAGGACCTCTTCGCAGGCATCCCCCATCAGACCCTGGTCCTGGTGACTCACCGTCCCAAGACAGCAGGCATCGTCGACAGGATCTATCTCCTCGAAGAGGGGCATATCGCTGAGGCGGGGAATCATGAAGAGCTGATGTCTCGCCCCTCTCTTTACCGTGAGATCTATCACGAGAATTCCTGATCTCTTCTTCAAAGGCTGAAGGGCAGGATCGAACCGGCCGCTTTTTTCTTAAGTTCTGCGGTTATCCTGTCCAGGGCCTCGCGGGAGGCCAGGAGCTCCTTGTCCTTTTCTCCCAGAAAAGACTCTTGTCCCTGGAAGCGCGCCATCTCTTCGTCTCCTTCTCCAAGGAGGCCGCTCATCTGCTTTTTGATCTCCTGTTCCACTTTTTCCTGTTCCCGGGCGAGTTCACGGGAGGCCTCTTCAGAGACAGCCCGGCGCAGGACATCGGCGAGGGATGTGGAAAGAGAGAGGCGCGTATCTCCTGAAGGGCCTGCTGCGGCCTGTACCGTCACCGTAAAAGGGGTGGAGCCTTTCAGGACATCGAAAAGCCGTTTTTGAGTGGTGTCGGCCGATTCGTCGGCATGAAGGTCAAGGTTCGTCACGGTAAAGAGAAAACGTCCCGAAAGGGTGGACTCATCGGCCAGGGCGATGGTGCCGTCAGCCCTGTATACCGCCCGGATCTTTTTGAGGGCAGGAAGGGAGGAAGAGGGGGAGTCAAGGGTGAGTGTCAGCCCTGTCCCTTGAAAAGAGAGGCGTACATCCGGCGGGGTCATCTCGCGGATATCTATTTTTCCCTGTGCCCGGACCGTCCGAGCCTCCGCTATGTCGCTGTATATGAACGAGATGGGGTTTTTCCATTGAGCGGGGTGGGTAGAAAGTTCCTTGACGGAACCGGTGACTGTTCGGTTCCCGTCCCGGATGTCGATCCCTATATGTCGTGCCAGGATAGTGGGATAAAAGGTGACCGGGAAGAGGATATCAAGGCCTTTTCTTTCTTTCAGAGGCCTGGGGGGAGGCTCGGGATGAGTCTTTTCGCCCTTTGCGGAAGAGACCTTGTTTCTGTTCCGGAAAAGAGTGCGGGCCAGGTCCGAGAATTTTCCTGTCTTCTGCCGGATGATCTCTTCTGCTGCCCGGTTGAACAGGAGGGTGGGCCCGCCTTTGCCGGTCAGAGCCAGGACTTGCCGAGCATCGTTTCTGACCGCTGCTTCCAGGTCTGATTTCATCGAGAGAAGTCTCTCTTTGTCGGCGTTGAACTCCTCTGAGGCAGACTGAAGAAGCTCACGCCCTTTTTTGAGGTTTTGTGAAGCCGACGAGGCTTTGTCCAGAAGCTCTTTGGCTTCAGCGACACCTTTGACGGCGGATATATCCATGGACTCCAGGGCTTTGTAATCCTCCCGAAGGGATTCCCAGGCTGTGTTTAGTTCAGAAGCCTTATCTGTCCATTTTTCATTGGCTTCTTTCAGTGACGCCTTGTACTCCTCTGCAAGACGGGGAGCTGTAAGGTCAGGAAGAAGGGCTTTGGTGAGCGCTTCGGTGTCCACAGCTTTTTCAAGGAGTTTTTCTTTGGGGGTTTCAGACGGAGGGGCCTGCGGCAGGAGGGCGGCAGAACTCTTCCGGGGTGTTCCCCACGCCAGTGCCTTGACAGAGGCCTCCTCGAGGATGAATTTTTTTCTCAGAAGCTGCCATGTTTTGATGTCGATGATGACAGGGCCTGTTTCCACCAGGTTAGTCATGGGATGGTCCTTGTCTCCGATGGCCAGGGCGTTAAAAGAGAGAGACCCTTTGAGGAGAGAAGCCCGGAGGCCTGTGATCTCAACTTTGGCTTTGAAGACCATCTCAAGGCTGTTTTCCATGACCCGTTCGATGAGTTTGTCTTTAAAGAAGATGTTAAAGAGGATAAGAGCTCCGAAGATCAGGCCGAAAAGAAGAAGTTTCCCGGTCCGGACACTCCCACGTGCACTTTTGACGGCTTTATCCAGTTTTATGACCCTTTTGAGCTCAGACGGGGAGATCTCCTTTTTCAGGGAAAAAGAGCCTTCCTCATCGCTTGTGAAGAGTCCCGCGGCGAAATCCTTGTCCCCGGGAAGCTGAAGATGGCGCAGGATCTTTTTCTCCAAAGCTTCGGGGGAGTCTATGGATGCCCAGAGAGAGGGGATTTTCTTTTTCATCTTGCCTCCTTAGCGGATACGGCCCGACAGGCCTGAGACAGTCCGGGATATCTTTTGAAGTTTTGTGACAAGAGGGAGTTTTAACAGAACCTTGTAGACCTTAGTGTTTCTGATGGCCCGCAAAAAACCTTCACGATAACGCCGGACAAGATAACGGAAAAGTAAAAAAACTGGGGCCCAGAGGAGGACGCCCGCTACCAGCCCTCCGGTTACCAGTGTGTTGTTCAGTTTTGCAAAGGGAAGGAGAGGGGCATTTTGGAGAGTCGTAAAAAAACCCTGGAGGAAAGGGAGGGTCAGGACGAAATAGCCCAGGGAATGGAGAACGGGGTCAGCCAGGGGAGCGGCGATCTTCAGGAGGATCAGCAGCCCCATCTGCACCGCCAGATTGACCTTAAGAAAAAAGGTCAGGCCGAAGAGGAAGATCCACAGAAGATTTCCTCCGGGGATAAGAGCCAGCAGAAAAGCAAAGCTCGCAGCAGCGGCGATCTCTCCGGGGCGCTGGTTGGAGTTGAGCGCCTTAAGTATCTTAAAGAGAAAATTCATAAGGTCTCCTTTCGTCATCCTTGAGTATAGGCTCATCTTTTTTTCCGTCAAGGGCGACTTGGGAGAAACAAGTTGAGAGAAAGCTGAATTTCCCTTATAATCAGGGAAAAAAGGAGGAGTATGAAAGTTGTAGGGATCAACAGCAGCCCCCGCGAAAAGGGGAATACCTACCTGATGATGAGCCGCGTCATGGGCCATATGGAAAAGAAAGGGATCTCAACTGAGATCATCCATATAGGAGGCAAGGACATAAAGGGATGCCGGGCCTGCGACACCTGCAGAAAACTCAGGAATGAGACGTGTATCCTGGATGACGGGCTCAATACCCTTATCCCGAAACTGAAAGAGGCTGACGGGCTGATCCTGGGTGCACCCACTTACTACGCTGATGTCCCCGCTGAGATGAAGGCCTTTATCGACAGGGCCGGGCGTGTATGCGGTGCCAACGGACGGCTCCTTAACCGTAAGATAGGAGCGGCAGTGATCGCCGTCAGAAGGGGCGGGGGAATCCATGCCTTTGATACCATCAACCATTTTTTCCTTATCTCGGGGATGATCGTCCCGGGATCGACCTATTGGAATCTAGGGGTGGGACGCGAGATCGGGGAGGTCCTGGATGATGCCGAAGGGATGGCCACTATGGATCATCTCGCTGAGAACTTTATCTGGCTTCTGGAAAAGACAGGAGGCGGCCTTGGAGGGTGATTTCACAGAGAAAAGCCGTTTGAAAGGCCTTCTCGGTTGTGACGGCCGCCGTTTTATAGCTATCCGTGACGGGAAGATCATTTATGAATCGGACAAAAGGGGGATCCTGCCTCTCTATTCCTTTATGGAAAAGTTCAGAGAAGAAGCTGCAGACGTCTGGATCGGCGATACTGTGGTGGGGCGGGGCGGTGCCCTTCTCCTCGTCAAAGCTTGCCCCGGTTACGTCTATGCCGGCCTGATCTCGGAAGGGGCCTGCCGGGTCCTCGAATCGGCCGGGATCGCCTTCGAGTACGACAGACGGGTCCCTAAGATACTGAACAGGGAAAAGACCGGCTCCTGCCCTGTGGAGACCCTGGCTGCGGAGATCGAGGACCCCGGGGAAGCCTGGGCGGCGGTAGGACGTTTTCTGGAAGAGATCAACGCGAAAGGAGAAGTATGAAATACAGAACGATGCCATCTACAGGGGACAAAATATCTGTACTGGGATTCGGCTGCATGCGTTTTCCCAAAAGGGAAGACGGGTCCATCGATGAAGAGAAAAGCGAAGCGATGCTCACCGAAGCCGTCAGGAAAGGCGTCAATTACATCGATACGGCCTGGCCCTACCATGAGGGGAAGAGCGAACCTTTCGTGGGGAAAGTCCTTCATGACAACAAGCTGCGTGACAAAGTATTCCTGGCAACCAAACTCCCCACGTTCCTCATCAAAAAAGAAGAAGATTTCGAAGATTACTTTCAGCAGCAGCTGGAACGTCTGCAAACAGACCATATCGACTACTATCTTGTCCATACATTGAACCGAAGATTATGGAAGAATGCCACAGAGAAGGGGCTTTTCGCTTTTCTCGACAGGATCAAAGCAGATGGCAGGGCCCGCCATATAGGTTTTTCCTTCCATGACCATATCGATGTCTTCAAGGAGATCGTCGATGCCTACCCCTGGGAATTCTGTCAGATCCAGTACAACTACCTGGATATCGACTATCAGGCAGGACGCGAGGGGCTTCTCTATGCCCGGTCTAAAGGGCTGGGGGTCATTGTCATGGAGCCGCTGCGGGGAGGAAGCCTAGTTCATAAGCTTCCTTCCGACGTAAAAGCGGCCTGGGACAAGTCATCTGTAAAACGATCACCGGTGGAGTGGGCTCTCAAATGGGTCTGGAACCATCCTGAAGTGGATCTTCTCCTCAGCGGTATGAGTGAACCGGAGCATGTGACAGAGAACATACGCCTGGCAGGAGAGGCCGAATCCGGAGAGCTAACGGAATCGGAGCTGAAATTGGCCGATGAAGCCAGGTCACGTTTTTTGGAAAAACTGAAGGTCAACTGTACCGCCTGCGGATATTGCCTTCCCTGTCCCCACGGGGTGGCGATCCCCTCGGTCTTCGGGATCTACAACGATGCCTCGCTCTTTGAAGATATGGAGGGGGGGCGTGAACGCTACCTCAACTGGATCAAGGAGGAGAACAGAGCCTCGCGCTGTGTAGAATGCGGAGCCTGTGAGAAGGCCTGTCCCCAGCAGATACCTGTCATACAAAAGTTGAAAGATGTCGTCTCTGTTTTTGAAAACTAAGAGGAGGAGTTGATGATGATAAATACCAAAACTGCGACTCAAATAGGAACCCGGGCCCTGGCCCTCACGATGATACTTGCTTTTTCAGTGGCTGTGCCCTTTTTCTTCCATCTGGCTGGGCTTTCAGGACATGTCTTTCTGCCCATCTTCACCGTACTGGTCATCGGGGCCTTTTACGTCTCCCCTGCGGTCCTGACGGGGACTGCTCTTCTGATACCTCTTCTCAACACGGCGATTACAGGGATGCCGGCTCTTGAGCCCCTTCCTATGATGCCTCTACTCACAGTGGAGATGACCTTCACAGCCCTGGCTGCATCGGTTCTCAGAAAGAAAAAGAGCCTCACGAGGCTTCTTGTCCCCCTGACGCTGGGAAGACTCATGTCTCTCCCCATTGTCCTCCTGGCTTCCGAACTTTCTTTGTCCTGGTGGCTTAGGCATTACACGGCGGGACTTCCGGGGATGGTCCTCAATATAGCTCTGGCCGGAACGGTTCTCTTTGTCTTTCCTCCTGCGGTGAAAAGAAGAACTCCGGAAAACCGTTAAGAAGAGGAGCCATGAAGGGCCTTTTTTTTACCTTTGAAGGGGGA
>Ga0116151_10002111_pt1 | contig 18428 bp, 11 predicted proteins | sample AD_UKC117_MetaG_FD_89893 | JGI IMG/M metagenome (GOLD analysis project Ga0116151, IMG submission 89893) | Active sludge microbial communities of municipal wastewater-treating anaerobic digesters from Hong Kong - AD_UKC117_MetaG | ecosystem: Engineered > Bioreactor > Anaerobic > Digestate...
CAACAACACGGTCATGAAAAACATCACCACGGCTACGGCCGTTACCAGCAATGGGTTCCCGGCTCCGGCAGGTTTGTCCACAGTCGCCAACAGCAACCTCTTGCAGGCGACGCTGCCGGTCGGATCGTCCACCTTCAGCAATCCGCTGCTGTTCAACAATATCTTCTGGGAAAATCGGGCGGGCACGTTCACCGGCGCTACCGTCGCGGGCATTGGCCTGACCGGCGACCCCAATCCCGTCAAGTACTGGGACCTGGGCGTGGCTGATGGCACAGGGCTGTTATCACCGACGAACTCGATCATGCAGGTGACAGATGGCTTCGTTGCGGATGGTTCCAACCTGATCGGTGTGGATCCCCTGGTCATTGCGACGTATGACACGACTGTGCGCGTTGCGCCGTGGCGCGGCAACCCCCGTTTTGTCGACGTTCTCATGATTACCACGGAGGCGACGCCAAATCTGCTCGGCGATTATCACCTGAGCAGCGGGTCTCCCGCAGAGAACGCCGGTGCGGCCAGCAAAGGTGTGGTATCTGTTCCGGCAGTGGACATCGATCTGGATGCACGGCCCTCAGGCGGCGGCTTTGAGATGGGCGCGGATGAGATTGCCGGTGGCGGTCCTGGAGTGACGTTCCCGCAGACGGCCGTTCTGGACAATTTCGATCGCGCTGACAATGGCAACATCGGCCCAGACTGGAGCACGCCATCCACCGGTTTCCGGGTCAACAACAACACCCTCCAGGTGCGCAGCGGCGCAATCAGCGTGCGCTGGGTTGCCTCAACCTTTGGCCCTGATCAAGAAGCGTTCTACACCTTCAATGAAGTCTCTTCCAGCGCCCAGGAACAAAACCTCGTCCTGAAGTACTCCAACAGTGGCACGGCTTTGATCCAGGCGATCTACCATCAAGGTAGTAGTGATGTAGAGATTCAGACGCTTGATCCTGGCAACGGTTGGCAAGCGTGGGCGACGTTCCCCGGCGTCAGCTTCGCCAACGGCGATCAGTTCGGCGCCCAGGCTTTGCAAGACGGCACAGTGAACGTTTTCAAGAATGGCGCTCTCATTGGCACGACAAACGTGGCCACCGGGCCAAGTGCCTGGCCTGCCTCATACGTTCAAAGCGGCGGCCAGATTGGCGTCTGGTTTGTCGGCACGACGAACACCAACTTCACCCGAATCGACGACTTCGGCGGCGGGAATCTGCCATAAGTTAAGGCTCAGGCGTTGGGGATTGGCCGGTTGGCTGACCAATCGGCTAATCCCCAACGCGCAGTTAGAACCAAAGGAGACAAGCAAATGATGAAAAAATCACCTCCCCAAAATCTCAGCCGGCGCAGCTTCCTGAAATTAGCCGGCGGTACGGCTGCCGCTGCCGCCTTTGGCGGGTACGTGCTGCCGAGAACTTTGGGAAAAACGTTACGGCCGTCTGCTGTCAGTGTCGCCAGCGCCGCCGATCCGGAACCGGACTTGTTCTTTGCCGGTACGGATGGCTGGATTTCCTTGCCGGATTCCCCGGCTATTCCGCCCTTTCATCCGGACGACCTGGCGCCGGCCCCCTTTAATGCCTATATCTTTGGGTTTCGGAATATCACCGGCCTGGATGCTACGCAGATCGCCCAGCAAAAGAACAAAGCCCAGCACAGCGCGCCGCTGTTCTGGACGCAGCAGGATGTGCCCTTCCGGGTCAAGCTGACCAATCTCGGCTTGGCGCTGCGGCCGGACCTGGTCGATGCCCATACACTGCATTGGCACGGCTTCCGCAACGTTATCCCCTTCTTCGACGGCGAGCCGTCGGGGTCTATCTCGGTGCCGATTGGCCGCGAGTTCACCTACGTCTTTAACGCCCACGATCCTGGGACGTATATGTACCACTGTCATGTCGAGGATGTGGAGCATGTCCACATGGGCATGACCGGTTTGGTGTTTGTCCGTCCGGCTCAGGATACCAACACCTCCCTTTACCCGAGCGGCAAATATGCCTACAACGATGGCGATGGGTCCACCGGCTTTGATCGTGAATTTGCCATGTTCTTGAGCGAGTTTTGGGCTGAGGCCCACTGGGCGGATTCGCATATTCAGCTGCCGGAGTGGAGCGATTATCATGCGGACTTTGCCATGTTAAACGGCCGTGTCTACCCCGATACCATCGCTCCCAGCGGCTCCGTCGATCCGTTCAACCTGGTTCACGACGCCAACGGGGACCTGATCCCCACGCCAGGTTATGAGCGTCTGCAGTACCAGCCGCTTTCTTCCCTGGTCACCTGCAACGCGGGCGAACGGGTGCTGCTGCGTTTTGCCAACCTGGGCTTTATGCAGGCCGCCATGACCACCACCGGCTTCAAGATGCACGTGGTTGGCAAAGACGCCACGCTGCTGCGCGGGCGTGACGGCACGGATCACAGTTACATGACCAACACCGTGTCCATTGGCGCCGGCGAAAGCGCCGAAGCAATCTTTGTGGCTCCGCCCTATCAAGGCCCCGGTCCCTACGATACCTACTACCTCTACAACCGGGCCTATACCCGCAGCAGCAACCTGAGCGCTGGTGGGGCCGCTGGGCAAATGACCGAAATCCACGTTTATCCGGCAGGTACATTAGGCACGCAATCGGTTCCGAACACCTGAGTTTAGACTCGGCGGTTCACGAGAAGGAGTTAACAAAATGCGAAAACAACTATTTAAATGGGTTGCTTTGGGGCTGGTTCTGATGGGTGGTATTGCGGCTTTGGCCTACACTGCCCGCACGCCCATCGAAGAAGCAAGTGCAGCTCCGCCGGATGAAGGCATCATCTGTACGTATGGCCCAACGTTTACCCTGAGCACGATAGACGGTTACATTGGCACGCCCGATGATAATGTGGTCTACATGTGGGGATATGCGGCGGACAACAGTCCGTTCCAGCATCCCAGCCCAGTGTTATGCGTCAACGAGGGCGACACCGTCACGGTCATTTTGCACAATACACTCCCAGATGATGTGTCCATCATGTTCCCTGGGCAGGAAAATGTGTTGGCAAATGGTCAACCGGCGCAGCCGCAGTTTGACGGCGGCGGCAATTTAACCTCGCTGACCAACGTGGCCACGGCCAACGGCGGTAGCATTACCTACAGCTTTGTGGCCGATAAGCCGGGCACGTTCTTGTATGAAAGTGGGACGGAACCGGACGTTCAGGTGCGCATGGGGTTGTTTGGGGCGTTGATTGTGCGGCCGGCATTGGGCGCCGATCACGTCTACAACCGCTCCGACAGCCAGTTTAATCCGGACACGGAATTCATGGTGCTGTTGTCTGAGGTGGATCCGTTCTTGAACGGGGCGATGGAGCGGCATGTGCAGCGCAACCGGCCGTTTATCTACAACATGGAGAATTATCGGCCGCGTTATTGGCTGGTAAACGGCCGTGGTTTCCCCGACAGCATCGCGCCCAACTTTGCCAGTTGGCTGCCCAGCCAGCCCTACGGTGCGCTGGCCCGCATCCACCCCTACGATCCGGTAGACAACCCGATACCGGCCATGGCCCGCTACCTGAACGTGGGCACGACCGAGTTTCCCTTCCATCCGCATGGCAATAACGGCCGTGTCATCGGCCGTGATGGTCATCCACTGGAAGGCAACAGCGGCGAAGATCTTTCCTTCGAGAAATTCTCCATCAACCTGGGCCCCGGACAAACCTGGGACATCATCTTCAAGTGGTACGACGCGGAAGGATATTCTGCCAGCAATCCCGTTCCGGTAACCGTTCCCGGTATCCAAAACCTGGTATTCGGTCTCTTCTACAGCGGAAGCCCCTACCTGGGTGAACAAGGCACATTGCCTGTAGGCACCAGCAACACCAATGCCTGCGGCGAATACTACATCATCTCTCACAACCACGCCCTGTACCAGATTACATCCTGGGGTGTCCCCATGACCGGGCCGATTACCTACATGCGGATTGATCCACCTTTACCCAATGACTGCCCCTAAGGAGAAACTCATGAAGACAATTATGACCAAACATAAGCTCTGGATCGGCGTGTTGGCACTCCTGGTGGCATTCTTATGCTTGCCCCGCCAGGCGGCGCACGCCCAGGCCCCGGATGTCACGATTGACCTCTGTGCCACCACGGGGACCCTATCCTTGCCCGGCGGTACGACGCTGCCCATCTGGGGGTACGCTCTGGGTGACTGCACCGGCAGTCCCACCGCCAGCCTGCCTGGCCCAACGTTGACCGTCAATGCCGGCGAGATTGTTCAAATCAATCTGTATAACAACCTGGACGAAAACACGACCTTGAACATACCCGGTACCTCTATGCTGCCAGATGTGGTCGGCGCAGTGCCCAACGGCATGCAGTCCTTCACCTTTGCGGCGACCGATCCGGGCACGTATCTCTACGAAGCCGGTATCCTGAGCGAGCATCAGGTTGCGATGGGCATGTTTGGCGCGCTGGTGGTGAACCCGGCCACAGCCGGACAGGCTTATGATGATGTGTCGACCGCCTTTGACGATGAAGCGATCCTCATCTTAAGCGAAATTGACCCGAACCTGAACAACGGCACGCCGGCTTCGTTTGATTTGCGGACGTACGCTCCCAAGTATTTCCTGATCAACGGCCAGGTGTATCCGGACACGGCTGAAATTCCCACCGCGGCCGGTAACCGCGTGTTGCTGCGCTACCTGAATGCCGGGTTGGAACACCATTCTCTCTCCCTCGTGGGTTTGCAGCAGCAAGTAATCGCGGTGGATGGCAGCCCGTTGGCGCATCCGTATACCGTCATCGCCGAGACGATGGCCCCCGGCCAAAGCCTGGACGTGATCACTACCGTGCCGGCGGCCGCGCCTGATGGCTCTCATTTTCTGCTGTATGACGCCAGCCTGATGCTGAACAATCGGACGGCAGCCGGCTTTGGCGGCATGATGACGTTCCTGACGTTGTCCGGCGGCGGTCCAGGCGGCAGCGATACTGAAGGCCCGGTGACCAGCGGCACGGCCGTTACTCCCAGCGGCAGCGACGTGCTGCTGACAGCCACAATCGATGATACCGCCAAAGGCGGCTCCAACATCCAGGCAGCCGAGTATTATCTGGACAGCACCGCCGGTACGCCCATGGCTATGACCGCCAGCGACGGCAGCTTTGACTCGCCGACCGAAAACGTCGAGGCGACCATCAGCGCGGCCACCCTGGCCGGCCTCTCGACAGGCGACCATACCATCTACGTGCGCGGTCAAGACGATGCCGTCCCCGGCAACTGGGGTTCCTTCAATCTTGGCGTGCTGCACATCGACAACCTGGGTCCGACGACCAGCGCCCTGACGCTGGCTCCGAATCCCAGCGGCGGCAGTGTTGGCGTGGTGCTGAATGGCACGGCCAGCGATGCCTCCACCGGCGGCAGCACGATCATCGCGGCGGAATACTTCGTTGATGCCAGCGGCGCGGACGGTTCCGGAACAGCCATCATTCCGGGTGGCTCCGGTACGACGGTTAGCCTGAATGCCACCATCCCGGCCGGGCTGCCGGAAGGCGTCCATACGATTTACGTGCACGCTCAGGATGGCAACGGTTTATGGGGCGGCTTCACCACCATTGACCTGTTGGTGGATCAGACTGGTCCGACGACTTCCGGCGTGACAGCCAATCCTAACCCGAACAACGGCAGCCTGCCGTACAGTCTCAGCCAGCCGTCGGTGCGGGTGAATGCTGCCTTCAACGATGGGCTGAATGCGGGTGTGCAGTCCAACATCAGCGCCGCCGAAGGCTTTATCGACACGGTGGGGGCGGATGGCACAGGCTTCCCGCTGACGCCCTCTGATGGTCTGTACAACGCCTCGACCGAAAACGGCTATGTCTTCGTTCCGCTGACGACCATTGCCACGCTGTCCGAAGGCAACCATACGATCTACATACACGCCAAGGATGCCTCGGGCAATTGGGGGGCAACGTCAACGGCCGTTCTGGTTATCGACAAGACCACCCCAACTCTGAGCGGTATCAGCGTGTCCCCCGATCCCACGGAAGGCGCAGCCACCGTTACCCTGGCGGCGACGACCAGCGAACCGGCAGCCCAGGCTGAATGGTTCACCGGCGCGGATCCGGGTGTGGGCAATGGTACGCCGATGAGTGTGGCCGGAACAGACGTAACGGCCGTTATCGACGTCAGCGCCTGGGCCGATGGCAGTTATACCCTCAACCTGCGCGCTCGTGACGCGGCCGGCAACTGGAGCGCCGTCTCCAGCGCTGCCTTCACCGTCTCGCCCGCGCCGGTAACCACCGACCTGTACTTCTCCACCCTGGGCAATGCGGCTATTCCCGGCGTCTCCGGTCCTTACGACGACGCCGACATCTACCATTGGGATGGCAACGCATTTACCCGCATCTTTGACGCCTCGGCCAACGGCTTGCCCGGCAACGCCGACATCGACGGCCTGGTCGTCGTCTCGCCGACCGAGTTTTATCTCTCCTTCGTGGCCAACGGTGGGACATCTGTCCCAGGTCTTGGCTTGGTTCAGGATGAGGACATCGTGCACTACAACGGCGGCACCTGGACGCTGTACTTTGAAGGCGGCGCGGCCTGCGGCCTGAACGCCTCCAACGGCCAGAACATCGACGCCTTCGACATCGACTTTGGTGCGGGCCTGTTGTACTTCTCGACGGCCGGCGGCGGTAATGGCAATCCGGTGGCCGGGGTGTCAGCGCCATACGACGACGCCGACATCTACACCTGGAACGGTACTGCCTGCGGCCGGGTTTTCGACGCTTCGGCCAATGGGCTGCCCGGTAACGCCGACCTCGACGGCCTGAATTGGGTAGGCACAACCCAGTTCTACGCTTCCTTCAACCTAGACGCCGGGACGAATGTTCCGGGGCTGGGTACGGTTCAGGACGAGGACGTCGTGTTTGACGACAACGGCGCCTGGTCGTCCTACTTCGTCGGGGCGCCCCTAGGGCTGACGACCAACGCCCATGACATCGATGCGATCTTTATTCCTTAGTTGATATCTTGCCGGCGGGTTGGCTGCTGGACCGTGCAGACGGCCAGCTCATTCCGCCGGCAAGGTCTGGGCGCAGGCCAGCCGGCCAGACTGGCTGCCTGCGCCCCTTGCTGTTTGCGATGAGGAAGGACTGGGTTGAAGCACATGTTGATTTCTCAAACAGAAGATGCAGTGGTGGTTAAGCGGCACGGCCGTTTCGCGGTCTGGGCGCTGTTCTTGCTTTTGCTGGCGGCGGCCGGCTGGCTCGTGGCAACTCAAGGACCGGGCTTGCTGGAACGCAGCCGGCCGGGCTTGTCGCCGGAAGCTTTTACGGCGGCCACCGGCCTGGAAATCAAGCTGGTCGGGGTTACCGGGGGCGGCGGCATGGTGGATTTCCGCTACAAGGTCGTCGATGCCGCGAAAGCGGCCAGTCTGCTGCACGATCCGGCCAACGCCCCGATCCTGCTGGTGGAAGACGGCCGTGGCGCGGTCTTACGCTCTGACCCGGCCGCGTTCAACATCGAATTTGACCCAGACGCCACCTACTATGTGTTTTTTGTCAATTCCCAAAGTGTGGTCAGGCGCGGCGCTCAGGTGACGGCCGTCGTCGGCGATTACCGCCTGAAACATCTACCCGTCCAATAAGAGGGAGCAAGTCGTGATGAAAAAAGCGGCAGTTATCGTAATCATTTTTATTCTGCTATTTCCTGCGCTGGGGAACCATGATACCGAGCCGGTGGAGTCTCAATCCTACCCGCAGACAGCCTTCGCCCAGCCCGAACAAAGCATCCCGTCCATTCTGGACGCCGGCGGCGGCAAACTGGCCCCGGCAGTGCAGGCCGAGCTGGACGGGCGGGCCGACACGCAGTTGGTGACGGTGATCGTCACCATGCGCAGCCGCCAGACTTTGGGCGTTGTTAACGGCCGTACCCGCGCCGAGCGCCTGCAGCAAGTCATCCACGCCTTACAACAAAACGCCGATCAGTCCCAACGCGCCGTGCGCAATCTGCTTTCGGCCAAACAAGCTCAGGGGCTGGTCAGCCAGGTCATCCCTTTGTGGATCAACAACAGCCTGTCAGTGACCGCCGCGCCCAGCGTGATTCGTGAACTGGCGACCCGCGCCGACGTGCTGCGCATCGCGCCGGACAGCCTGCCCATCATCGCCGAACCGCTCCTGGCCCCCGAGCCGAACATCGACGTGGTGAACGCCCCGGCTTTGTGGGCGCTTGGCTGGTATGGCCAGGGCATCGTCGTGGCCAACATGGACAGCGGCGTCGATAAAAATCACCCAGACCTGATCGGGCGCTGGCGCGGCGGCAGCAACAGTTGGTACGATCCCTACAACCAGCATCCCACCACGCCCACCGACCTGAGCGGCCACGGCACGCAAACGATGGGCGTGATGGTCGGCGGCGACGCGGGCGGCACAGCCATCGGCCTTGCGCCGCAGGCGCAGTGGATTGCCGTCAAAATCTTCAAGGATGATGGCTCATCGACGGCCACCGCCATTCACCTGGGCTTCCAATGGCTGCTGGACCCCGATGGCAACCCGGCTACCGATGACGCTCCCCACGTGGTGAACAATTCCTGGGCCATTGCGCCGTCGGTGACCGATTCGCCGCCCGGCTGCAACCTGGACTTCCAGCCGGATTTGCAGGCGCTGCGCGCCGCCGGTATCGTGCCGGTGTTTGCCGCCGGCAACTATGGCCCTGGTCCCGGTACCAGTCGCAGCCCGGCGAATAACCCGGATGCGCTGGCCGTGGGCGCGGTGAACAATGCGGACGCGATCTATGGGTACAGCAGCCGCGGCCCGGCGGCCTGCGGCGACGGCACGGCCGTTTACCCTGACCTCGTCGCGCCGGGCGTCAGCATCTACACCAGCGACCTGTATGGTCTGTACAACGTGGCCACCGGCACGTCGATGGCCGCGCCGCACGTGGCCGGAGCGCTGGCCTTGCTCTTGAGCGCCGACCCGCAGCTGACGGCGGCCCAACAAGAGGACGCGCTGCGGCATACGGCCGTTGACCTGGGCGACGCCGGGCCGGACAATACGTTTGGTTACGGCCGTCTGGATATTCTGGCCGCGTACCAATACCTGCAAAGCGGCGGTGGTGACCCCACGCCGACGCCGACGGCCACCCCCACCGCCACCCCCACGGCCACGCCGCCCCCCACCGACCTCATCTTTAGCGATGGGTTTGAATCCGGCGATTTTTCGGGCTGGACGGCCGTTATCGACCGGGACGGCGACCTGTCAATCAGCGATGTCGCAGCGCTGGTGGGTACAAAAGGCATGGTGGCGCTCATCGATGACAAACGCGCCATGTACCTGCGCGACGCCAGCCCGCAAAGCGAAGCGCGTTACCGGGCCGGCTTCTACTTCGACCCCAACAGCATCGTCATGGCCGGCGGTAATATGCACCGCATCCTGGCCGGGCGCAGCGGCACGGCCGACATCTTGACCCTCGACCTGCGTTACCAGGGCGGCGCTTACCGCCTGCGCGCCGGACTGCGCACCGACGCGGGCACGTATGCTTACACCGCCTGGTATGCCCTGACCGACGCCCCGCACGCCATCGAACTGGATTGGCAGGCGGCCAGCGGCCCCGGCGCTAACGATGGTTCACTCTCGTTGTGGCTGGACCAGGCGCTGCTGCAAACCAAAGGCGGCGTTGATAACGACACCCTGCGTATTGATGAAGTACGGCTGGGTCCGCAAAGCGGCCTGGATAGAGGCACATCCGGCGCTGAATATTTCGACGAATTCATTGCTCGCCAGAGCAGTGCAATCTGGCCGTAGGCAGCTTGCCGCCGCCGGCTGACCGGCCCAGGCGAAAAGCCCCTAGGAGACTCTTGACCATGAATGAATTGACGACAACACCGGTGAGCGACCAACCGCAGCGTCTTCCCCGCCTGATTGTGGCCGGTTTGGTGGCGATTGTGCTCGCTTTTGCCGGCATTTTGTTGTTCCAGGTCTGGTCGGCGTATGCCAACCAGGATGACGTGATCCAGGCGATTGAGGACCAGTACGGCATACGCATCACCATGATTGGCGTGACGGCCGGCGGCGGGGCGTTGGATTTCCGCTTTCAGGTTGTTGATCCGGACAAAGCTTCGGTGTACCTGCATGGTCCGACCGAAGAACTGCCGCTCTTGATTGCCGAGGACAGCGGCGCGCGCATCGAAGCGCCGGTACACCAGCATACGATGACGTATCAGTATGGCATTGTGTATTACATGTTGTATGGCAATCCCAACGGGGTTGTTCAGCCTGGCAGCAAGGTGACGGCCGTTTTCGGTGACTTACGCCTGAGGCACATCGTCGCGCGCTAACCCAGGGCCGCTGCGGCCCATCGTTGGGTTTAGCCCCTTTCTTCCTCTGCGGCGCCGCCTGATCGGGCGGCGGCCTGAAGGAGAGGACTCATGGACTTAAGGAACGGCCGTTCCCAGGAGTGCAATCGGGTGCTGATTGTGGATAATCAGCCGCTCATGGGCGCCGGCCTGGAAAGATTACTGGCCGCCGAAGACCGCTTGCAGGTGTTTGGCGTTACGGCGCCTACCCCCGATGACCTGGTCGAAGCTATCCGGCAGGCTGTGCCGGACGTGTTGGTGATGACCAAAGAGACACAACCCATCGATCCGTATCAGTTGTATCAGCGGCTGGGCGATTACGGCCGTTTACGCATCATCCAGATCAGCCTGCACAGCAATACCATCCAGGTCTTCGAGATGAAACAACTCGTCATGGTTGCCCACCATCCGGCGCCGGACGACGACTTGAACGACTATCAGACCTGAGGCCAACCACGCCGTCCGGCAGCCTTAGGCAGCGGCGGTTGGCGCGGCCAGCGGCAGCGTAAACCAAAAGGCTGCGCCGCCATGCGCCCCGGCCGTCGCGCCCACCGCGCCGCCATGCGCGGCGACAATCGCCTTAACCACCGATAGGCCCAGACCTGCGCCATGTTTGGCCAGCGTTGGCCCGGTGGTGGGGTGCTGAAATGGGCGAAACAGGTAGACCTCGCTGTCCGGGGGGATGCCCGGCCCTTCGTCGGTCACGGTCACTTTGGCCCAGCCGTCGGAGACTTCGGCGGAGAGGGTGATGGCGCTGCCATCCGGGCTGTATTTGATGGCGTTGGAGAGCAGATTGACCAGCACCTGCACCGTGCGACGGCCGTCGGCCTGCAGCCGGGGAATCGCCGCCGGCAGGTCGATGATCAGGTGGTGGCCATACTTTTCTTGCAGCGGGCGCATCATCGTCACCGCCTCGCCCACCAACTCGCCCAGGTCGGTGGGGCGGGGGGTGATGCGGAACCGCCCGGCCTCCAGGCTGGCGCTCTCCAACAGGTTGTCGATGAGCGTTTGCAGCCCCAAAATGCCCAGGTGCAAGGAAGTAAACAGTTCCTGTCGTTCGGCCGGAGCCAGCGAATCAGCCTGATCGCGCAGCAGTTCCGCCGAGGCGGCCAGCGCCGAGAGCGGCGTGCGGAACTCGTGGGTGACGTTGGCCAGAAATTCCCCCAGCAGCCGGTGCAAAATCTCCATCTCCGTGACGTCGCGCAGCACCAGGGCCACCTGCCGCCCGCGGCTGCCCGGCGGCGTGAGCTGCGCCCCGGTGATGGCCAGAGTGAGGGTCCGGCCGTCGGCGGCGGCAACCGTCATCTTGACCGGATGGCCGGGCAGGGGCAGGCCCTGGCTAAAGCGTTCGCCTGGGCCGTGCTGGGGAAACACCACGTCGACGGATTGGCCCAGGACCTGCGTTTGCCGCCGGCCGGTCAACCGCTCGGCCCCCGGACTGAAGAAGGTGATACGGCCGTCTTCGTCCAGCGTCATGATCCCTTCCACAATACTCTCCAACAGGGTGTCGGTCCACGTCTTGGCCTGGCGCAGCGCCGACAGCGTTTGCTGCAAATCGGTGCGCGCCTGTTCCAACGCCTGCGCCACCTGCGTCACCTCCCACACGCCCGACTGCACCATCACCGGATGCTGCAAATCGCCGGTGCTTAACTGCGCGGCCGCGCCGGCCAATTGGGTTAATGGGCGGCCAATGCGCCGCGCCAGAAAGACCCCCACCAAGGAGCTGCCCAGCACGGCCAGGGCAATGCTGGCCGCCAGCGTCCCCCACAGCGTGCGCTGCGCGGCGGCAATGTCGGCCACGGCCAGGGCTACGGTGTCGCTGATGGGCGGGGCGGCGGCTTCGCCCGGCTGGCGCAGGTCCAGGGTGACGGCGTAATACGGCACGCCGGCGGCGACAAAGCGGCTGGTGGCCCCGGCCGCGCCCGGTTGGGGCGCCTGCCCGGCGCTCAGGCTGCTGGCCACCGGCTCTGCGCCGGCAAACAGCGCATGAGCCAGCCCGGTCTGGCTTTGCAGTTGGGCCATGAAGGCGTCGTCTAACTGCACGCCTACCAGGACGCGCCCCGGCGGCCCGGCGGCGGCGTTGATGGTATGGGCGGCCAGCAGCCAGACCTGCGGTGGCCCGCCTTCTGGCTGCAACACGTGCAACCCGGCAGCGGCGGGCAGGGCGCACAGGTCGGCGGGCACGGCCGTTCCCGTGCGGGCAATGATCCGGCCGTCCAGGTCGCAGACCCACAGCAGATCTAAGTCGGTGTCGCCGCGCAGGGTGCCCAGGTAGGCGTTCAGCGCCGCCTCATCGCGCTGCGCCGCCAGCGTTTGCAGCGTAGGGCGCTGGCTGGTGAGGGTAGCCAGGTCATCTACCTTGCTGCGCCAGTTGGCGTAGAGAGCGGCCGTGGTGCGGCGGCCCTGGTCCACCTGCGCCCAGGCCCGTTCTTCGATCTGGCTGCGGATTAACCACAGAGCCAGGTTGCCGGCGGCCACGGCCGTTAGCAGCACCAGCGCCACGAAACTCAAAACCAGTTGCACGGTCAGGCTGCGCCGATGCAGCCCCAGCTTTTCCCGCATAAGGTCCTTCGCCCATCAGAGCAAGCCCCTGTCAGGCTGAGCGCAGCGAAGCATCCCCTTTGCCTGGAGCATCCAGCGCGGCGGGGATTCTTCGGGCTGCGCCCTCAGAATGACAGTTGACAGGGTTATCCGGTCAAGGTTACACCGGCCATTAACCCACCAGGGTTTGCCGGCTGCCTCTATTATGCCTGTTCTGTCCGGCAATGTCAGCCGCGGCCAGGGGCAATGGTTGGCGCGGCCTGCCGGTCAGGCGGCGGAAATCATCGCCTTTGGCGCGGCAATCGGGTATATTTTGAGTCCATTTGCTGCCCGAATGGACCCATCTTAACACGAAACCCGCGGCCTCCCCGGAGGCCGGCGCGAATAAGAGGAGATCATGGAAGAAAAAATTGAGGCATTGATCCAGCAGTTGACTTTAGACGAAAAGGTTGCCCTCCTGGCCGGGGCGGATATGTGGCACACCGTGCCTATTGAACGATTGGGCATCCCCGCGATGAAGGTGTCCGACGGGCCTAATGGCGTGCGCGGCGCGGACGACAATACCGGCCCGACCTCGGCCTGCTTTCCGGTGGGTGTGGCCCTGGGGGCAACCTGGAACCCGGCCCTGGTGGAGCAGGTGGGCCAGGCTCTGGCGGAAGAGGTGAAAGCCAAAGGGGCGCACGTGCTGCTGGCCCCTACGGTCAACATCCACCGCTCGCCCATCGCCGGGCGCAACTTTGAGTGCTACGCCGAAGACCCGTACCTCAGCGGCACGCTGGCCAGCGCCTATATCAACGGCCTGCAAAGCCGGGGCGTGGGGGCGTGCATCAAGCACTATGTGTGCAACGATTCGGAATATGAGCGGCACAGCATGAGTTCGGAAGTGGCGGAACGGCCGTTGCGTGAAATTTACCTGGAACCTTTCCGTATCGCCCTGGAAAACGCCCAGCCCTGGACCCTCATGTCGTCCTACAATCGCATCAACGGCGTCTGGGCCAGCGAGAACAGCCACCTGCTGCGTGACATCCTCAAAGACGAATGGGGCTTCGACGGCCTGGTTATATCTGATTGGTACGGTTCGTATACCGAGAAGGTGGCCGCCGGCGGCCTGGACCTGGAGATGCCCGGCCCGGCCCGCTGGCACGACGACCGGGTGCGCCAGGCCGTCCTTAACGGCGAACTGGACGAGGCGCTGGTGGATGATAAGGTGCGCCGCCTGCTGCGCACCCTGTTCCGCGTCGGCGCGTTCGCCGAGCCGGAGCTGCGCCCAGAACAGAGCATCGATAAACCGGAGCATCGCCAACTGGCCCGTACCGCCGCCGCCGAGGCCATCGTCTTGCTGAAGAACGAAAACAACGTGCTGCCCCTGGACCCGCAAAAGCCGCAGCGCATCGCCGTCATCGGCGAGAATGCGCAGTTGGCCCAGATTATGGGCGGCGGCAGTTCTGGTGTGAATCCCCATTACGCCATCAGCCCGCTGGCGGGCATTCGCCGGCAGGCGGGCGCGCCCATCCAGGTGGATTATGCCCTGGGCTGCGCCATTCACCGCCAACCGCCGCAGCTGCCTACGGCCTGGCTGCGCACCGGGGAAAACGGCCGTCCCGGACTCCAGCTCACCTACTACGGCAACCCGGACCTGGCCGGCGAGCCTATCTATACGGCCGTCATCACCAAGACCGATCTCCACTGGTTTGGCGAGAGCAATCCCTACGTCGACCCAAGCCATTTTTCGCTGCGTTTGCAAGGGCAGGTGGTGGTTCCGGTCAGTGGGGCGTATACCTTCTATCTGGACAGCGCCGGGCACAGCCGCGTCACCATCGACGAGGCGCCGGTGCTGGACCGCTGGACGGCCGCTGCCCCAACCGCCGCCACTGTCACCCTGGAGCTGACCGCCGGCCAGCCTTATGAATTGGTCCTGGAATACAGCGCCCCCGCCGAAGGGCGCGGCCGGGCGGTGCGCCTGGGCTGCGAGCCGCCGCAAGATGACGATCCCGTGCAAACGGCCGTCGACCTGGCAGCAGTGTCCGACGTGGCCATCGTCGTGGCCGGGCTGACCAACCAGTGGGAGAGCGAAGGCTTCGACCGGCCGGACATGGCGCTGGTTGGGGCGCAGAACGAGCTCATCGCCCGGGTGGCCGCGGCCAACCCCAATACCATCGTCGTGCTCAACGTCGGTTCGCCGGTGACCATGCCCTGGCTGGCGGACGTGCCGGCCGCGGTGCAGCTGTGGTATCCCGGCCAGGAAGGCGGCAACGCCCTGGCCGACGTGCTCTTTGGCGCGGTCAACCCATCCGGCCGCCTGCCCACCACCTTCCCCCGCCGCCTGGCCGACAATCCCGCCTATCTAAACTACCCCGGCGAAAACGGCCAGGTGCTGTATGGCGAGGGGCTGTTTGTCGGCTACCGCTACTACGACAAAAAGGAAATCGATCCCCTGTTCCCCTTCGGCCACGGGCTGGCGTATACCACTTTTGCCTACGACAACCTGCGCCTGGCGGTGGACGGACAAGCCGTGACGGTGCAGCTCGACGTGCGTAACAGCGGCGGCCGGGCCGGGCAGGAAGTGGTGCAGGTGTATGTACAGGACGACGCGGCGCGGCTGGTACGGCCGTTAAAAGAACTCAAAGCCTTCGCCAAAGTCCACCTGGAACCGGGCGAGACGCAGACCCTCCGCCTCACGCTGCCACGGCAGGCGTTGGCCTTTTATGATCCCGCCCTGGGCGATTGGGTCACGGAAGCGGGCACGTTTACCGTGCTGGTGGGCCATTCGTCGGCCGACATCCGCCTGAGCGGGCAGTTCGAGTGGCCGGGTGACGCGGCCGCGGCCCGCCGCCTGCACACCGGGCTGCCATTACAAACCTTGCTGAGCGACCCCAGGGCAACGGCCGTGCTCAAACAACATCTGGGCGACCTGCTGCATCACCCGCAGGCGGAGATGGCCATGGCTATGTCGCTGGACCAGATCGCCGGTTTTGCCCCCGACTTGCTGCCGCCAGACCTGCTGGCGGCGATTAACCAGGCGCTGGCCGATTGAGCCTCTGATCGGCCGGCCCCTTGACACCGGCGGCGCTCCCTGGCCGCCAAAGGAGAGATTGCCATGAACGAGACAGAAACAGTCCCAACCACCAGCCGGGAAGAGATTCTGGACCGGCTGAAGGACAAACAGGCCCTCAGCGGGGCCGATTTCAGCGGCTTGGACATGAGCCAGATCAAGCTAACCGGCCTGGCGATGCCCGGCGCGTCTTTTCGCGCCACGAATCTTTCCCAGGCGGTCATCGCCGGGATAGACCTGGCCGGGGCAGATTTTGCCGGGGCCGACCTGAGCGGGGCGCTGCTGGCCGGGGCCAACCTGCAAGGGGCCAACCTGCAAGGCTGCCATTTGCCGGGGGCCAAAATTAACGGGACCAACCTGCAGGACGCCAACCTGGCGGCGGCCGACCTGAGCCAGACGACGTGGATGGCGGTTAACGTCAGCGGCGTGGATTTCACCGGGGCAACCACGACCGGGGCGCGCAGCAGCGCCGTGGCCTGGTCTGCGGCCAAAGTGCCACCGGCGGAAACCCCGGCGGCCATCCGCCCGCCGGCCTGGGTGTTGGGGCTGGCTGCCGGTCTGGCGGCGGTGGTTGTTGTGCTGCTGCTGCGCCGCCGACGGCCGTCGGCCTGAGGCCGATTGCTGCAACGTCTGTCCCGGCCCTGCGTATAGCCTGGCAGGATAACAATGGTAAACCGGCCCGGCGGCCGGGCTTGTGGGCTTAACAATGAAGCGGTGACCGCCTTCTCCCGTCATTCTGAGGGCGCAGCCCGAAGAATCCCCCCGGGGGATGCTTCGCTGCGCTCAGCATGACGGCGAGGATAGGGCAGCGCAGCTGCCACCTGTCATTCTGTGGGCGCAGCCCGAAGAATCCCCCCCGCGCTGGCTTATCCAGGCAAGGGGGATGCTGCGTTCCACGCACCATGACGGGGATCCTTCATCCTTTTCATGTTGAATGCACCCGTTTCTGGCCGCCGGCGCAGGCATAAGCGAGGGACAGACAGATGCGTAATCAAGGACAATTTACTTTAGGGCTGGTGATCGTGGGGCTGGGTGTGGTGCTGCTGCTGGCCAACCTGTTCCACATTGACCTGGGCGTGATATGCTGGCCGCTGGCCTTCATTGCGCTCGGTCTGTTTTTCATTTTGCGCCCGCGGATGATTGAGCCGGGCACGGCCGTCACGCAAAAGTTTCTGGGCGAGGTGGAGCGCAGCGGGCAGTGGGCGGTGGCCGACGAAGAATTCTGGTACTTTATCGCCGACGCCGACTTCGACATGACCCAGGCGGACATCCCGTTTGGCGAAACGCGGATTCGCGCCCTGGGCTTTATCAGCGACATCGACCTGCGCGTGCCCAAAGACGTGGGCGTGTTGGTTGCGGCCACCGCCTTTGTCAGCGCGGTGGACGTGTTAGGCGACAAGGAAGACAGCTTTTTGGGGCCGGTTTACCGGGAGACGCCCAATTACAAGCAGGCGGAGCGTAAGATTCGCCTGGAGACGACGTCGTTTGTGAATGACATCAAGGTGCGGCAAGGGTAACGGCCGTTTCCCCCTGACTCTTCCCCCGACCTGACAGGTTTTCTTCAACCTGTCAGGTCTTTTTTTTGCGCCGCTCCTGCCCGCTCACCGCGCCCGGAAGCGGTGGCGGCGATGCCAGCGCACTGAATCCAGAAACGGCCATAAACTGGCCTCAGCCGGGCCGAGGAGTTGACGGCCGTTGCAGGTCAGGAGATGGCCGGGCAGGTTGGCGGCGGCGGGTAACTGCGGCGACACCTTCACCAGGTAGCCGTCGCTCAGGCTCAGCAGACCTTCGTCGAAGGTCCAATGGCAGAGGTGGCACAGGGCCAGGCCGTTGCGCGGGTCGTCGTTGTGGCTGTGGCTCCAGGGGATGATATGGGCGGCGGCTACGGCCGTATGCCCATCGGCCGTCAGGATGCGCACACCACAAATGGCGCAGCGGTGGTCGTAGGCCTGGACGATGGCCCGGCGGAAGCCCTGATCGCGCACCGGGTCGGCGACGGCCGTTTCCTTCACTTGTTTCTGATCCTGCCGCGCCTGCGCCAGCAGGCTTTCGCTGTATTGAAAGGCGGCCACGTTCACCTCCGTCTGGCGCAGCAGCGGTTCATGCAGCGCCGGGGCGAAGTAGGTGGTGACCAGGACGTGGCGCAGGGCGGAACGGCCGTCGGCCGTTTGCAGCAGGGTGAACAAGGCTTCGTCCAGGCTGGCTCCCAGGACCAGAGCTTGTAAGGCCGACAAGCCGGCGTTGGGGCGGTAGACGGCCAGGGCTGTTTCCTGGCCGGGGCGCGGCTGCAGATGCCAGAAACCATCGCTCTGGAGGTAATAAAAGGGATAGGTGAGGTTGCCGCGCTGGCTGGGCGGGCGCACGGTATGCCAATACGTGGCAAACAGGTCGGCTAACTCCGGTGTCAGTTCAATCAGGTTGGTGGTGAGGCTGCCCTGAGCCAGGAGGTCGAGCACGGCCAGGAGCAGGAGGGGTTTGTGCGGGGCGCGGTGGGTGGTAACGGCCGTCCACCGGGTGCGGTTCTTATCGGTGTGCA
>Ga0116151_10002112_pt1 | contig 18424 bp, 14 predicted proteins | sample AD_UKC117_MetaG_FD_89893 | JGI IMG/M metagenome (GOLD analysis project Ga0116151, IMG submission 89893) | Active sludge microbial communities of municipal wastewater-treating anaerobic digesters from Hong Kong - AD_UKC117_MetaG | ecosystem: Engineered > Bioreactor > Anaerobic > Digestate...
AGTCCAGAAGGCCAAGGACAATGGGGCTGTGATCATAGTCGTCGATCCCAGGATCACCCATACGTCCTGGATGGCAGACCTCCATCTGAGGCTTGCGCCCGGAACCGACATCGATCTTATCAGGGGGATGATGAAGGTCGCGATAGACGAAGGTCTGATAGACGAGAGGTTCATCGCCGATCGGACGAAGGGCTTTGAAGAGCTGCAAGCGAGCCTGGAAGGCTTCACCGTCGAGAAGGCCGCGGAGCTGACGGGGGTGCCGGCCGAGGAGATCGTCAAGGCAGTCCGGCTCTACTCCCGCTCGGAGGCCTCGTCCCTCCTCTACTCCATGGGGATCACCCAGCACGTCTGCGGCACCGAGAACGTCAGGGCCTGTGCCGACCTCGCCCTGATCTCTGGCCAGGTGGGAAGGCCGGGGGCTGGGATCATGCCCATGAGAGGCCAGAACAACGTCCAGGGAGCCTGCGATATGGGCGCCATCGCCGAGTTCTATCCAGGATATAAGAGGGCGGCTGATCCCGCGTCCGTCGATTTCTTCAAGGCTGCATGGGGGGCGGAAAGCCTCCCCGAGGGGCCGGGGATGACCTCCACCGAGATGATGGACGCGGCCCTCGAAGGGAAGATCAGGGCGATGTACATAATTGGCGAAGACCCCGTCATCTGCGATCCGAACACTTCAAAGACCACCAAGGCTCTTGAGAGCCTCGACTTTCTGGTGGTCCAGGAGATATTCATGACGCCTACGGCAAGGCTCGCCGACGTCGTCATTCCAGCCGCCGCCTGGGCTGAGAAGGACGGCAGCTACACATCCATGGAGAGACGGGTTCAGTGGGTCGATAAGGCCGTGGACGCTCCCGGAGAGGCTAAAGAGGGGCTACTGATAATCTGCGAGATCGCAAGAAAGCTCGGGCTGGACTTCAACTACGCCTCAGCCTCGTTCAATTACGCATCAGCCTCAGAAGTTTTAGAGGAGATCAACCGGACGGTTCCTGCCTACAAGGGTGCTACGAAGTCGAGGATATCCAAGCCCGGCGGCGTGCCCTGGCCCTGCCCGACAGAGGACCACCCGGGAACGGAGATCCTCCACACCGAGAGGTTCTCCTCGCCGGACGGCAGGGCAAATCTCGCAGCCGTCGAGAACGTCCCCCCTGCGGAGGTGACGAGCGCCGAGTACCCCATCCTCCTGACGACGGGCAGGATAGTCGTCCACTACTGCGGCGGCTCCATGACCAAGAGGAGCGCCTCCCTCATGGAGAGGGACCCCGAGCTGTACGTGGAGTTGAACCCCGAGGACGCGTCCCGCCTGAAGATCGCCGACGGCAGCATGGTGGTCGTCTCGACGGTCAGGGGAGAGGCGAGGGCGAAGGCGAGGCTGACGAACTCGGTCAAGCCGGGGATGGTCTTCATGCCCTTCCACTATTACGGGGCGAACCTTCTCACCTCCGATGCGCGAGACCCCATATCCAAGATCCCGGAGTACAAGATGGCGGCCTGCAAGATAGCGCCCGCGGAATGAAATGGGTGAATCAGTTCGGACGAGGTTCTGACAAGGTTCGGACAAAGGCTCGGCTCCGTTTCATGATATAATAGTCGAAAAAGACTGCTTATATCCGCGATAAACCCCGAAAAGGTATATACGGGGCCGGATCGAACGAGGTCCAGGCTGGCGAAAGTCTTGAATTTAAGTCACCAGGTGAATGAGATTTGACGATTGCAGTAGTCGATTACGGGGTGGGAAACCTCTTCAGCATTTATAACGCCCTCGAACACATCGAGGCCGGCCCCGAGCTCGTAACCGAGCCGGAGGACCTGACGAGGTTCGACGGGGTCGTGGTTCCGGGGGTCGGTTCCTTTGGACGGTGCATGAGGCAGCTCTCCCGGTTCGAGGCCGTCATCCTGGAGGCCCTGGAGGGCGGGACGCCGACCCTGGGGATATGCGTCGGGATGCAGGTCCTCTTTGAGAGGAGCGAGGAGAGCCCCGAGGAGGGGCTCGGCTGGATAAAAGGAGAGGTGGTCAGACTGCCTGACTCGGTCCTGGTCCCCCAGATGGGATGGAACACCCTCACCATAAAAAAGGAGGTCGAGATCCTGGAGGGGATCTCTGACGAGGACTTCTTCTACTTCGTCCACTCTTACTTCTGCGTCCCAAAAGACGGATCGGTACTGGCCGCCACAACCGATTACGGCACCGAGATCGCCGCGGCGGTCTCAAGGGATAACCTCTTCGCCGTCCAGTTCCACCCCGAGAAGTCGGGGCAGAAGGGTCTAAAAATCCTTGATAACTTTGTGAGGCTGACCAGATGTTAGCAAGAAGGATAATACCCTGCCTCGACTGCGACCTCGCCGTCCCCCAGGGGAGGGTCGTGAAGGGTATTGAGTTCAAGCAGATCAGGTACGCCGGGGTCCCCTGGGAGCTCGCCACCCGGTATTACGAGGAGGGGGCAGACGAGATCGTATTCCTCGACATCACCGCATCCTCCGATCGGCGGGAGACGATGAAGAGCGTCATCAGGGATACCGCCAAGAACGTCTTCGTCCCCCTGGCCGTTGGCGGCGGGATAAAGACCGTCGACGATGTGAGGAACATATTCAAGGCCGGGGCCGACAAGGTCACCGTCAACACCACCGCCCTGAAGAGGCCCGAGATCATCGGCGAGATCGCCGAAGAGTACGGGAGCCAGGCCTGCGTCGTCGCCATAGACGCGAAACGGAGGGACAACCCCACCGAAGGCCGTATCTCTGTTCCCACCCCCCAGGGAGAATCCTGGTTTGAGTGCTCTTTCTACGGCGGAAGGGAGTTTTCTGGGGTCGACGCCATAGCATGGGCGATGGAGGCTGAGAGGCTCGGGGCCGGCGAGATCCTCCTCACCAGCATGGATCGAGACGGCACCTACGACGGGTTCGACCTGCCCCTCACCGACGCCGTCTGCAAACGGGTCCGGATCCCGGTGATCGCCTCTGGCGGCTGCGGCAACGCCGAACACATATACGAGGTCTTTTTGAAGACCGGGGCCTCAGCGGCCCTGGCAGCCAGCATATTCCACTATGACGAGTGGGGGGTCGACGAGGTGAAACGGTACCTCGCCGAGAGAGGGATCCACGTCAGAGCTTGAGCTTTCCAGCCGACGATTGGTAGCGGGGTCGTGGAGGGGGGCTTGGGGCCCCCGCCTTCTCGCCTTCCAGCATCGAGGTTGAGGCCGGAGCGGCACCGTCAGATTTATAGACGCCGGATCGGTTTTACCACGGTTAGGTTTGAGGTATAGAATTGATCTCGCTGACTAAAGCGCCCTGCAACCTGGTCCTGGAGATAAAGTCCTTCGCACCCAGCTTCGGCTGGGCTAACAGGTTAGAATCGATGGGGATAAGAAAGGGACAGAGGGTCCGCAAGATCGCCTGCCAGCCCTTTGGGGGGCCGGTGGTGATCGAGGTCGGCGGGTGTTGTGTATCCATGGGACGGGGGATCGCCTCCAAGATCGACGTGGAGGTGGTCGTCGATCCCGCCGCCCAAAATAGATGCAGCGTCCAGGTCGGGGAGAGATAGGTCCAAAATAAAAGGGATCGGAGACGGGCCTCTGAAGGCCTTGAGATCCTCAGCCTGATATCAGCTCTTTCAGCTTCTGTATGCTCTCCATAGTCTGGGCCGACTCCTGCTGCTTCTCTTCTTCGAAATGCTTTATTATCTCGTCGATGGGAGTCAGTAGCGAGTAGACTTTCATGGGCCTTCCTTTGCCACCCCTCCTCACCTCCTTCTCGCTCACCCAGTCGTTATCTCTCAGCGCTCGCATCGCTATGCTCACTTCGGGCTGCCTGAGATTGGAGCCCATCTCGATATCCCGCGAGGACGCTTCGTCCACATTGGCCAGGTACGTTATCAGGATGGCCACGTTCCGCTGTACCCCTAGGCTTCTGAGGGTCTCCGCGAACTCGAGATCTTTATCGTCCAGCACCTTCACCGTGCTCTCCTTCATCATCGTCACCGGGGGATTTTTTTAAATTTGCATCATACAAAAACTTAATCATATAAATAATTTATTTCGATGGGGAGAACATTAATCATAAGAATAAATAGTCGGCCTGAAAAACCAGAATCTGAAAAACCTTCTGGCTGAATGAGTCATTTAAATTCTTCTTTGAAAAGAGCCATCGTGCCGGAAAGCGCTGCAGGGTTCGGATGCCGACCCTGCATTCGTCTCCCGCCGTCATTGTGAAAGATCGCCCTGACGGACAGAACTGATCGGTCGTAGAAGAGACCGGTCGAGATCAGATCGACCCGCTCATCTCAGAACCGTCTCGGTGGTCTTGCGGGCCTGTGCTTCTGATAGCATTCGCTGCAGTATACCGGCCTCGATCCGTCGGGCTTGAAGGGGACCTTAGTCTCCTTTCCGCAATCCGCGCAGACCGCATCGTGCATCTCTCTGGGGCCTCTGTCGAAGCCGCCTCTACGTCCACGTCTCTCGTCCATTATATTCACGCGCCTTTTTGGTCATCGATTCAGAAGAATCGACGTTGCTAGCGAGATCCCCAAAGAGGTCATCTGCGCAAGCTGGTAGGGGTGCTCCCGCCATGAAGATATACCTGTTGGTAGATGTTCTCAGTCCTCTTCGGACGCGCCCGATGGCTCTTCAGAACTCCTTGCGAATCCTCTAAATATGCCCGCCGCCTCGAAAGAACCGAAACAATGACCCCGAGATCTGACGCAGTCCGGATCTTTGCCTCGGCCTTCGCCCCCACCGCGAGCTTTGCTGCCCTGGCCCTCGCGGCTCTGCTGTCGATTCTTTCGACAGGCTGCATCGACAATCCGCTCGACGATCAGAGGGCACCTGTTTATGGCTTTGATGTGGTGGCGGTCTTTCCCCACGATCCTGAAGCCTTCACCGAGGGGCTCGCTTATCGGGACGGCCTTCTCTACGAGGGGACGGGCCTTTATGGCAGGTCCAGCCTCCGGGAGACGATCCTGGAGACGGGTGAGCAGGTCAGAATTCGGAGCTTGCCGCCTGATATCTTCGGCGAGGGGATCGTCCTCTGGGGCGATACCCTGGTCCAGCTCACCTGGAGGGAGGGGATGGGCCTGGTCTGGGACATGGAGAACTTCACCGTCATTGAGACCTTCACCTACCCCACGGAGGGGTGGGGGATCACCACCGACGGCCAGAGCTTGATCATGAGCGACGGGTCCTCAGTCCTCCGTTTCTTGAATCCAGAGACCTTCGATGTGACGAGGACGTTGGATGTATGCTCCGACGGCGAGCCCCTCTCGAGGCTCAACGAGCTGGAGTGGGTCGAGGGTTTCATCTACGCCAACGTCTGGCAGACCGATGAGATCGCCATCATATCGCCGGAGACGGGGGAGGTGGTGGCTTGGATCGACCTCTCGGGCATCCTGACCGACGAGGAGCGGCTCAGTTCAGACGTCCTGAACGGGATCGCCTACGATGCCCGGTCCGGAATGCTCCTGGTCACCGGGAAGCTCTGGCCCGAGACCTTCCAGATTGAGATCGCACCCTTAAAGCGACCGAGATAGGGGGATATCGAGGGATATAAGGAACGGATACGGCTCGATATTGTTAAGTAATTTTAAAGCAGAGCAAGTCCTATATTGAGATAAGAGGTTTAAATATGCTCGATGATCACATTCACAGGGTCGCCATCGGCTCCTGGCTCGCCCTGGCCATCATCCTATCGGCAGGGCTTGTCCAGGCCGTGGTCTCGGATGACATAAACGACCGCGCGGGGATTGAAGATCAGCTACTTCAGGAGACGAACGCAACCTCAGAGGTCGCGGGAGGGGTGGCCAACGATTCGGAGAACTTCACCGAGGCTCTTGTACAAATCGATAACGGGACCGAGTTGAACGATACGACCACCATCGACGAGTCCCTTAACGATTCCGCCAACGAATCCCTCAACGAGCCCATCACGGTGGCTGCGCCCGAAACGGTCGAAGAAGGTGCCGAGGTGGCGATCCGCTCCGTCTGTCTCAACGGCTGCAACTTCACCAGCATCCAGGCGGCGATCGAGGCCGCTGGCGACGGTGCCGTCATAGAAGTGGGGAGCGGAACCTACAACGAGAAGATCGTCCTTGAAAAAAAGGTCACCATCAGAGGTGTGGATACCGGTGAGGGTGTCCCCGTTGTTAATGCCCAGGGGAACGGTAGCGCCGTCCTCCTGGAGGCAGACGGGATCGTCCTTGAAGGATTGTACATCACCAATGCCGGCCCCTGGCCCAGCGCCGGGATCGAGGTTGTCTCAAACGACAACGTCATCTCAGACTGTGGCGTCATGAACAGCAACTGGGCAGGAATCTACCTCAAGGGCTCTTCCAACACCACCATAACCAGGTGCATCTCCTCCAACAACGGCAACGACGGAATCCTCATCTTCAGAGCCACCGAAAACCTGGTATCTGACAGCGTCGTCAGCAACAACCTCGACGACGGGATCTCCATCCTCAGCTCCGATAGCAACCGGATCGAAGGGAATGTCGTCATCAACAACACAAAAGCTGGGATATTCCTTGATGCGGCCACGAACGCCGTAGTGACCGGGAACGTCATCGGATACAACGCCAAGGGGATCAGCCTTCGCGACTCCGGGATCGACCGGGTCGGACCAAATCGGTTCTTCAACAACACAGTGAACCTGGAAGGCGTCTAGACCGGAAGAGAGAAAAGGGGCCCAGATCGGAAGTGATATCCGGGCTCCTGTCCTTCCTCACCTTTTTCCTATCCTTCCTCCTTTAACCGATGGCGTTTCTCCCTTCCCATGAGGATGAACAGAAAATTAAGTTTAAGCCGGACGCCAGTTGCCTTCGAAACCGATTTAACCGAGGGGCGCCACATATCATCCCGACATGCAAGATTATTCCGTCAATCAGTTTCTAGAACTCGCAAAAACTCCAAAGATCGATATCGAGGTCTGCGATGTCACCCTGAGAGACGGTGAGCAGATGCCCGGCGTCGTCTTCAGGCCCGACGAGAAGCTGGATATCGCCATCAAGCTGAACGAGGTGGGGGTGGAGATCATCGAGGCGGGCTTTCCGGTCGTATCGGAGGCGGAGAGGAGGGCCGTCCAGGACGTCTCCAACCTCGGCCTCGACTCAAAGATCTCGGTCCTCTCACGGTCCGTCCCCAAGGACGTGGACGCCGCCCTGGACTGCGACGTGGACATGGTCAGCGTCTTCATCGCCACCTCCGACCTCCACCTGAAGTACAAGCTCCACATGACCTGCGCCGAGGCGGTCAAATGCGCCTTTGAGACGGTGGAGTACGCAAAAGACCATGGCCTCATAGTCAGGTTCTCGGCGGAGGACGCGACCCGGACCGACTTTGGGCTTTTGAAACGGTTGTACAGGAAGGCAGAGGAGTACAATGCAGACTACGTCAGCATCGCCGATACTGTGGGGATCTTGAACCCCCGGACCACCTTCTTTCTGGTCAGCGAGATCAAAAAGGCGGTAAGTATCCCGATATGCATGCACTGCCACGACGACCTGGGGATGGCCCTGGCCAACACCCTGGCGGCGGCCGAGGCCGGGGCAAAACAGCTCCACACCACCGTCAACGGGATCGGAGAGAGGAGCGGGAACACCCCTCTCGAGGAGCTGATGGTGGCCCTCAGAGTCCACTACGGCGTGGAGCGGTACGACACCACAAAGCTCACACACCTCTCGAAGCTCGTCCAGAGCTACTCGGGGGTCATGATGCCGAAGAACAAGGCGGTGGTCGGAGACAACGCCTTCGCCCACGAGTCGGGGATCCACGTGGCAGCGGTGTTGGAGGAGCCCCGAACCTACGAGCTTTACTCCCCCGAGATGGTGGGGTCGGCGAGGAGGATAATAATCGGAAAGCACACCGGGGCTCGGGCCCTCAAGCATATAACAAAGAAGATGGGCTACGACCTGAAGAGGGACGAGATATGCCTACTCGCCGAGAGGGTGAAGAGGTGCAGCGAGTACAAGCGGCCCATATCCTGCGACGAGCTCAGAAAGCTGATCCACGACCTGGACATCGAGATAGTCTATCCCGACCTCTGAATATGAGGGGCTGCCTGGAGGGCGTCAGCCCGGTTTGATGCTCGGCGATCATCGAAAGTGAGAGAGGCAGAAAACTGCAATTCTGCCTGCCCCAAAAGACCCCGTCGAATGCTATTTTCGTCCGGCGCGGAACTGTTCAGATCGATGATCCGTGGCTGCTGCTCAGAAAGTGACCGTGAACTCCAGTATATTATCTCATCTGTATTATGCTCTAAAGGATTTAGTTCAACCATCATCGTAAAATAGAGGGCGAGGGTTCTTTAAAGGGACTTCAGATATCTGAGTCAGATGATGTGAAGGAGGGATGACGTGAGGATCAGGGTTTTTCTCAAGGTCTTTGGTAACCTATTTAAGTTGCTGGGGGTGTTGATGCTCATTCCCGCCGGAGTATCACTTCTCTACGGCGAGATCGATGGGGTGATAGCCTTCGTCTTCCCTGCCATCTTCACCCTCTCCCTCGGCCTCGCAATGGAGCGTCTGGGGGAGGAGAATATCCTCTCCAACAAGGAGGGGTTCGCCCTGGTGGCCTTCGGATGGCTGGGGGCGGCGGCCACCGGGGCCCTTCCTTACATTCTCATGGGTCTCAGCCCCGTAGACGCCATATTCGAGTCGATGTCCGGCTTTACGACGACGGGGGCCACGATCCTCGCCGAGGGTGGAGCCGATGGCCTCTGGATCGTCAACGCCACCGCCGCAAGCCACAGCCTTGCAGCCACCCTCTCACATATGGTCTTCAACGATTCCACTATTGGCGCAGCCGTCGGCACAGCCAACTTGGTGGCATCGAACATATCTTCACTCAACGAGACAATTCTCAACAACAGCCTCAACACCAGCCTGAACACGACCTTGAACACAACCCTCGTCGGAGGCGAGATCGACCTCAGCAACACCCTATCCGGTCCGAGTTATCGAGGACTCCTCTTCTGGAGGTGCTTCACCCAGTGGCTCGGCGGGATGGGGATCATCGTCCTTTTCATAGCCATCCTCCCGAACCTGGGCGTGGCGGGCCGGCAGCTCTTCAAGGCAGAGGTCCCGGGGCCGACGGAGGATCTGATAAGGCCCCGGATAAAAGAGACTGCTAAGATCCTGTGGGGCGTCTACATGGTCCTCACGGCCGCCGAATTTCTGCTTCTGATGCTGGCGAAGATGCCGGCGTACGATGCGGTTTGCAACACCTTCTCAACCGTATCGACGGGCGGCTTCTCCCCCCGGGTTGACAGCATCGCCTACTACAGCGGCCACGACTTTTACGGATCCTTCATACAGGTGATCGTGATAGTCTTCATGTTCCTATCCGGGGCGAACTTCGCCCTCCACTATAGGACGATGTACACCAGCAGAAAGAGCCTCGTGAGGGACCCCGAGTTCAGGTTCTACTCCCTTCTGGTCCTCTTCGCCATCGTAGTCGCCATCCTCATCGGAGGGATCGATGAGAGCTTCCCGTCCGACGGTACCCATCCAGAGGGGTTGGAGCTGGCGAGCCTCCGCCTCAGGACCGCCGCCTTCCAGACGGTCTCGATCATCACCACCACGGGATTTGCCACCGCAGACTACGACCTCTGGACCAGCCCCGCAAAGCTGATCCTCCTGTTGCTGATGTTCACGGGCGCCTGTGCCGGGTCGACGGCGGGAGGGATCAAGCTCGTCCGGATCCTCCTCACCATGAAGTACGGAAGGCGTGAGCTATTCCGGGCCCTCCACCCGAAGGCGGTGATGGCGGTGAAGCTGAAGACGAGCCCCGTCAAAGAGGACGTCCTAAACTCGATCCTCATATTCATCGCCATGTACCTTCTCATCTTCGCCGCGGCTACGGTGATCTTCGCGTCGGTCACTTCCATCGCGGAGGAGGAGACGGCGGCGGGGGAGATCGTATGCTTCGTCTCAGGCTCCGGAGATTATCAGAGGATCGTCTGCTTCGGGTCGGGAGAGCTTGGTGGAGCCGAAGAGCTCCGCGGCTCCCCGGGGAACGTCAGCGACGTCGCATGTTTCGTCGCCCCAGGGAACGGCACGAAGATTATAGATGTGGACAGAAGGCCCCTGAACCTCTCGGTGGTCTACACCAGGATGGGGGACGAGGTATTCTTCGGGTCCGGCCACAGCGGCAACATCGACATGATCAGCGCAGCCTCCGCCGTGGCCACGACCCTGGGAAACGTCGGCCCCGGCTTCAACCGCTTCGGCCCGACGGACAACTACTCCGAGGTTCCGGGCCTGGGCAAGCTAATCCTCGTCGTCTGCATGTGGATAGGGAGGCTTGAGATCATGACGGTCCTGGTCCTGCTGATACCCGACTTCTGGAAGAGTTGAAATGATGCATAAATGCCTGAAGCGGCTTTTACGATATTGGGGGTTTGAAAGCTGGACGTAGATGCAAGGCTTGTCATCCTCACCGAGAACTCGGCTGGTCTGAGGCGAGAGTTCCTGGCTGAGCACGGCTTCTCGGTCTACGTGGAGTTCGGGGACTACAGGATGATATTCGATGCGGGCCAGACCACAACTGCCGTCCACAACGCCGATCTGCTGGGGATCGACCTGGCGGGCCTTCCCATCGTCCTGAGCCACGGACATTACGACCACACCGGAGGCCTCGCCAGCGTTCTTGAGAGGACCGGCCCCGTTCACGTCCACGCCCATCCCGACGTCTTCGCCTCACGGTACACCCGGCGGGGCGGGGCACTGAGGCAGATCGGGCTCCCCTTCGATCGAGGGGAGCTGGAGAGGATGGGCGCTAGTTTCGAGCTTTCGAGGGAGGCGCGAGAAATCGTTCCCGGCCTCTGGCTCACGGGCGAGGTCCCGAGGATCACCGATTTTGAGGGCGCCTGCGAAGATCTGGTCGTATTATCGGAGGAGGGCGAGGTCGTCGTCGATCCCATCTGGGACGACCAGGCTCTGGTGATGGTTTTGAAGAGGGGGATCTTCGTCCTCCTGGGGTGCGCCCATTCGGGGATGATCAACACCCTCCTTCGCGCAAGAGAGGTGACGGGAATCGAGAGGATTGTGGGGGTAGCCGGCGGAACCCATCTCGGATTCGGCGGCGAGGATAAGCTTCCAAAGACGATTGAGGCGCTCCGGGCCCTCGACCTCGAGATCCTGGCTCCGTCCCACTGCACCGGCTTTGCCGCCGCCTCGGCCCTGGCGGCAGAGTTTCCGGATCGGTTCGTCCAAACTTGCGTGGGGACGGAGATCGTGCTTTGAAGGTCTGATCGTCATCTGGCTGCTGGACCCTGTCTCGGGCATATCCCCCTCGCCACCACCAGGGAGACGCCGGGATTCGCCAGCTCCTCTCTCAAAATTTCACCAATTTCCTCCCGTCCCTCCGGAAGGTCGACGGTCCGCAAGGAGGGAACGATCGCCTCGAGGACCGGGGTGATGTCGGGGACGCTCTGGCCTCCGGTCATCGCCGCGACGCCGTTTTTGAGGAGGACGACCAGCACCTCTCTATTGTTATTCACGGAGTCGATGAGACCCAAAAGGCCGGAGTGGGCCATGGCGTAGTCGCCGACGAGGGCGACCCCCTTTCTGCCGAAGCCTGAGGCGACGGCCACCGAGGAGCCGAGGCCGTAGACGACGTCCACCGCCTCCAGGGGCGGCCGGACCGCCCGGATGCTGCACCCGGCGTCTCCCGCCACCGGGACCGAGAGGTCACCGACCGCCTCGTAGATCGGCCGGAAGGGACAGTCGTCGCAGACGTTTCTGGACCCTGGCCGGTCCAAAAACCTCTGGGGGGAGGGGGCGGAACCGGGCACTTCGCCTGAAGCGATCAGATCGAGGGCCCGTTTCAGATCCTCTGCCTCCATCTTTCCCCAGGGGAGGTGGCCGGTCATCTTACCGAAGACCTTTCCGCAGAGATGGAGGCGCGCCTCGATGAAGGGGGTCGGCTCTTCTGCCACCAGGATCGCGTCGTGCTTGTGAGAGAACTGCTGGATCATCTCCCAGGGGAGGGGATGGGAATATCCTGCGACCAGGATGGGAACCTCCGCCGTCAGGTTAAGAGCTAAGCTTGCGGGCCTCCCCGAGGCTATGATCCCGATCTCTCCGCCACCATCCCTCAAGAAGTTCAGCGAAGAGGCGGTGGAGGCGGACTCCATCGCCGGCAGAGCCTCGCTCCTGTACTTCATGTGGCGCCCCTTCGCCGTCAGGTCCCAGATCGAACGGTCGAAGACGCCGAAGCCTTTCTCGCCCCTCTCGTCGGCGCTTCCCGGAGGCTCGCCGAAAGCCGGACTTCCTCCCGCCTCGTTTACCGTATCTTTGATCGTATCTTTGAACTCGAAGGTGGTCCTGACCATCGCCGGGGCTCTGATCATCTCGGAGAGCGAGTAGGCCTCTCGGAGGGCCGGGTCGAGGAGGCCGGGGCTCGCCGGGTCCAGGACGGGGATCTCGCAGAGGGGGCCGTAGTTTCTCTCGTCCATCTCGACCTGGGACCCTTCGGGTCCCACGTCCTCTCCGGCCAGGACCACCAGCCCCGCCCCGATGGAATGGGTCGGGGCGATGGAGAGGGGGTCGGAGAGGAGGTTTAGTCCCAGGTGCTTCACAAGGACGATGGATCGCCTTCCCGAAGCCGAGGCTCCCAGGGCCACCTCCATCGCCACCTTCTCGTTTGCGGCCATCTGGGATGCATTTCCCAGGGCGGGGATGGCGTCGGTTATCGGGTAGCCTGGAACGTAGACCCGGAGATCGACCCTGAGGTCGGCGAGAGCCCCTCGCAACGCGTCCACGCCAGTCGGACCGCTCTTCACAAAATCGCCTCTTCAGACCTCGGGGCTCACCGACTCGAGCGGATTCGCGCAGAAGGGGATCGCCGCGAGAGCCCCTATCAGCCCCTGGCCGGCGAGGACGACTTCAGTTCCGGTCTTTCTCGCCGTCTCGACGGCCAGCTCGTAGGATATTCTCTCTCTTCTGCACAAGTGAGAGTAGTCCATCAGGGGCGAGGGGTCAAACCCTCTGAAGACGGCCATCCCCGTGTTCTCCGAGACGCTGTACCGCTCCAGGAGGGCTTTGAAGTCCGCCAGCATCCCTTCGGCTTTGCCGGGGAGGGCGGCGAACTCCACCACCGTGGATACGCAGTTCTGGGTCTTGGTGGGGACGGGGAAGAGCTGGACCAGGGCGTGGGATACGTACCTCGCCTCGGGGCGGTCGACTTTGAGGGAGATGTTGTGGACGAGCGACCACGTGGCCCCTTCGGTCTTGGAGTCGGTGTCGTCGACCCCGATGACTATCCTCTCCCGCCGCGGAAGGACGATCGTACCCCGGCCCACCTTCCCCCCGCCCGACTCGGATACATCAGACCTGAGGACGTCCCCGGCCCTCGACCTTGAGACTGTCGCCCCCACTCCGCCACCGCCGAGGCCGGCGTAGGTTATCTCCACCTCGTCGGCTCCGACCAGAACAGACTCGATCCCCGCCGATCTTCTGGAGGAGGCGAGGTCCAGCTCCGCCTTCCCAGCCTTCACCAGGTACCGGAACCACTCCCCCACCGACCGGGAGCTCACAACCAATGGGCCCTTCGAGTAATGGTAAAGGGACCAGGCCCCGCCTCCGATGCAGGAGGACCTCTCCAGGATCTCAACGGCCCCGCCGTCGGGGCTTGATACGGCGTGGATCTGTCTGTAGACCACGGCATATGGATCGTCAAGACTGAGCACGGATGAACACCTCGAACGAATGCAAGCATATCATCATTTTACAGTTTAGGGCTCTGGACTATAAGATCTCTGATAATGGGCGTGATCATGGGGGCCGATATACTCCCGCCTCGTGGGGCTCATATTCCCCGGCGTCGTCCAGTAGTCGTCCATCGCCCCGCCTTCATGCGCTCTTCATGTACTCTCTGAGGACGACGGTGGCGTAAGAGCCAGCCGGAAGGTCGAATTTGAGGAGGGCGGAGCCCCCTCCCTCGACCACCACGACGGGGTCGAACCTGAGGAGGGCCGGCCTCCGGTACCCCGGCGAGCCGAGGTCCGGGTTCGCCGGGACCCTGAAGTCGGACTGCTCGACCCCCTCCTCTTCCAGGACCGACCTCTCCATCTCGCCTGGGACCCCGTCTGCAAACTCCGACTCGTATCCGAAGAGGGGAAGGGTCACAAAGGCCCTCCCCCTCTCGGCGAGCCTGTTGACCGCGGCGAGGTTCGATGCGTCTACCTTCTGGATCTTGTCGGGGTCGGGAAGGCCGTCCTTCGAGAAGCAGACGACGTCTCCTTCCACCGCCCGGTCCAGAGGGAGCCCCGCCCTCATCCTCCGGGAGAGGATCCGGTTGAATAGGAGGGACTGGTAGGCGTGGACGAAGAGCCGCTTGAGGTTTTTTGCGAGGACGTCGAAGGAGGTGGCCCAGTCGCTCCCCTCCATAAGGCGGCTGATCATCGCCCTCTCGTAGCGGAGGCGGAGAGGATACTCTTTTAGGGCCTGGCCGAAGTCCCGGTCGGCGAGGAGTCTTTCCCTGGCCGACCGGGTCGTCTCTGGCTCGCCGGGGAAGGGGAGGGCGAGGTAGGTCATCGCCGCCATCTCCGGGTCGCCCCTCACCAGGGCCTCGCCGACGAGGTGGGTCACCGGCCTCACCTCGCCGAACCTCTGGACCCCGAAGTAGTTGGGAAGGCCGCCTTGGGCGCGGATCTCTCCGGTGACCGCCTCCAGGCGGCGGGACGCCTCGTCCTCTTCGAGGTCGATCTCTCTGATCCGGATCGAGAACCTATTTCCGCGGAGGTCGCCCAGGGCCACCGCCCTGTTGGACCTTCCCAGTGCCCGGATCTTGACGTCGGGGAGGCTCGACCGAGATAGCTCATCTTCGTCGAGGCCGGAGATGCTCATCCTCTGCCGAGTGACGGCGTTCTTGTCTTTGGTCCCGGCCCAAGAAATCCTCTTCTGGCTGATCTTGAGCTGGCGCGACAGGTCTCTTACGAGATGGTGCGTGTCCCAGTCCGTCTTCTCGACCTCGACGATCAGGAAGCGCCCCCCCTCGTAGCTCTGGTCGAGGGCGATCTCCTCGACGACGAAGTCCTCGCTCCTCGCCCGGAGCCGCCCCCCGCATCCCAAAGAATTGGTGGCGTAAAGCTCCATCCCAATCGACCGATCGAACTCTGGGGCCTCCATCATCCTCGATCTCCTCCGACCCTCAGACGAGCTTAAGGTTTCCAGTGATTCTATCCAGCATGGCCGCCGACGCTGGCCCGAGGCCGAGAGCGGTGACGGTTCCGGGCGGGATCTCGGTGAGCCCCGCGTCGATCACTATGGCGGACGCGACTCCGGCCCGCTCAGCCTCCTCCCTCAGCCTGAAGATATCCGCGAGGAGGGAGACCTTGAGGACGATCTTCCTCTGCCCCTCCTCCTTCCAGTCCCTGACGACGCGCTTGTCAGCCCGTTCCATGGCGAGGATCGCCGCGTGGGCCACCTGGACCGCCAGTTTGCCGGAAGAGAGCTTCAGGTCTTCGCGGACGACGATGCATTGCTTGAACTCCATGATGGCGAGGGTTAGATGCCGCATAGGATAAAAGGGTACACATCCGCGGCCGGGATCTCGCCAGCCCGATGGATTTGACCCAAAAGCGTGACCTCTCCTCCGGAATCGATCCGGAGGAGGGGCGGCAGGCCGGGGGAGGAGGGGATGGATGAAAAAAGGAGAAGTTGTCCGATCCCGGACCATCGGCCTATCCCGTCATCACCTTGACGCAGAGGGGGCTTTTGACGATGTTGCCGAGCTTCGCACCGATCAGGTACTCCAGGTTCTTGTCTGCGGCTATGTCCAGGATCCGCTGGGTGACGACGCCGTCGAAGATGACACCCGCCACGTCCCCGTTCGACTCCTTCAGCTCTTTTGCTAGGTCCCGCACGGCGACCTCCCGGATCATGTTCTGGTTCCGATCGAAGAGGCGGGCGGAGAGGGTGCCGTTCAGGTCTTCGAGGTGGGGGACGAACCACTGGACCGTCTCCTCGGCGACCTCCGGCCCCTCTTCCGCCATCGGCTCCGCCTCGGCCTCGTACTCCAGCTCAGGCTCAGGCTCGTGGATCTGGATGGTGGGAGCCGTCTCGGCGCTCCTATCGCCGCCCCTGCTGATCCGCACAGGCCTCTCCCTGATGAGGCTCTTTCTCCTGGTGGTGACGTCACGCCGCTGCTTCTTTGATAGGGGCTTGATCTTGTAGAAGTCCAGGACCTGCTCTACGGGGATCTTCTGGCGGAGGGCTCTCACGATCTCCTTCTGGGACATGTCCTCGACGCACTTTCCCTCGGGGGCCCTGGCGACGTAATCGATGTCTGCCACCTGGAGAAGCTCCTTTACGATCAGCTCCCCGCCCCGGTCCCCGTCGGTGAAGGCCGTCACCACCTTCTTGCTGCAGAGCTCCGCGATGGTGGATGGGACGTTCGTTCCGCCGACGGCGACGGCGTTCTTTATCCCGTATCGGAGGAGGTTCAGGACGTCCGCCCTCCCCTCCACCACCAGGATGGCGTCGGAGTCGAGGACGTTGGGGCCTGCGGGAAGCTTGTCCGGCCCGATGTGGGTGATCTCCTCAACTCTTACTGATTGTTTGATCTGTTCGGTGATCCCCTGGGTGTCCAGGAGGTTCTCGTCGAACATCTCCATAATGATCTGCTTTGCCCGGTCCACCACATACCTTCTCTTGGAGGCCCTGACGTCCTCGATGTTGGAGATCTTGATCCTGGCTATGCAGGGGCCAACCCGATCGATCGTCTCGAGGGCTGAGGCGAGGATCGCGGTCTCCACCTTGTCGAAGCTTGAGGGTATCGAGATCGTCCCGGAGGATTTGCCGCCGCTGGACGTGATCTGGACGTCGATCCGGCCGATCCGGCCGGTCTTCTGGAGATCTCGCAGATCGAGGTCGCTTCCCAGGAGCCCCTCGGTCTGGCCGAATATGGCGCCGACGACGTCGGGCCTCTCCACGATCCCGTCTGCCGTGATCTCAGCGTGAATTACGTATTTAGTGGTATCAACATTTTGCATCATAGACACCTCAAATTTTAAAATAGATAGATAAATACACTCGCGGCATCGGGGCTTCGCTAACGCGGCACAATCCACGATTCCCGATCGGAGCCGAAAAACCTCAGCATAGTGATTTTAGAGGATGATGGTGAAGGTGTATCTATCTAGCTATTTCAATCGGTGGGCATCAACTTCGTGATTATGAGCATCTTGATGATGGAACTTCTGCGTATCGGACTCTCATCCGTCTTCACATGGCGTGGCGGGATGCGCAGATCTCGCAGGCGATGGTCCATCGCCCGGGAATCTATTTTCGTATTTTTATACATCAACCGGCTCATGAAGATGGGCTCGATGATCGTCCGGCTCGCAAAGCATCTTTGCGAGCATTACCATTGCCAAGAAATAGGACGAAGCTAGTTTAATAACTTTGTGGTGGAGGTTAAGATTGCCCGCTCCGACCTCATCCGTCCCGAGGAGGCAGGATTATGAGGTCACCCCTGAACCTCAAAAACTCGACTTCGTCCCCCGCCTCGGCGGCGAGAGTGCAGGGCCTGGATGCGGAGACGGTCCTGTAGCTCTGGGGGTCCAAGACCTCCAGGACGTCCCGGTCTGCAGCCACCACCACGCCCCTCTCGGCGGAGGATCGGTTCCCCACCAGGACGGCATCTTCCGCCTCTTCTGGCGTGAGATAGAAGGTCGCGCCGTCCCGCAGAGATCTGCAGGCGGTCCTCTTCCCCTCAAAGCCTCGCACCTCGAGAAACGCGCCTTTCGCCCTGATCAGGTCGCCGGCTTTGAGCCTCGGGAGCCTGACAAGGATGCTGGTCCGATAGACGCTCTTTCCATCTTTCGTACCAGCCAGCTTGTAGGATTCCTGGGTGCTTCCACCAAACCGGTCGTGGATGGCGCGCGCGATCGATCTTCCCTGCTGGGTCGACCCAACCACCAGGTCCATCCCGCCTTTGACCCCTTTTATCTCCTGGATGAAGGAGAGCCGGTCCCCCCTCTCAAAAGAGTTTGCCGTCGCCTCCTCGGCGATCTTTCTGCTCTCTTTCAGCTCATCGGGTCCCGGCGCCCCCGCAGAGCCCCTCACCTGGACGGTCGCCTCGTAGTAGTTTCCCGCCATCCTGCTGCACCTCTCGCAGGTGGCCCGTTGGGCTTTCGCCCTGACGATGCAGTCGCCTGAGGCCGCAAGCTCGCCGAAGGTTCCCGAGATGTGGACATCCACCAGGTACTGGGTGGCGTTCAGTTGCGATACCGAGATCTCCACCTTTGGGTCGTCGAGATCCTGGTGGATGCCGATCTTCTCGGCGACGGCCTCTGTTATCAGCTCCTCGACTGAGGCTTTTGCATCCTGCCACCGTCCCCGGATCAGCTGGGAGCCGCAGAGGGGGCATATCGTCACCTCGACGGAGTCGGGGCACTCGAGGAGGGTGGCCATCGCGAGGCGGCACCTGTC
>Ga0116151_10002119_pt1 | contig 18400 bp, 14 predicted proteins | sample AD_UKC117_MetaG_FD_89893 | JGI IMG/M metagenome (GOLD analysis project Ga0116151, IMG submission 89893) | Active sludge microbial communities of municipal wastewater-treating anaerobic digesters from Hong Kong - AD_UKC117_MetaG | ecosystem: Engineered > Bioreactor > Anaerobic > Digestate...
CCAACCAGAGGGGCCAGCGTGGCTTTAGTTTGCGCCGGAATAAGGTTGGTATCGGTAATCAGGGCATCTCGCAGCGCCGAGTGAGCCGCAAACTCCCCGGACCATAAATCCATGTGTCCCACCAGGTGGCGAATGGCTTGCTGTGCCAGATCGGTATTGTGGTGCAGCACGCGGATCACCTGTTCAACGGTTACAGGCGCTTCGCTTTCGTGCCAGACGTCGTAGTCGGTGATGTGGGCCATGCAGGCATAGGCTATCTCTGCCTCCAACGCCAGAAACGCTTCTGGGCTGGTAGTCATGCCGATAATGCCCATCCCCCACTGGCGGTAAACGTTCGATTCCGCTTTGGTGCTGAAGCGCGGCCCTTCGATGGTGATAAAGGAACCGCCGGTATGGACGATGCCCTGGCTGGCCTGCACTGCTTCGGCCAGCGCCGCGCTCAGTTCTGGCGAAAAAGGGGCTGCCGGGCTGACGTGGGCTACCAGTCCATTCTCGAAAAAGCTGGTTTGCCGTTTGCGGGTGTTGTCGTACAACTGGTCTGGTATGACGACATGGCCTGGGGCGTATTGTTCACGCAGGGAACCGCAGGCGCTGACGGCGATGATGTACTTGACACCCAGGGTTTTGAGGGCGAAGATGTTGGCGCGGTAGGGTACTTCGGTGGGGTTCAAGACGTGGCCACGGCCGTGTCGGGGCAAGAACGCCAGGCGACGGCCGTATAACGTGCCCAACGTCAGCCTGTCCGAAGGCTTGCCAAACGGCGTGTCTATTTCCACCTCTTCCACATCTGTCAGGTCCGGCATGGCATATAAGCCGCTGCCGCCAATAATTGCCAGTTCAATATCTGCCACGATTTTAGCTCCTTCTTACCAGGGGCGCGGCTCTGCCCGCAACAGGCAAACGCTGTGCCCCCTGTCTTTAAGATTTACGCGCCTGGGCCAGCGCTGTTTCCAGGTTTTTGATTTTTCCTGTAGTTACCTGTTTCATTTGCTTGATAAACTGTTGTTGTTTAACGGCCGTTTCCCGCACTTGCTCTAACTGCAGCTCGCGCTCAATCAGCGTAGACTGGATTTCCGCCAGCCGCTGCCCCTGCTGCGCCGTTTCCCGCAAATGCTGCTGCAAATCCTTTTCGGTTGCTTCCAACTGCATTTGCTTGTGACGCAGTTCTTCCTTCGCTTTCACACTCTCCAACTGGCTGGCTTGCTGCTGCGCCTGCAGCGCCTGCTGCAGATCTTCCACTTTTTGCTGCCACTGGTGCAGTTTGCTTTCTTGCCGCTTCACCGCTTGTTGGCTTTGCTGCAGAGCCGACTGGCTGGTTTCCAGATTCGCCTGATACCATAACAACTGCTCCTGATATCCTTCGGCTTTCTCCTCGGCAGCGGCAAGTTGGGCTTTTAGGGCGTCCACCTGTTCAGATGTCAGCAGCCGGGTCGGCTGTTTTTGGAAGCGTTCCAGATCGACTTGTGCCTGCTCCAAGTTTTTTTCCAGTTCCGTATATTGCATGCGTAGATTGGCCATTTCTTGCTCTTGTTTCAAGAACTTGTTTTTGGCCATTTCCATCTGCTTCATCAAGATGCCATTGCGCGTTTGTAAGGGTTCCAGATCGCTTCTTAGCTGCGTGTTCAGGGTAGTGAGGGAGCGGATGGTCTCATCACTTTCTGCCAGCAGAATTTTGGACGAGGCTGCTTCGTTTTCTAGCTGGCTTTCCAATTCTTCCAGGCGGAGTTGGGCCCGGGTCCATTCGCTTTCCACTTGCTTGCGCTGGTCGCGCAGCATGTTGTTAACGTCGTTGCTTTGTTCTAGCTGCTGGCGTACGGTTTGCAGCTCCTTTTCCAGCTCTTTCGCTCGTTTTTCTGTTGTTTCGGCCAGTTCTTGCCAGCGAAGCAGAGCATCTTCCTGGTCGGAGGTGTGGGACAGGCTGGCCTGGAGCGCGGTTTCGATGTTGTGTACGCGTCCTGTCAGCGTATCGACGTGCTGCAAGGCTTCTTGCAGGTGGGTGTCTACGCCTACTTTGGCCGACGACAGAGAGTTAAAGGCAGCTTCTTGCTGGGCGTACGTTTCGCGCAGTTCTTCCAATTCCTGATTGGTACGGGCTAACGTTTCTTGCAGCAGAGTTAGCTCTTTGCTCTGGCGTTCTAACTGCGTGTCTCGCAGTTGCAGGGTTTCACTTTTTTCTTTGGCCTGCTGTTGCCAATTTGCCAGTTCGACGCGGGTGGCTTTTAGCTCTTCGCGGGTGGTGGTGAGCTGATTGGCCGCTTCACCGGCGATTTCTGCCAGGCGTTGGTCGAAGGTTTCTTCCAGTTCAGTGCGGGCGGCGAGGGCCACGGCCGTTTCTGTTTGCAGCCGTCGCAGGGCATCTAGATCGTCGCTGTCGCGCAGCCGGTGGTGTTCTGGCTGCAAGCTGTCGGGAAGGGCAGCGGGATCATAGGGGGTCAGGTCATCCAGGGAGTGACGGCCGTTCAACAACGCCTGGCACTCCGCTTCGGCCAGAGTATTTACCCAGCCGCGAATCAGGCTGCCTTGCTCCACATGAAAGCGCACCGCGTATACGTCGCCCCAAATCTGGCCCTGGCTTTGCACGGTTACTTCCCGGCTAACGGCCGTGCCAGAAAGCAGCCCGGCCACAATAATTTGTGGCGCATAAATATTGCCCACGACTGTCGCCTTGGCGGCGACTGCCACCGGCTGCGTTTCGTGAATGTCGCCGACGGTGTAGCCAGAAATTTCTACCCACGGTTGCCCGCGTCGCCAAAAAAATATTCCCCGGCCATTGGTTTTTTCGCTGCTGATCGTCATGCGAGGCTCTTTCTGATTCGGTGTGCGCGCCAGTTGGGGTCCTCAGAATCGGACTGCCGGTTGTTCAGGACCGTTACCACGCTGCTTCTTACCATAGTAAGGTACAATTATATCCGGGGAAAGGCAAAGCGGAACCTAAAAAAGCGTGATTTTCGGCTTCCTCATTGAATCGTTAGGGCAAAGTTCAGAAAGGCGGGTTAAGGTAAGCCTGTCGTAGCCGGGCGCTGATCGTTTTTGGAACGCTCCCTGGCCCGGTTAACCGGAAAAAGTAGTCGAGAGTTGGAGACGGCCGTTATCTTGTTCACTCCGTCTAACTCTGCTAAACTGCTGAAGATATGAACTATCGAGACCGTAAAAACATTTTCCTTCCCTGGTTGTGCCTCCTTTTCCTCCTTCTGCTGCCAGGGGCGGATTCTTCGGCCTCAGCGCCCGCCGCCACTTATCCCGGCAAAATTCATATCGCCGGTCCCCTACAGCTAGATTTACAAATGACGCCATCGGTAGGCACACCCGGCGACACACTCGTTCTCGAACTCTCGCTCATCAACCTGGATCAGGTAACGTATACGCCAGAAGTTAATCTGCAGCTGCCCACCGGTTTGCGCCTTGATACGCTCAATTTACCGGCAGGGGCCACGGTAAATATTCAGGCCCATCAACTAAACTGGTTTCCTGTCGTTTCTGCTAATGGCGGTGTGCAGCAGTTTTCACTGCCATTGCGCGTGGAAACGGCCGATATTCTACATCCGGAGCAGGCGATAACGGCCGTGCTGAAATTCGACGGCGAAGAACAGCAGGCCACGACGAGCGTTTGGATTGGCATTCCGCCCCAGGTGAACAGCCTCATCTTGCCTGCCCAGGCCTCCGTGGGCCTGCCTATCCAGCTACGCGCAGAGCTGGCTGGTCCCGGCCCCTTCACCCAATCCTGGCAGTTGGGCGACGGCCGTCAGGTAGATGTCAGTAACCCGGTCGTCGTTTACCCCGCCGCCGGTATTTTCGACGTGACCCTGGCCGCCAGCAACGCCATCGGCGCTGCCAGCGCCACCCAGCGCATCACCATCGTGCCGCATCCCACCGCTCAATTCCACCCGGACGATGATACTCCCGGCGTGGGACAGATTGTCACCTTCCTCAACGAGAGCGGCGGGCAGCCGCCCCTTAGCTACCAGTGGGATTTTGGCGATGGCACTTCTGCCACCGAAGCCAATCCGATGCACCAGTATACTGCTCCCGGCGTGTATCAGGTTAGCTTGCGTATCGAGAATGCCTTTGGGCGTTCGGAAGCCTTCTGGTCGCTTACCGTGGGTCAGCCGCCGCAGGCCGATATGTCTCTGGACGAGCAGGGCAGCACCGGGCAGCCAGTACACGGCCAGGCGGTTGGCGATGAGACTGTCAAGGCGATTCGCTGGGATATGGGGAACGGCCGTTCCCTGGAAGGCGCGCAAATCGCCTATGCTTACACTCTGCCTGGCGACTACTACGTCACCATGACCGCCGAGAACGACTACGGCGGCACGCAGGTAGGGCGCTGGCTGCGAGTAGAAGCGGGCACGATGGCCCTCTACTTGCCCTTTATTTTAAAGCCAGGTACGGAAGCCATCACACCGGGCGCGGCATTGGACCCGTTGGGCATTGTTCTGGAACCGGTGGATTTAGACGCCCCGTTTGTGATGACGCCGCTCGATATACCGGCGGGAACCAGCCAGGCCGAACAGCTTTTTATCTACATCAACGAAGCCCGCCGGCAGTTTGATCTGCCGCCGCTGCAGTATGTTTACGAGCTGGCGGTAGCCGCGCAGCAGCACACAGACGACATGGCTGCTTACCACTACACCGGCCACACCGGCTCCGATGGTTCCTTCCCGGCGGAGCGGTTGCTGTGGAAAGGTTACCCGTCGGCCTATGCCGGCGAAGCTACGGCCTGGGGGTTCGACCAGGCGTATCAGGCCGTTGAATTTTGGGTGAACAGCCCCGGTCATCGCGCCATTATTTTGAACAAATACGCCACTGACGTGGGGGTGGCCTTTACCAGCAATTTCAATGCCCCTAACGTCTGGTACTGGACGGCCGAATTTGGCAATGCCTATGGCGGCGCAGAGACTCCCGCTTTACGGGTGCAAGGGCCAGATGCTGGCACTTCGGCTTTGAATACCCGAATTCTTGACTATTCGTGGAACTGGCCGCTGCCCCTGGCCACCGGCCAGCGTTTTACCGTCTATTTGCAGGGCAGCGGCCAGACAATTGCGCTGGGTTCGCTGGCACAACCGGCGTTTGGTACGTTGTATCGTTTACGTACGGCCGTTACGGATGTTACAGACAAAACCGGCGTTTTCAACTGGCAGGTACGCCTGGAAGACAGCAATCAAAATGCCGTGCTGGCAAGCGAGCCGCGCCCGCTGGAAATTCTTCTGGATCCAGATTTGCCCACTCCCACCCCAGTTGTGACGCCGACGCTGGCCGTTACGGCGACGCCGCTGCCGACGCCGCTGCCCACCAGTACACCCACGCCCGGCGCGCCGCTGCCCACTCCCCTTCCCACCGACGTACCGCCGCCGGTCATCGTTACGGCTCCCCCGATTATTGTGACGGCCCCTTCGCCCTAAAGCCCTAAAATCAGGTGGGCGGACGGCCGTTTCTCTCCGCAGGTGTACGTACCATGTTTACGACGCTGATTGACGCTTTAACTTTGCAGGAAAACCTGGGCGATTCGTCCTGGGCAGTTGTGGATTGTCGCTTTAGCCTGGCCGATCCTGAAGCTGGCCGGCGCGCTTACCTGGAAGCTCATATTCCAGGCGCCATTTACGCGCATCTGGACAACGATTTGAGCAACCCGCCAACGACGGATCACGGCCGTCATCCCCTGCCGCCGCCGGAAACGCTGGTCGCCCGCTTCGGCCGCATGGGTATTGGTCCAAACACGCAAGTAGTGGCTTACGACGATGCCAACGGCATGATCGCATCTCGTTTGTGGTGGATGCTGCGCTATATGGGGCACACGGCCGTGGCCGTGTTAGATGGCGGCTGGCCGGCCTGGGAAACGGCCGGATTGCCCACCCGGTCCGGCGAAGAGACACGAGAGACGGCCGTTTTTCAGGGAGAGCCGCGCCGCGACTGGCTCGTACTGATAAACGAGGTGCCAGACGTGCCGCTGCTGGTCGATTCTCGGGACGCCGCGCGGTATCGTGGAGAATTGGAAACAATTGATCCGGTAGCAGGGCACATACCGGGCGCGGTGAATTACTACTATCAGGCGAATTGGACGGCAGACGGCCGTTATCGTCCACCGGCCGAGCTGCGAGCGCAGTTCGACGCTCTGCTAAACAAGACGCCGCCGGAGCAGGCGACGTTTTATTGCGGCTCAGGCGTGTCGGCTTGTGTGAATTTGTTGGCGATGGCGCATGCGGGGTTGGGAAACGGCCGTTTATATGCCGGTTCCTGGAGCGAATGGTGCCGCGATCCAGACCGACCCAAACAGCCCGACTAAGAATCCTCTTATGCCGCTTCAGCGGCGCTCAAAAATGGCCCCCACCAGTCGTGGATCGAGTTTCTCCGGCCACACTGTCTTCTCGTTGTAGCGCGCACCGTTTAACTGCACACCGGTCATGATCGTGTTACTCAAATCCACGTCCCGCAAATCGGCAAACTGGAGGCTCGTTTCAGACAGGTTGGCTCCGTTCAGGTTTGCCCCCTGCAAGTTGGCGCTGCCCAGATACGCCTTCTGCAAGAAGGCTCCCGATAAATCCGCGTTGCGCAAATCCGCCCGATAAAAGTTGGCTTCCTGGAGCTGGGCATTGTCCAATTGTGCTCCCCGCAGGCTGGCGCTGTCAAACTTGGCAGACCGCAGATTGGCGTGCGTAAACTTCAACCGGTCCAACTGGGCCTCATTGAAGCTGCTTCCTTCCAGGTTAATGTTGGTCAGATCTGCGAGATGGCGCAGGTCTTGCCCGGCCAGCGTCACATGCTTAGAGCCTACTAAAGCTACGGTGTCTTCAATCGTTTCGCGCGTAATTCGATCCACAGCCTCACCTTTTGGCAGTTCAAGTTAAAGTCAGCCACGCCCGGCGGCCTTGGCTCTGCCGTAAAAATATAGAATCTAAATCCTGTTTGTCAAGCGCTAGTGGCCCTGATATAATTTCGCCACTTCGCCACCCTAGCTCAATGGCAGAGCAATCGCTTCGTAAGCGATAGGTTAAGGGTTCAAGTCCCTTGGGTGGCTCTGAGAAAATAAATGGGTACCCTGGCATTTGTTCCGGGGTATTTTTTTGCCTGTTGCAGGCAAGGAGGGGTCCATGAGTGATTACCTGCCAGTTGTTTTTGGCGTAGCCGGCGGTACCGCTTCTGGCAAGACAACCGTAGCCCGTACCATTTTGGAATCTGTTGGCGCAGAAAAAATCGCTTATTTCCCCCACGATGCCTATTATCGTGATAGTCCGCATCTTTCGTTCGAGGAACGCTCCCGCCAGAATTATGACCATCCTGATTCGCTGGAAAACAAGTTGTTGGTAAAGCATGTGAAGCAGCTTTTGGCGGGGCAGGCGGTGGAAGTACCAGTGTATGATTTTACGCTGCACCGGCGCAAGCAAGAGACCATCCTTGTGGAACCTTCACCCATTGTGTTGATTGAAGGGATTCTGATTTTTACGCGACGCAAACTGCGGGATTTGATGGATATTAAGATCTACGTCGATACAGATGCAGACATTCGTTTCATCCGCCGGTTGCAGCGTGATATGAATGAAAGAAACCGTTCACTCGATTCGGTGGTGGCGCAGTACATGGAAACGGTACGGCCGATGCATCTGAAGTTTGTAGAGCCGAGCAAGCGTTATGCCGATGTGATCATTCCAAATGGCGGCCGTAATCAGGTGGCGATGGAGATGGTGGTGTCGCGGCTGCGGGAGTTGTTGAATATGCGTGCGATAGGGGAATAGCAGTTATCGGTTGGTTGTTAACTGTTGGTAGAGGGCCAGGGTTTCCCTGGCCGTTTTCTCCCACGAAAACTGCTTTGCCTGCGCCAGACCAAGCGCCTGCCGCCGTTGGCGTTCTGATTCATCGGTGAGCAGGTGGCGGAGAACGGCCGTTATCTCTGTCAGGTCATCAGGTTGAAAATAAGCCGCTGCTGTCCCGCCTACCTCTGGCAAACTCGAAGTGTTAGCACAGGCAACGGCCGTGTTACAGGCCATCGCCTCGATCACCGGCAAGCCAAACCCCTCATACTGGCTCGGAAACACAAACAGCGTCGCTCCGGCGTATAGACCCGGCAAGTCCTCTTCAGCCACCGGCCCTAAAAACGTAATGCGCGACGTGAGATGAAGGCGCACGGCCGTTTCTCTCGCCTCTGGGTAACGTTTGTCCCACGCCCCGGCTACTACGAGCTGGGGTGGGGCGCTCAGCTCCTGCACGATGTTCTCCCAGGCGTTGACCAAATTGACCAGATTTTTATGCGGCTTGTTAATACCAAGATACAGCACATAAGCGGGCGGCAGGTTGTAGCGGGTACGCACACGGGCAACTTCGTTTTCGGACTGCGCCTGGAAGTGAGGATCGGGGGCCAGGGGAACGGCCGTTACCTTGGCCGGCGTGATGGGGTAGAGGGCCAGTGCGTCCTGGCGCGTAAACCGTGAAATAGCGATGACGTGATCAGCGGCACGTAGGGCCAACCGGGTAAACAAATGGGTCAGCAGCCGTGCCTGAACCGACACAACCTGGGGAAAGCGCTGGGGGATGAGATCGTAAAAGGTGAGCACGGTGGGCGTGCCGGGATGATAGGGCATGAGGTAGTAAGGGCTGTGGTACAAATCAGCCTGGATCTCGCGCAGCAGCCGTGGAATTTGCCACTGCTGGGCCAGTGAAAAGGGCGAAACGGCCGTTTCCACCCACTGCACTTGCGCTGAAGGCGCCGGAAGCTGCCAGCGCGACGGCTGTGACGGATCGCACAACATGATCAGATTCTCGTCTGTAGCCAGCAGAGGGGGCAGCGCCCGCGCCAGGTTGCTGACATACCGGCCAATGCCGGGAAAATGGTCGGTGGCAGGACGAGCGTCGAGAACGTAGCGCTTCATAACGGTTTCTCCTGAATGACGGCCGTCAAAGTGGCGGATACACCGGCGGCCATCCGGGCCGCGGTGAACTCTGCCAGCACACGTTCCCGCCCGGCCATGCCTAACCGTTGGCGTTCAGCGGGATCATGCAACAGGTGGAGAACGGCCGTAGACAAGGCGGCTTCATCATTCGGGGGCACAAGCCAGCCGGTGTGACCGTTCAGCACAATCTCCGGCAATGCACCGTGGGCGAAGGCCACCACCGGTTTCGCCATGGCCATCGCCTCCAAATTAACCAGACCAAACGGCTCCGGATCGCCGGGATGCACAAACACGTCCAGACTGGCCAGCGCCCCCGGCACATCGTCGGTCTGGCCGGAAAAAGTGACGCGCTCGCTGAGGTGCAGCGATGCGGCCAAAGCCTGTAGTTGCTGCGGATAGGCTTCATCAACCCCAAACGGATCGCCGCCGACGATGAGAAAGTGAACCTGCGGCGCTTGTTGATGGATATGCGCGGCCATGTGTAAGAACGGGATTTGCCCTTTCCAGGGGCGCAGCCGCCCCACCATGCCCACGACCGGTGCGTCGGCAGGGATGTGGTGCCGGGCACGGAAGGCACGGCCGTCCAGAGAAGGATCATAGGGCCGTACGTCTATACCATTCGGCACGACCCGCACCCTGGCTGACGACGGTAGGTGGTCGGCCGTGGCCTGTGAGTTGGCGATGACCAGGGCGGCCATCGCCGTAAGCAGCCGTTTCCCGGCGGTGTCGGGCCACAAGCGGTGCGGCCGGTTTTCCGAGAGCCAGAAATCGCGCATGTGCCAGACAAACGGCCGTCTGGCGATTTTCGCGGCCAGGGCGGTGTAAATGGCCGCCCGCACGGTGTTGGCATATAGCAAGGCCGCGTCTGTTTTGCGGGCAAGGTGGGCTAAAGCGCGAGCGCTTTGCAAGCCATGGGCAAGAAAGCGCGGCGAGCGTCTCAGGCGGGGCAGCGGCAGGGGATAAACGGCCGTGCCGCGCTGCGCGGCAGCTTCGAGTAGTGCTCCGGGCACTCCGGCCAGGGCACAGCTCCAGATCGCAGGGTCTAGATTCTCTTGCAGCAGCAGCAGGCTTCGTTCTGCGCCGCCCAGCGAGGCAGCGTGATCTACAAAAAGAATGGTTTGCGGTGACATCAGGCGGCAGGTTTGGGGGGGTAAGCGGGCAGGACGGCCGTTATAGCAGATTGAAAGTGAACGGCCGTCTGGTCCCAGTTCAACTCTTCTTCCACCAGGCGGCGGCCGGCGCGGCCCAGGCTAGCCCGCAGTTCGGCGTCTGCCAGCAGACGGGCAATGGCTTGCTGCGCGGCTTCCGGCGCGTCTGGCGGGACCAGCAGGCCGGTCACGCCGTCACGTACGGCGTCGGCCACGCCGCCGCAGCGGGTCGCCACGATGGGCAGCCCACTGGCGCTCGCCTCCAGGTAAACGATGCCGAACCCTTCGACGCTGGTTTGCTGCGCCTCCTCACGCGTCAGCATGACAAAAACATCGGCTTTCCGGTAAATTTGCGGCAGCGCGTCGTCACTGACTTTGCCCAGAAATTGCACGTGAGACTCCACGTCCAGCTCTCGGCAAAGCTGTCGCAGCCGAGGTTTGTCCGGACCATCTCCTACGATTTGGTACGTGAGCTGCGGATATCCGGCGAGGAACTGCGGCAGCAGGCGGAGCAGGGTGTCTATCCCTTTGCGCGGTACCAGCCGGGCCACAGTAAGTAAGGTGAGGGCGTTTTGTGACCGTGTAGGCGGTGGATAGAAACGCTGCGGGTCGGTGCCGGGGTGGATAACGGCCGTGGGGCACAAATCCAGTGCCTCCAGCCGTTCCACATTGGCCGCAGAAATTGTCATAAGTGGGTTTGCCTGCCGCAGCAGCTGGTTAAACAGCAAACGGTGCCAGCGTTTTTGCGCTGCCAGATAATCGTTGCCATACGTAATGGCGGCATAGCGGCCCCGGCGATACAAAGTGGCTGCCAACAGCAGCTGCGGATGTGCATGCCCCACAATCACCACATCGGGTTGATGGTTTCGCAGCGTCTGCCAGAAACCAAGAGCATGAGGAGCAGCCGGAGCGATTTTTTGTAGAGGTGTGTGGGGTGGCAGGCTGCCCTGTTCCGGCGTGATAACCAGAACGTTAAAGTTCCGACCCAGACGCCGGCTGATTTCAAACAGGTAATTTTGGACACCGCCGACCTGTGGATAAAAATCGAGAGTCAGAAAGGCCAGTTTAATTTGCGGGGAGGAACCAGGGTTTGAGCTTGTCATGCTAATTTTGTGATGAGCCGTTTCTCTTAAAGTTCTGTAAAAGGCAGATGGCTGATCAGGTTGAACTGGGCTGCGGGATTCATCAGGGCGGTGCGGTAGGCGTGGGGAAAATAGGCATCTGCCGGTGATTGAGGTACTAGTTTGCCTTGGGCTACATCCTGGCGCACGAAAAAGGCATTGATTCCAGCTGATTCGCAGCCTGCAAGAATGTAGCCTTTTTGCTTGCCTAACGAAGCCAGGGCCGCCAGGGATGCGCCGTGGTAAAAGCCGCTTACATGGGCTGCGTTTGCCCGAAAGTTTGCCTGATAAGGAACGACGAGGCGGCGCTGGTTACCAAATGAGGCGTTGTATTCAATGACTACCAGGCGCGGTTGGATGACTTCTATGGCGTGCCAGACCCAGTAATCGTTGCTGTCGATGTCTATTGAGAGCAAATCAAGTTCGCCGGTATAACCCTGGTTGGTCAGGATCTGGTTAATGTTATCTGCTGTCACTTTTGCCTGGATAACTTGCACATGCCTGGCCTCCTGGCCCAACTGCTGGTCGTAGTAAGCCTGTGCAGCCTGGACGTTGGAGGGATCAATATCCATCAGCAGCCCGGACCAACCGAAGTTAAGGGAAAGATTGGCCGTGTTGCACTGCTTGCCATTGCCAATGCCAAACTCGACGAAACGACGATCGGTTGTGCCGAGCAGAGAAAAAAGGTAAAGCAGAATGCCATCTTCGCCGTTTTGTGAATAGACACGGTGTTCGTAGCGGTTGATGGTGGATTGATACCGGTATGGACCCAATACGCCATGGTAGGCAGGTAGACTGCTCTGGGCAGATAGGTGGTAGGCTCGTTCCAGTTCTTCCAGACGGCGGCGGAGCCGCAGGTAGTCACCGTGGAGGAGGAATTTCAGGGATCTTCCTGCTTCCAGCCAGGATGGCGGCAGGATTTGGATGAGTTTTTGTTTCATAGTGATTTATCTGCGGCTTGGCTTAGTTTTGGGGCAGCGGAAGATTGCCGAATCCCAGTTTCCAGCTGAGTTTACGGCCGTATGCCTTCACGCTTCTGCCTGCTTTTTTGTAGTAGTAATGAGGCACCTCTCGCACCTGCCGTCGGAATAGTTCGCTTTTTGGCACAGATGGGTTTAACGGCTCGTAGTTCAACCAGGCCATTTCGTGCTGGCAAGCCAGCTCGACAAGCCGGATGTCGGCTGGCGATAGCTGTTCACGCCATTGATAGAGCCGGGATGGGTCTAGTGTGCGGTATTTCACCTGGCGAGGCTGACTGTTGGGCGCGTAGAGAGTGGTCTTTTGCTCAAAGTCGAGCATGGTGGGTACAAATTCCAAGTCTAGCGCCCGGCACAAGTACTGCAAGGTCTCTTTGGGCGTTTGCAGCAAGTTTTTATACGTGACTTCCACATAAGGCGCAGGGGAGGTTTCCTTCCAGGCATGGCTCTGGCGCATGGCTTGCCGCCAGGCCATGGCTGCTTCCCAAACGGAGATTTGGGGCCAGCGGCTTACCTGTGAAGAGACGTTGGCCCGAGGATCACGGACGATGTGAATAATGACGGCTCCAGGAAATAATTCTTGAACGAGGTCGAGGTGATATATCCAGGCCGGGTCTTTGAGTATAGGGCGTTTGTCTTGTAACTCATCCTCGCCCCAGACCTGCAGATAGAGTTTGGCGAATTCTTGCAGTGAGAGTCTGCTGTATGGGCGAAAATAGGCTTCGAGCCGCTCCGGAGGGATGTTGGCTGGCAGATAGGGATGTTGGGAGAGGTAGGACACGGCCGTTTCTACATCCGTAATCTCGTGCCCAAATCGTTGATACAACCAGTAAAAATATTGCGGTTCATCGGGGTGCTCCAACAGGGCCGGGTGCCGCCCCAGAATGGTACGCAGCAGCGTCGTGCCGCTGCGCTGGCAACCCACAATGACCACTGGCGTTAAGGGAACAGCTTCTGCCATAGATAACCTCATCCGTAATTTAAACGATGTCACTCTTTTGGGCAATGACCGTAATGCCGCCGCCATAGTTCAGCGCGTTGAACAGGAAATTGGGGGGGCGCATTGCCAGGTGGACCAGCCGAATGAGGCGCTGCCGGGTGGGACTGACAGAAGGCTCAGCCGGTGCGGATGAGGCGGCCAGGGCTGCCTGTTTACTTTGTCCCTGCCGTAAAAACGTATCGCCAACCCAGCGCAGCGTGTTGCTGGCCAAACTGAGCACAGGCGCTTTGGCCTCTACGATGAGGGGGCGGAAGCCGCTTACTTCTAGCATGGCGGCGATTGTTTGCGGAGTGAAGTGGTAAAGATGGCGCGGCGCATCGATGGCGATCCATCTTTCCCGAAACAGGCGTCTTTCTATACTGGCCCAGTTGGGCACGTTTAAGGCCAGGTAGCCCTGGGGTTTTAGAAGCTGAAAGGCGCGGCGGAGAACGGCCGTTGGCGAATGCGTGTGTTCTAAAACGTCCCAAAACGTGATCAAATCCACTGTTTCGACTTCCGGAAAAGCGAAAATGTCTCCCTCATACGCCTCAATTTGCAGCGTTTGGCGCACAAATTCGACGGCCGTGCTGTTTGGTTCCACGCCGCAAACTGTCCAGCCGAGCTGTTGCATGGCCAACAGAAACAGTCCGCTGCCACAGCCAACATCCAAAACACGGCCCACGCCTGCCTGGGCGGTTAACCGCCTGGCCCTTTGCCGGTGCAGCGCCTGCGGTTCAGGCTGTTTTTGATCGTGGATGGCGCGGAAGGGGTGGTAGGCATCGGTAAGGTAGTAGGCGCCAATTTCTACGGCCGTTGGCCGGGGATTCTGGTACACCAACCCGCAGGCCGCGCAGGCCGCCAGTTGAAACGTGCCCGGTGTGCCATAATTATTGTCCCTGACGGTATAAACCGGATGCGTTTCATCGCCGCCGCAAAGATCACAGTTAACTTGCTCCAATATCTTCTCTCCCGGAACCCGCCAGCAAGTAACTGGCGAGAATATGCTGCCAGCGCTGCAAAAAGCCTGCTTCGCCAAAGCGGGCCACCTCTTGCGCTGCATAACGGACGACTTCCTGGTAAAAGGCGCTGTCCTGGGCCAGTTTTTGGTATAAAGCCACCGCGCCGTCAATGTCCCAACTGTCTTTTAGCGTAATGGCCGGAAAAAGACGGGGCTGCATGTCCGAGCGGTCGGTGGAGATGCAGGGCAGACCCAGCGCCGCTGCATCCAGGGCGTTGCGCCCCACCGTCTCGCGGTTGTTCATGTCGATAATCGCCTGGGTTTTGGCGGCCTCCGGCAGGTAATGGCGCCAGGTTTGCCGCCGGTAGAGGGCCAGCCCCTTGACGACGGTTGGGCCATCAGGCGTACTTGGTGATGTCTGGCGGTTTTGTTTGAGGGCCAGCAGTTTGCGGTAATCGAGGCCGGATTTGAGCAGCCAATGACGCCAGTTGAAGCGAATTTTGGGGGGCGAAAACGGAGTGCCCAGCATAAAATGCTGCACGGCCTGGGCATCTTCGGCGAAGGTAACGGCCGTTAACCAGCAATTGACCCGCGTCACCAACTGTTTCTCTAGCAGCACCCTGGCGACGGCTAACGAGGCCAGCCCGTTGCGTGTCGCCCCGGCTAACCCGCTGGGCAGGGTGATGTGCGGAGCGCGTTGTTCCGGCGGCACGCTGTATTGGCTGGCTTCTGCCGGGAAGAAGGGGTAGGGCAGATAGGCCACTGGCCTGGAGGTTAACGTCTGGTAAAAAGACACGTACTTTTCCCAATACAGAAAATTGATAACCGCGCGATCGATGAGAGTGAGGAAGGCAACCTGATCTGTGGGTGATAGCATCTGGTAATCGGCGATGTTGCCTTCGCTGTAGGTGGCATAACGGCCGTGACAAGCCGCCGCAATACGCTGCACAGATTTCCACGCCCGCATATCCAGCGGGATGAACACCAGATCATAAGGCGCCAGTTTGCTGTGCAGTTGGTCTGGAGAAAGTTTGTCTAGCGTGAAAAAGCTGAAATAGTCACCTTTTAGCACGTAGGCGATATTGGCCGGATCATTTTCCGGAATGGGCGCTCTGACTGGCCCATCGGTAAATGGGCGGCGAGATGTGTACGCAATTTTCATACCAGCTTTATGTAACTTTTACTCTTTTTATATCAGCAGCCAGATCAGGGTTGCTCTTTTGTTCGTTTTCGCCAGTTCTTAGCCATGGGTCCGGCGATGGACCAGATCGTTTGCCAGCCGGCCAGCATCTGTTCGCGCTCGACGAGCCACAAGATGCCGCCGTACGCGGCGGTGATAATGAACGATTTTGCCAGGATTTTTACCCAGGTATTTAACAATAACCAGCCGGGAAGCGAGGTAAGCAGCAGGATAACGGCCGTTGTCACCCCCAGCGCCACCAGCGGCCAACCCCAAAGCCGGCGCGCCGAATAATCCACGTATCGATGTGTTAACCAGAACAAAATGACCACACCGATCACCACCATCAGGTCTGCCGCCAGGGCAACGCCTTCAATGCCCAACCAGCTTCCCAACAGAACGACCGCCGGCACAAAAAAAACAACTTGCAGCACCCGCGTCCGCACGATGTATTCCGGATACCCCAGGGCGATGAGCAGGTTACTCGCTCCCAACGACAGCGGGTCGAGCAGCGTGTAGGCGATCATGAGCTGGAATGTCCGCAGCATGGGCAGCCATTTGTCGCCTAGCAGAGCCACAAACTCAGGGCTGGGCAGCACAAACAGCAGAGAGAAGTAGAAGCTTGTCCGCACCATCAGGCTGGTGGCCCGAAAGAACGCCCGAGACAACCGCAGCCGGTCGGCCTGCAAACGAGAAAATGTAGAATAAAACACAGACAGAATTGGATTGGCGATTACGCGGCGAGGGTAATTGGCAAATTCGTAGGCGCGTGAGTAGTAGCCCAGGTCGCGCTGGCCCAGATTTCGCCCAATCCAAAAATCGTCGAATCTGTCTAGTAAGAAAGTGAGCACGGCGTTGCTCCAGAGCTTGACGCTGAAGTTCCAGTACCAGCGGGCAGCCTCTTTTTCCCAGCCAAAGCGCGGCCACCACGGCCGTGAGAGCAGCCCCCAGAAAGCTACAGTGCGGGCAAGCTGCCCGCTTAACTGCTCGCCCACCAGGCTCCAGGCTCCATAACCCCGCCAGGCCATGTAAGGCGCTACGACAGTAGACACTACCGCGCTCAGAATGTCTGCCCCTGAAATAGCCCGAAAAGCGAGGTCGCGTTTGAGAATGGCTTCCTGGACACTGTTGAAGGTTTTTACGGTGTCCACAGCGAGCAGAGCCAGGAGGATGCTGCTGAGGGCGGGCATGCCGGGATAAGCGGGGCCGATAACGGCCGTCGTCAACCCCGCCATCAACAACACACTGGCCACAAATAACAACATCCTGAGGGTAAAAAATGAGCGCGTATCCGCTTCGTTTGTTTCCGGACGCTGGATGTAGGCCAGATCCAGCCCCGGCAGCCGCAGCAGACTGGCCAGTGTGACGTAGAACAGCGCCTGTGTGACGACGCCAAAATCATCCGGCAGCAACAGCTTCAGCAAAAGGATAAAACGAACAAAACCCAGGGAAAGGGTGATAACGGAGGCAATCAGGCTGTAAATAGAACCGCGAACTGTTTGGTTGGCGATGTCCTTTTGCGATTCATTCGACATAGCGAGGTGGCCCTGGCTGTTCCCGTAATTTGCCTGTTTGCATGCTGATCGATGCTACCATAAGCACCCTTGAAATGCTAGAATGGAGCGGTTGCTAAGACAGCAAACGGTAAAAGAGAAACTATGAGAATTCTGCACGTCTATAAAGATTACCATCCTATTCGGGGCGGCATTGAAAACCATATCAAATCTCTGGCTGAAGCGCAGGTGGCAGCCGGGCATCAGGTGACAGTTCTGGTGACAAATCCGGGCCGTGAAAAGCCCGATGTGCTGCTGAATGGGGTGCGTGTCGTTCGAGCGGCGCGTGTGGCGACGGTGGCTTCTACGCCGCTGAGTATTACGTTTCCCGCCTTGCTGCGCTCTTTGGACGCGGACATTGTGCATTTACAGTTTCCGTATCCGTTAGGAGAGTTAAGCCAGTGGCTGGGGGGGGGAAGACGGCCGTTTCTCATTTCCTATCAGAGTGACGTTGTCAAACAGCAAACTCTCTTACGCCTGTACGAACCTCTGCTGCGGCGCGTATTACAGCGTGCGGACCGTATTCTTGTCAGCAGCCCGAACTATATGGCCACCTCTCCTTACCTCCGTCCTCTGGCCGAGAAGTGTTCGGTTGTGCCGCTGGGCATTGATCCCGCACCTTTTTTGCATGCCCAGCCGCTGCCTTTGCCCCCCTCCACCCAGCCTACACTGTTGTTTGTGGGCCGCCACCGTTACTACAAGGGCGTTGATACGCTCATCCGGGCGATGCCAGACGTGGCTGCCCGCCTGATCATTGCGGGCGATGGGCCTATGCGCCCCACCTGGGAAGCGCTGGCGGAGGAACTGAATGTGACGGAACGGGTGCACTTCCTTGGTGATGTTGCCGACGCCGATTTGCCCCGGTTGTATGCCGCCGCCGACGTGTTTGTGCTGCCTTCCAACGTGCGTGCGGAGGCATTTGGCCTGGTTTTGTTAGAGGCGATGGCTTCGGGCCTGCCGTGTATCACGACGGAGGTGGGCACGGGGACATCGTTTGTGGTGCAAGACGGTCTGACAGGGCTGGTTGTGCCCCAACAGGATGAACGCGCCCTGGCGACGGCCGTTTCTCATTTACTTCTTCATCCAGACCTGCGCCGCACCATGGGCGCTAACGGCCGTGCCCGCCTCCTGGCTGAATTCACCACCCCGACAATGGTCGCCCGCGTGGAGGCTGTTTACCATGAGTTGCTAGAAGCGCGAAACTAGCATTGGCCGGTTTTGCCCTGTTTGCCCCCCCCTTACCGATAGGATAACATTCTGCCCCGGAAGATAATAGTCTGAAGGATTCGTGGTAGGTATGAATTCAAAGCTCTCGCAATGGTGTGAAGGTCTCATTGAGGCCGGTTGGGTCGCCGCGGTAATCGTGGTGCCGCTCTTTTTTAATATTCATTCAGATCGTGTCTTTGAGCCGGATAAGTTAACGCTCTTACGTTCGATCGCCGTGTTGATGGCTGTGGCCTGGTTGGTACGCTTCGTCGACCGGCGCGATTGGCAGCAGGTGAAGGCGTGGGCACGGCCAAAGGGAGAAACGGCCGTCTGGCGCATCCCCTTTGTGCTGCCCATTTTCTTGCTGGTAATCTCTTACCTCATTTCCACCCTCTTCTC
>Ga0116151_10002122_pt1 | contig 18383 bp, 17 predicted proteins | sample AD_UKC117_MetaG_FD_89893 | JGI IMG/M metagenome (GOLD analysis project Ga0116151, IMG submission 89893) | Active sludge microbial communities of municipal wastewater-treating anaerobic digesters from Hong Kong - AD_UKC117_MetaG | ecosystem: Engineered > Bioreactor > Anaerobic > Digestate...
CGCGCCTCGCGCTCGATGCGCTCCTGGAGCCCGTCGACCATCCGGTTGAAGGACTGCACGAGGGGCTCGAGGTCGGCGTCGCCATCGGATTCGAGGCGACGGTCGAGGGCACCGGCGGAGATCAGGTTGGCGGCCTCGGCCGTGCGGCTCACCGGCTGGAGGATGCGGCCGCTCGCCCAGCGCCCGGCGAGGACGCCGGCGAGGGTCGTGACCATGGCGGTGAGCAGCAGGCCCTGGCGGATGCGGTTGATCGACGCCGAGACGTCGCCCATCGGCACCAGCTCCACGTAGAGCGTGTCGCCGGGCGCGCTGGCCAACGGCACGCCCACGGCGACGACGACCGACCCCGTGGCGGTGCGCACCCGCTGACGGGCCACATCGCCTCCCTCCAGCAGGTCGATCATGGCCGCAGGCACCACCGAGGCCTCGCCGGTGACCGAGCTCGAGGTCCACTCGCCGTCGGCGCGCAGCAGGGCGAACCCCTGGGCGCTCGTCTGGGCGTCGGCCAGGGCCTGGGCCGGGGCATCGGGAGCGCTCGTGAGGGCGTTGTCGACCGCTCGGGCGTTGACGAACGCCTGGCGCTCGGCCACCCGTTCGCGCTGGCGGATCAGCGTGGAGCGGGTGATCTCGAAGCAGACGACGGCGATGAGGGCCGAGACGAGGAAGGCCAGGCCGCCGAAGGCCACCATCGCCCGCGTTCGCAGCGGCGGACGCCACGCCCGCACGCCCTCTGTCCCGAAGCCCACCTCAGAAGGTTGGCAGGTCTCGGCGGTAGCGTCCGGTCGGTGGCGCCCAAGACCGACTGGAACCCCGTCCTGCGCAGCCAGTTCGACGAGCCCTACTGGGCCGAGCTGCAGGCGTTCGTGGCCGACGAGCGTCGGCGCCACCAGGTGTTCCCGCCCCACGACGAGGTGTTCGCCGCCCTGCACCGCACGCCCTACGCCGCGGTGAAGGTGCTGATCTTGGGTCAGGACCCCTACCACGGCGCCGGCCAGGCCCATGGGCTGTGCTTCTCGGTGCGTCGTGGCGTGGGCATCCCGCCATCGCTGCAGAACATCTACCGGGAGCTCCACGACGACCTCGGCATCGAGCCGCCCCACCACGGGTGCCTCGACGCCTGGGCCGACCAGGGCGTGCTGCTGCTCAACGCCACCCTCACCGTGCGCGCCCACCAGGCCGCGTCGCACCAGAAGAAGGGGTGGGAGACCTTCACCGACGCGGTCATCCGCGCCGTCGACGAGAAGGAGGAGCGGGTGGTGTTCCTGCTCTGGGGCGCCTCCGCCCGGCGCAAGAAGGCGCTGGTCGACACCTCGCGCCACGTCGTGATCGAGTCGGCGCACCCGTCGCCGCTGTCGGCCCACAACGGGTTCTTCGGCAGCCGGCCCTTCAGCCGCACCAACGCCGCCCTCGAGGAGGCCGGCCGCGAGCCGGTCGACTGGCGCATCCCCGAGTGAGCGCCCGCGAGCCGGGCGGGCCAGCGAGGCGCCGTCAGGCGCTGACGGGCACGGCGAGCTCGACGGTGAGGCCGTCGCCCACGGCACCGGTGATCGTGCCCAGCTCCTGCTCCCAGCTGTCGGCGAAGACCATGTCGGTCTCGAGCGACACCCTCGTGAGGTTCGCCACGCTGGACGAGTAGCGGTCGTCGCTGGCGTACACCTCGGCGCACGTGTCCTCGGGCAGGGCGATCTGCGAGGTGGCGATCGGTTGGCCCGCCGCGATGTCGTCCAGCGACGAGTACACCTCGAAGTGCACGTGGGGCCACCGGCCGTCGTAGCAGCCGGGGAAGACGGACGTGAACGAGGCGATGCCGTCGGCGTCGGTCTCCTGCACCCCGCGCAGGAAGTTCTGGTCCTCGAGGCCCGAGGAGTAGAGCGAGTACCCGCCCTCGGCGGTGCAGTGCCAGGCGTACACGGCGAGGCCGCGGCGGGCGGCGCCCGAGGGGTCGGTGACGGCGAAGCGGATGGTGAGCGGCTCGCCCCCGGCGGTGCCCGACAGGCCGGCGAAGCTCGAGGTGATGTCCTGGCGGACGATGCCCTCGGTGCCCAGCACGTCGGGGCCGTTGGAGCCGTCGCCGGGGTACGGACCGGCGGTCTCCTCGGGGATGGCGCCGCCCGAGGTCGAGCTCGAGCTGCCCGCCGATGCGGGGGTCGAGGCGGCCGTTCCCGACGCGCCCGTCGTGGTGGCCGACGAGCCGCTGGAGCCCGAGGAGCCGCAGGCGGCGAGGGCCACCGCCGCGGCCGCGCTGCCGAACAGGCCGAGCACCCGGCGCCTGGTGGCGAGGGTCGTGAGGTCGTGGGCGAGCCCCCGGTCGAACTCGTCGTCGTGGTCGTGGTGGTGCGGCATGGGACCGATCCTGCGGGACGCACCTGGGAGGATCCGCAGAGCGACCGCAGCGCTTCAGCTGACCTCGGACCGCCGCCGACGGACCCATGCCGCGGGCCGTCGCTTCGTCCACCGAGCGGGTGATCGTCCCTGCGCCGCCCGCGTCGAACAGGCAGGATGGGACCCGTGGTGGACGTGGTGGCCTTCGGAACCCTGGCGAGACCCGACGCGGTGGGGCGCCACGACGTGGAGCAGGTCACGGTGCGGAGCTCGGCGCTGGCCATCTCGATCCTCACGTTCGGGGCCACGCTCCACACCGTCGAGGCGCCCGACCGCGACGGACGCCGCGAGCAGGTCGTGCTGTCGCTGCCCACGGCCGACGACCACCAGGACCGGGCGCGCAACGCGTACCTCGGGGCCACGTGCGGTCGTTGGGCGAACCGGATCGCCGGCTCCCGCTACGAGGTCGACGGGCGGCCCGTGATCGTCGAGGCGAACGATGGCGACGCCCACCTCCACGGCGGGCCCGACGGCTTCTCGTGGCGGGTGTGGGACCTCGTGTCGGCCACCACCGGCGACGACGGCGGCACGGTGGTGCTCGGGCTCCACAGCCCCCACGGCGACCAAGGCCACCCCGGCGCGCTCGACGTGACCGCGACCTACGAGCTGCACGGGCATGCGCTGCGCATCACCTACGAGGCCGTGGCCGACGCCACCACCGCGTGCAGCATCACCAACCACGCCTACTGGAACCTGGCCGGCCCCTCGCGGTGGGGCGACGACGGCGCCATCGGCGACCACGAGCTGCGGGTCCCGTCGGAGCGGGTGCAGCCCGCCGACGATCGATCGCTCCCGGTCGGACCGCTCACCGCCGTGGACGGGACCGGCCTCGACCTGCGCCACGCCCGGCCCCTCGCCGAGGTCCTCGACGAGGTGCCGCGCGGCCTCGACCACTCCTACGCCGTGGCCGACGATCCCGAGCCCACCGCCACCGGCTCGGGGCTCCCGCTGGCAGCGGAGCTCCACCACCCGACGTCGGGACGCACCGTCACGGTCTCGACCGATCAGCCGGCGATCCACGTGTACACCGGCAACCGCCTCGGCGCTCCGTTCGGCCGACGGGCCGGGGTCTGCCTCGAGGCCCAGCGCTTCCCCGACGCGCCGAACCGGCCGGCGCTCGGTCCGGCCCTCCTGCACCCGGGGGAGCGCTACCACGCCACGACCGAGCTGACCTTCGGCGCTCGCTGAGGGTGTTCGGCGCTAGTCCCCGAGCGTGCGTGACGAGGCCACGGCCTGGCCGTCGGCCTCCGGAGCGTCGCCCATGTCGTAGCGGTCGCGCACCGAGCTGCCCGCGCAGTGGGGACCGCCGTTGTCGGCACCGAGCGCATCGTCGAGCACCGGGCTCGCCGCGCTGAAGACGCCCCAGGGGCTCTCGCAGCCGGGCACGACCCAGGCGTGGCTCATCCAGCCGGCGCTGCCATCGCTCTTGGAGCCGCCGCGCGCCGCGCACTCCTCCTCGGTGGTGGTGCTGTCGCCGATGATCCCACCGCCCGGCGCCGAGCACAGCCCGAGGTGGCGGTGGCCGGAGTCGTTGTCGCCGGTGAAGCCCTGGGTGGGCTTGTTGTTGCCCCGGTGGTACAGGTAGTAGCTGAGCCCGACGATGTTGGCGTCGGGACCGTTCCCGTCGTAGAGCAGCATCTCGGGCTGGTCGATCTCGAAGACGCCGTCGATCAGCGAGCCCTTGATGAAGTGCGAGGCGATCCCGGGCAGGTAGGGGGCCACCAGGCGGTAGCCGTCGTCCATCGCATCTTGCGCCGTGGGGTAGCGCAGCGCGGTCTTGCGGGCCAGGGCGAGCTCCTCGTGGAGGCGCTCGCACTCGGCGGGGTCGGTGAGGGCCTTCCACGGCTGGGGGCCCACGTGGCCGCCGTGGCCGCTGCCGTCCTCGGAGGTGAAGGTGGACGAGTGGTCGTGGGCGAGCGAGCCCGACGTCTGCAACCACCAGAGCCACGCGTCGTAGTCCTCGTCGGTGGCGTGGGCCAGCGCGCCGATCAGGTTCGCCGCCTCGATCTCGCTGGTGGCGGCGAGCGCGGTCGCCGAGACCAGCTGGTCGAGCCCGGGCGAGCCCCGCCCGGCGAGCGGGTCGGGTCGGGTCGTCGTCGTGGTGCCGCCGTCGGTGCTTGCGCCGCCCCCGTGGTCGTGGCCGTCCGACGAGGTGGCGGCGACCCCGGGCGGCGCGCCGGCCCAGCGGGTGTCGACCCCGAGGGCCTCGGCCTCCTCCCAGTACGCGGGCGGGTTGACATCTCGGTCGCAGCGCGCCTCGTCGACCTTCTCGGCCTCGAGCGCCAGCCCGGTGAGCGTGCCCGACCCGTGCTGGTGGTTGGCGGCATCGGGCGACGAGATCGCGACGAGCGCCACCGCCAGCGCGCCGACCGCCGCCATCGCCGGCGCGATCCGCGCGGAGCGCCCCGAGCCGCCGTGGCCGGCCGGCGCCAACAGGAGGCGGGCGCCCACGGCGACGGCCACGACCTGGAGGAGGACCGTGGCCAGGTCGATCGGCCCCACCTCCTCGGCCACGCCGGCCGTCTCGCCCCACGGGAGCCCGGCGGTGCGGCTCCACGCCCACATGGCCACGAGGAAGGCGTTGCCCGCCACCGCGAGCGCCACGAGGCGACGGCCCGGACGTCCGACCAGGAGCGCCCCCGCCACGCCCACCTGGAACACGGCGGCGGCGGCGAACCCGTAGCGGTCCTGCCAGATGTCGGCGTGCACCGTGGCCATGGCGGCGTGGATGAGCCCAGCACCCGCCGATGCGGCGGCCAGCGCCCACGTCGCGGGTGCGCCGCCATCGGTGCGCGTTGCGCCGGTCTCGTCGTCGACGGCGACGTCGGTCATGGTCGATCCCCCTGGCCCCACGAGTGGAGGCCAAGGCTACGGAACTTGCACGCCGCGTGCAATGAGTCGCTCCGTCGGCCGGCGCGGTTCCCGACCGGCGGGAGCGGTCAGCCGCCCTCGGCGATCGCCTTGACGCGCTCGAGGGTGCGCCGCATGCCCTCGCGCAGCTCCTCGGTGTGGCCGTCGACGCCGCCCAGGAGGAACCGGGTGAAGAAGCGGGCGAGCGCCGGGTACTCGCCGGCCGATGAGCGCGACTCGGTGAGCTCGGTGCCGGTGCCCTCGGGCTCGAGCCGGTAGGTCCAGCGGGTGGCGCTGTCCTTCGTGACGAACGAGAACGTCCGCTCGGGCACGGCCTCCTCGACGGTGTTGGTGGTGGACCACCGCACGATGCCCCGCTTGTTCGAGCCCTTGAAGCGGGCGCCCACGGCCGGGCCGGTGGCCCCGTCGAGCCAGCGCCCGCCCGTGCACTCGGGGCTGAGGCGGCCGTAGCCCGTGGGATCGCTCACGATCTCCCACACCACGGCGGGGGGCGCGTCGATGGTGATGGAGACGGCGTCGGGGTCGGTGCGGGAATCGGTCACGGTCCCTCCGGGGCAGGCGGTGGCGGGGTGGGGAGCGCGAGGGCGGGGGCGTACACGGCCCACCACGCCTCGAGCGGCAGCTCGTCGAGGCGAGCACCAGGAGCGTCGCGCGCCCAGCGCCTCGCCGCCCGGGGGAGCCCGGCGCCTGGCTCGGGCGAGCCGTCGCACGCCACGACGATCAGCTCGTCGTCGGTGAGCTCGTAGATGGCGAGTTGGCCCCATCGGGCGCCGTCGGCCGTCGCCGCCGCCCGACCGCGGCCGGCCATCGCGATGCCCTGCTCGGCGTGGCCCGACACCGGATCGCAGCCGGTGGCCGGCCACCAGGTGCCGGCCGGGAGCTCGGCGGCCGCCCAGGCCAGCAGCTCGGCCAGCAGGGCCGCGTTGCGCGCTGGCGGCTGCGGCACGCCCTGCGGATCCTGGGAGGTGAGCACGTGGATGGGCCCGGCGGCGGGCAGGGGACCGGCCTCGGGCCCGGCGAGCATCGACGCGGTCCCCTCCCCGTCCCAGCGCACGAGCACGCTCGCCAGCCACGACGCCAGCAGCTCCGTCGCCCGGTCCGAGCCCATCGCACCATCGTCGCGTGCGCCACCATGGCGTCGTGGCTCCGACGATCCGACCCCTCACCGCCGACGACGCCGAGGCCGTGCTCGCCATCAACGAGGCCTCGGTGCACCACCTCGCCCCGATGGACGGCGACGAGTACCGCTGGTTCCTCGACGTGGCGCTCGCGGCCTGGGCGGCCGAGGTCGACGGCCGGGTCGCCGGCTTCGTGCTGCTCCTCGAGCCCGGCCTCGCCTACGAGAGCCGGAACTACGCCTGGTTCTCGGCTCGCTTCGACGCCTTCGTGTACCTCGACCGGGTGGCGGTCGACGCGTCGCTGCGTCGGGCGGGCGTCGGCACTGCGATCTACGACGCCGTCGAGGCCCGGGCCGCCGAGCTCGACCGACCCGTCCTGCTCGAGGTCAACGTGGCCCCGGCCAACGAGCCGTCGCTCGCGTTCCACGGCGCCCGGGGCTACGAGCCGCTGGGCGAGCTCGAGCACCCGGGGCCCAAGGTGGTGCGGATGTTCGCCAAGCACCCCTCACGCTCCCCTCACACCTGAGCGCGACCATCCGGAGATGCTCGGCTCCCGCCCTCGTCGCGCGGCCGGCCTCGCCGCCGCCACCTTGCTCGCGGTCGCGATCGCCACGGCGGCCACCTCCTGCGACCCACCCGCGAACTGCCCCACGCCCGACCAGCCGACGACCGTGGCCTACCGGACGATCCCCGGCGTGGCGAAGCGGCTCACCAGCCTGGACGTCCACGCGCCGGCCACCGCGGGGTGCAACAAGCCGGTGGTGCTGTGGGTGCACGGCGGCGGGTACCAGACCGGCGACAAGGGCAACCAGATCGCCGACAAGGCCGCCCTCTTCAACCGGCAGGGGTGGATCCTCGTGTCGATCAACTACCGGCTGACCGTCCCGGGCGACGCGTCGAGCGCCCACTTCCCCGACCACTACGAGGACGTGGCCGCCGCCGTCGCGTGGGTGCACGAGCGCATCGGCCGCTACGGCGGCGACCCGGCCCGCATGGCCCTGCTGGGCCACTCAGCCGGCGCCGACATCGTGAGCAACGTCGCCGCCGAGCCCCGCTACCTCGCCGCCCACGGGCTGCCGCTCTCGACGCTCTCGTGCGTCGGGCCGCTCGACACCGAGGGCTTCGACAAGGTGGCGGCGAGCGCCGACGGCGAGGACCTCCAGTGGGCGATCGCCCTCGGGAACGAACCGCAGTCCCAGACCGCGACCTCGGCGAACCACCTCCTCACGCCGGCCAGCGAGGCGCCCGACGCCATCGGCGTGGTGCGCGGCTCCGTGCAGCGCCGCCTGATCGAGCGGGCGTACCTGGACGAGGTCGCCGCCACCGGCGCCACCACCGTGCTGATCGACGCGAGCTCGCTCACCCACGCACAGGTCAACTCGCAGATCGGCGCAGCGGGCGACACCGTCATGACCCCACCGCTGTTGGCCTTCCTCCACTCGTGCCTGCGATGACCTCGTCCCTCAGCTCCGCCCTCGGCGAGGCGGCCGCCCGCCGACGTCGAGCCCGAGCCGTCGGCGGAACGTGCCGGCGCCTTCGACCGAGACGCCGCTTCGCAAGCGGTCGGCGAGCCCCCTGTCGGAGGTGACCACGACGACCCCCTCGGCGTCGCGGCGCCGCGGGTCGCCGAGGTGCGCCTCGACCAGCTCGACGATCCGGTCGTCCGCCGCGTCGCGTCCTCGGCGAGGGGCGAACTCGATGCGCAGGTCGCCGCCCGCCACCACGGCGATGGAGGGCTCCGAGGCGCCGTCGAACACCAGCACCACCTGGTCCTCGTGGGCGTTGGTCCACCCCGCGAGGACGGTGGCGAAGCGGGCGAAGGCGGCGGTGCGGTCGTTCCACCAGCCGTCGGCGCCGGCGCCCACCACGTTGCTGCCGTCGACGAACCAGGTGGTCCGGTGCCCGGGCGCGCTGGCGTCGCTCACCCGGGGCCGTCGTAGCGGCTGGTGGGGATGACGTCGATGGCCGAGAGGTCGATGAAGCGCTGCACGCTCTCGAACATCGTGCGGGCGTTGGCGGCCTGCCGCTCGGGATCGCCCACCGCGTCGTAGAAGGCGCCTGGGTCGGTCATCGCCGCCGCCGGGAAGCACTCCTCGACGATGGCGTCCCACCGCTCGGCGCCCGGCGTGAGCACGCGGGTCACCACGTTCTGCACGTACGACGAGGTGTCCTGGGTGTCGATGGCGATCTGGGTGTGCGAGCCGAGCCAGGTGGCGAGGAACTCGTCGTCGGCCAAGCCCGGGGCCCGACGGAAGAACACCACCTGGGCCATGCCGGGGGTCCGCTCGCCCGGCGCGACCGGCGGCAGGGTCGACGGCATCGGGACCGACTCGGTGACCAGGTAGGCGCCACGGCGACCTCCGACGAGGGCGAGCGCCTCCTCGAAGGGGGCCCGGAGGTGGTCGGTGGCGCTGTCGACCCAGGCCGACACGACGGCATCGGCGGGCGCGGACGACGAGACCATGCGGAGCCCCGCCGCCGGGGCGACGTCGTCGTCGACCAGGTTCACCTGGACGCCCCGAGCGCCGAGGTCGAGCAGCCGGGCCGTCACCTCGCCTCGCAGCCGCTCGCCCAGCTCGGTCGGCCGGTCGCCGTCGACGTAGCTGATGGCCCAGATCACCTTCTCCACCTCGCGGAACCTACCGGGGACCGACCGATCGACGAGCGTCCTCCGTGCCAGGCGGGTATCGGGGAGCCATGGTCGGCGAGGCGCGCATCGGGTGCTCGGGGTGGCAGTACCGCGAGTGGCGAGGCATCGCCTACCCCGCCAAGCTGCCCCAGCGGCGCTGGTTCGAGCACTACGCCGCCACGTTCGACACCGTGGAGCTGAACACGACCTTCTACCGGCTGCCCGCTCCGTCGACCGTGGAGGCCTGGCGCGACCACGCACCCGACGGCTTCCGGTACGCCGTCAAGGTGGGCCGGTTCGGGACCCACCGCAAGAAGCTCCGCGACCCGGCGACGTGGCTGGCCAACCACCTCGACCGGGCCGAGCGGCTCGGTGCGCACCTCGGCCCGCAGCTGCTCCAGCTGCCGCCGAACTGGCATCGCGACGCGCCCCGGCTCGACGCCATGCTCGCGGCGGCGCCCGACCGCCACCGGTGGGCGGTGGAGCTGCGCGATCCGACCTGGCTGCACGACGAGGTCTTCGAGGTGCTCCAGGCCCACGGCGCCGCGCTCTGCATCCACGATCTCCTGGACGACCACCCGTGGGAGCGGACGGCGGACTGGACCTACCTCCGCTTCCACGGGCCCGAGGCCACGACCGACGCGTACGGCGGTCGGTACGGCCCGGAGCGGCTCGAGGCGGTGGCGGACCGCCTCGACGGGTGGCGCACCGAGGGCACCGACGTCTGGGGCTTCTTCAACAACGACCGCGGCGGCCACGCCTGGTCGGACGCCCGCTGGCTCGCCGAGCGCCTGGGACCTTCGCCCCGGGCACGCCCGGGACCGGGTGCGTAGGCTCGCGCGCCATGGACACCGCCACCCCGGTCCTGTCCCCCCAGCAGGTCACCTTCTTCGAGACCTTCGGGTTCCTCCGCTTCCCCGGGCTGTTCACCGACATCGTCGAGGACATCACCGCCGGCTTCGAGCGGGTGTTCGCCGCCGAGGAGAACCTGCGGATGGAGACCTTCGAGGACCTCCACGGCGCGGACCGCCGCATCATCATCCCGGCGTTCATCACCAAGGACCCGTACCTCCACGGCCTCCTCGACGATCCCCGGGTCACGGGCATCGTGTCGAGCCTGCTCGGCCCCGACTACGAGTACGCCGAGAGCGACGGGAACCTCTTCGACTGCGAGAGCCACTGGCACTCCGACATCTACGGCGCGCCGATCAAGTACCAACACCTCAAGCTGAGCTTCTACCTCGACCCGCTGCGGGCCGAGTCGGGGGCCATCCGGGTGATGCCCGGCACGAACTCGGTCGAGCACGCCTACGCCACCGCCGTGCGCCGCCTCACGTGGGACTCCACCAAGCTCGAGGAGACCTTCGGGATGGATCCCCGGGAGCTGCCCGGCCACGTGATCGAGTCCGATCCCGGCGACCTCATCCTCTGGGACTTCCGCACGATCCACGCCAGCTACGGCGGCGGCGAGCGCCGGCGGCTGTTCTCGGTGAACTTCCGCGAGCGCATGCCCGAGCCCGCCGAGGCCTGAGCCCGACCCCCGCTCGTGACCGCCGCCTCCGCTCCCGCCGCCCCGACGGCGCTGGCGCGCATCGACGAGCTGGAGGCGGCCTTCCGCGCCGGGGCGCGCGGGGCCCTCGAGCGCGAGCTGGTGGAGGCCCGGCGCGCCGCGGTCGACGAGGTGCGCGACCTGCCGCGCCGGCCGATCGCCGAGGACGGGACGGCGCCCGCCGTCGGTCCCAGCGGCCTGCCCGAGGCCACGCCCGACGAGCTCGACGGCCCCACCGTCCGGGCGGCCTTCGCCTCCCACGGCTGCCTGGTGGTGCGCGGCCTGGTTCCCCGGGCGACGGCCGAGGAGCTGGTGGCGGGCATCGACCGGGCCATCGCGGCCTGGGGCGACCTGAAGCGACCGTTCGCCGGGCCCACCGGCGACCCGTGGTTCGACCCGCAGACCGTCGACGAGCCCGAGCGCAGCGCCCTCGGGCGCACGTGGGTCACCAACGGCGCCGGGCTGCTCACGTTCGACTCGCCCCGGATGCTCGCCACCATCCTCGACCGCTACGAGCGCCTCGGGCTGCGCACCCTCCTCACCGAGCTGCTCGGCGCCCGGCCGGTGCTCTCGGCCAACAAGGGCACGCTGCGCCGGGTGCCGGTGGAGACCAGCGCCGGCTGGCACCAGGACGGCGCATTCCTCGGCCAGCAGCTGGGCGCGGTGAACGTGTGGGCCACCCTCACCGACTGCGGCGTCGATGCACCGGGCCTCGACATCGTGCCCCGCCGCTTCGACGAGATCGTCGAGACCGGGACGCGCGGCTCCTACTTCGACTGGGCGGTGGGCGAGGGCGTGATCGAGGAGCTGGCGGTCGACACGCCGGTGCTGCGGCCCCAGCTGCACGCCGGCGATGCCGTGATCTTCGACGAGATGCTCCTGCACCGCACGGCCACCGATCCGTCGATGACCTCGTCGCGCTACGCCATCGAGATGTGGACCTTCGCCGGTTCGGCGTACCCCGAAGGCCACGTCGCCCTCCTCTGGTAGCCCAGCGGCGCATCGCGAGCGCGCCGGTCAGGCCCGGCGCTCCCAGCGCTCCCAGACCCACGGGTAGCACCACACCTCGTCGTGGGTGGCGGCGAGCGCCCGGCGCAGCGCCCGGCGGCGGGCGTGGGCCTTCGGGTGCCACTCGTGGAACTGGATCAGCAGGTGGCGCGACCGCGGGATCCACCCGGTGGCGAGCAGGCGGTCGAGCACGTCGAACTCGGCCCCCTCGATGTTGAGCTTCAGCAGCTCCACCTCGTCGATGCCGAGCTCGCGCAGGGCCCGGTCGGCGTCGCGGACCTCGACGGTCACCTCGCCGAAGGTGCCCGACCCGTCGTGGTAGAGGGTGGAGCCCGGGCCCTCGAGCGCGAGCGTCGCGGTCTCGTCGCGGCCACCGAGGCCGAAGGCGCAGATGGAGACCCGGGGATCGTCGCCGAGGCGCTCGCGGAGGAGGCGCAAGCCGCTCGGGTCGGGCTCGAAGCACACGACGCGGGCGTCGCCGTGGCGCAGCACCCCGCTCGCCCAGATCCCGTCGTACGCGCCCACGTCGACCACCGTGCCCCCGGGCGCGCGGGGAACGTCGGTGAGCAGGTCGGGGGTCGCTGCGGTGGCGGCGATGAAGCGGTGCATGGCGCGCGAGTAGGAGTGGAGCTCCAGGGCGGCGCGCAGGAACGCGTCGTCGACCGGGCGGCGTCGGCGCATCACCGCCCGGCGCGGCGCGAGCAGGGCGCGCTGCACCCGGTAGCGGTTCACCGGGCCCGTTCGGCGGCGTGCTCGAGCGCCAGCTCGTAGAACTCCACGTCGCGCTGGTTGTCGCGCTCGATGCGGCGCAGCAGCTCGGCCGACGGCGTCCAGTCCTCGGTGGCGGCCCGCCAGCGGCCGCGCGCCGGCGTGTGGGTGATGCCGAACCGCCGCTCGCACTCGGCGAGGAACTCGTCGTGGCGGTCGGTGAACCCCAGCACGTCGACCGAGCGGAGGTGGTCGAGGGCGATGCGCAGCCGATCGTCGTCGATGTCGATGACGTCCATCACGCTCTCGAGCTTGTCGTCGCGGGTCATGGCGAAGACCTTCACCTGGTGGTCGTGGAGGAACAGCGGGAACGTCCACGGGTCCTCGTAGATCTCCTCGAGGGAGTGGTCGTGGTGGCGCGGCTCGACCCGCTTGGTGTGCTTGAGGTGCGAGACGATGCGGGAGATCGGCTCGCGCAGCATCGTGAGCGTCACCAGCGCCGGGTCGATGAGCGAGGGGACGACGAAGGGGAAGTGGCCGGAGTAGGCGCGGATGCGCGCGTGCACCTCGGGCGGGAGCTCGAGCACTCGCGACACGAGCAGGTTGTCGAGGATCGGCCGCTCGTCCTCGGTGAAGTGGCCGGGGAAGCAGGCGCCGGGGAACTGGTCGTGGAGGTGGCTGCGGAAGGTCGAGCCGCTGGTCTTCATGACGTGCACGAAGAAGAAGCGGTGCGGCGTCGGCTCGGGCACGGCCGGGAGCCTAGGAGCGCCCCAGGCCCCCCGCTGGCGGGCCGGCAGCCCGGCGCGCCGGACGTGGGTACCCTGTCGACTTCCGCCGCCGAGGGGAGGCAGCCGCCCATGTTCCCGTTCTGGGAGAGCATCGTCGCACCGGTCATCCGGGCCACCGGTGCCAAGCGCTTCGTGGAGATCGGCGCCCTGCGCGGCGAGACCACCGTGAAGATGCTGGCCGACCTGGGCGACGACGCCGAGCTGCACGTCATCGACCCGGTCCCCGAGTTCGACCCGTCGGTGCACGAGCGCCGCTTCGGGGGCCGCTACGTGTTCCACCGCGACCTCAGCCTCAACGTCCTCGAGCACATCGGGGCGATGGACGTGGCGCTCATCGACGGCGACCACAACTGGTACACGGTCTACAACGAGTGCCGGCAGCTGGCGGTCGCCGCCGAGAAGGACGGCAAGCACCTGCCGGTGATGGTGCTCCACGACGTCTGCTTCCCCTACGGCCGGCGCGACCTCTACTACGCACCCGAGCAGATCCCCGCCGAGTTCCGCCAGCCCCATCGCCAGGCCGGCATCCACCCCGACCGCAAGAAGCTGCTCGGGCGCGGCGGCATGAACTCCCAGCTCGACAACGCCGAGGAGGAGGGCGGGCCGCGCAACGGCGTGCGCACCGGTCTCGACGACTTCGTGGCCGAGCACCCGCACCCCGTGCGCCGCGTCCTGCTGCCCATCTACTGGGGCCTCGAGATCGTGGTGGAGGAGCGGCGCCTCGCCGTCACCCCGGCGCTCGTGGAGCTGCTCGACCACATCGAGAGCCCCGAGGGCCAGCACGAGCTGCTGCTGCTGTCGGAGCGGATCCGCGTCGACGCCGCCATGTTCGAGCAGAGCTTCTGGCGGCTGAAGGACGCCCAGGTGGCCCAGGGCCGCGAGCGGTACCTCGGCCTGCTGCGGCGTGGCCTGCTGGGCCGCTTCGACGAGGACAACGAGCTGCGCGTCGCCTACCTGCAGCGCTGCATCGAGGCCGGCCGGGCCCCGGACCCGGCGTTCCTGCGCGACCCGTCGGTGAACCTGGGCGGCGACCGCGTCAGCGCCGCCGCCCTCGACGAGGCCCGCCGCACGGGCGTGTCGTCGGGGCGCAAGGGCGTCGACGGCACCTGGGCCGCGACCATGGGCGAGGTCCGCCTCGCCCACCTCGAAGCGTCGCTCGACGCCGTGCGCGAGGGCCGCATCGCCGGCGACGTCCTCGAGTGCGGCACGGGCCGTGGCGGCGGGGCGGTCTTCGCCCGCGGCTACCTCGACGCCTGGTTCGACGCCGATCGCACGGTGTGGGTGGCCGACCCGTTCCGGCCTGACGGGGGCACCGCGGACCTCAACGCCGTGCGCACCACGTTCGACCGCTTCGACCTGCTCGACGACCGGGTGCGCTTCCTCCAGGGCGACTACTCGGGCACCCTGCCGGCCGAGGAGCTGACCGCCATCGCGGTGCTGCGCATCGGTTCCACCGCGGCCGACGAGGCGACCGCGATCCTCGAGGCCACCTACGACCGGGTGGCCGACGGCGGGGTGATCATCGTCGACGGCCACGACCGCCCCGAGGTGGCCGAGGCGGTCGCCGCGTTCCGCGCCGCCCGAGGGCTGACCGCGCCCGCCGACCGCATCGACTGGTGGGGCGTGAGCTGGCGGCGCGACGTGACCGCCGAGCAGGCCCCGCCGGCGTCGACCGCACCCGCCGCGGAGGAGGCCCGCCACCGCGCCCCGCTGGCCCCCCCGGCCCCGAAGGACGCCCTCGACCTCACCGTCGTCGTGGTCTTCCACGACATGGCCCGGGAGGCGGCCCGGACCCTCCACTCCCTGTCGCGCGCCTACCAGCGGGGGATGGACGACCGCACCTACGAGGTGATCGTGGTCGACAACGGGTCGAGCCCCGACCAGCGCCTCGACGAGGGCTTCGTCACGTCGTTCGGGCCCGAGTTCCGCTTCGTCGACCTGGGCGACGATGCCCCGTCGTCGCCCACGGTGGCGCTCAACCTGGGCATCGAGCAGAGCCGTGGCCGCAACATCGCCCTGATGGTCGACGGCGCCCACGTGCTGTCGCCGGGCGTGCTCGCCAACGGCCTGGTCGGCCTGGACGCCTACGCCCCTGCGGTGGTGGCCACCCAGCAGTTCTACGTCGGTCCCGGCCAGCAGCCCGACGCCGTGCGCAACGGCTACGACCAGCCCCGCGAGGACGAGCTGTTCGACCTCATCGAGTGGCCGTCCGACGGCTACCGCCTCTTCGAGGTCAGCCACTTCATCGGCGAGCGCGACTGGTTCGACGGGATCATCGAGACCAACTGCCTCATCGCCCCCCGCTCGCTGCTCGAGCAGGTCGGCGGGTTCGACGACGCGTTCGACATGCCCGGCGGCGGCTACACCAACCTCGAGGTGTTCGAGCGCCTCGCCGCCTCGCCCGACGTCACCCTGGTGTCGATGCTCGGCGAGGGCTCGTTCCACCAGGTCCACGGGGGGACCACCACCAACGACGCCGACGTCGACAACCGTCGGGCCAAGACCTTCGCCTACGGGGAGCACTACCAGGAGCTGCGCGGCCGCCTGCTGCGCGGGCCGGTGGGACGGGTGCACTACGTGGGCGCCTTCCCCACCGCCACCTCCTGTCGCACCCGCTCGCGCCGCATGGTGGCGCCCGCGTTCGCCAAGCAGCGTGAGGTGGGCGGCCCTGACGGCAAGCCCACGAGCGCCGAGACCATCCCCGACGACCTGAAGCTGGCGTTCATCGAGGCCTACTGGAACAGCCTGGCCTGGAAGCAGCTGCAGTGGCTCGGCCACCCGGTGGAGGCGACGCCCACCGACCTCCTCTCCTACCAGGAGGTGCTCGCCCTGGTGCGGCCCGACTGGGTGATCGAGACCGGCACCGGCAACGGCGGGCGGGCGCTCTTCCTGGCCTCGGTGTGCGAGCTGCTGGGCCACGGCCAGGTGATCAGCATCGACGCCCGCCAGCCCGACCCGGCGCCGGCCCACCCCCGCCTCACCACCATCGCCACCGCCGCCGACTCCGACGAGGGCGCCGCCGCGGTGCGAGCGCTGGTGGGCGAGGCGCCCAAGGCCGTCGTCATCCTCGGGGCCCGCAGCGGGGCCCAGCGGACGCGCAAGGAGTTCGACCTGTACCACGAGCTGGTGCCGTCGGGCTCCTACCTGATCGTGGAGCACACGGTGGTGAACGGCCGCCCGGTGTGGCCCGGCTTCGGCCCCGGCCCCACCGAGGCGCTGCGGCGGATCCTGCCGGTGCACGGCGAGTTCCACCCCGACCCCACCCGCGAGCGCGCCGGGCTCACCTTCAACCCCGGCGGCTTCCTCAAGCGCCGCTGACCGCGTGGCGGCCGGCCGCGCCGCCGATGCCCACGCGGCACCCGTTCAGTAGACGAGGGGGATCTGGCCCTCGGGATACGCGCTGGGGCCGAACAGCCAGGTCTCCATGGCGTAGCGCTCGCGCGGCATGTCGGGGCGCGCCGCGGTGCGGTGCAGCAGCAGGTGGTCGAAGAGCATGCAGTCGCCCTCGGAGAAGCTGGGGCGCACGATCCCCTCGGGCTCGGCGAGGCCCTCGGCCACCGCCGGCGACGCCGACCAGTCGAACATGGCGCCCTCGGTGCCGGTGGGCGCCACCTCGGCCAGGCGACGGGGGACGATGTCCATGGTGGGCGCGTCCTCACCGCAGTCCGACAGCGCCAGCCAGAAGTTCAGCGATGCGCACTCCTGGCCGAGGAACGAGCCGTCCTGGTGCCAGTCGCCGGGGTTGCCGACCGGGGTGCGGCGCAGGTTGCACTTGTTGGCCGACATCGCCGGACGCTCGCCCAGCCACGCCTCGGCCAGCGCGGCGATGCCGGTGGTCTGCAGCAGCTCGATCAGGGTGACCAGCATCCGGGGGCTGTCGGCGGTCCACACGCCGCCGCTCGCCCGCATCCACTTGCGCCGGCCCGACCAGCGGTAGCCCCGGTCCGAACGCGGCGCAAACGGCACGAACCACGGCTCGGTCTCGGCGACCGGCGCGCCCTCGAGGTGCCGATCGCACGCCTCGAGCGAGCGGTCGATCCCCGCCCGCAGCGAGGCGCAGGTGTCGGCATCGAGCAGGCCGTTCACCCGCAGGCAGCCGGTGGAGGCCATGGCCTCGCGCAGCACGTCGATGGTCAGGTCGGCGGCGTCGACCTCGGGCAGCGAGGCCCGGGCGGGGCCGCCCGCGGGCGCCTCGTGGTGCACGGGCGGCGGGGTGGGCCCGTCGTCGAAGGCGTGGTGGCGCAGCAGCACGAGCTCGCGCTCGGCGTCGGCGTCACCGCCGGCGGGCAGCGCCTCGCGCACCCGCTCGTGCAACCAGTCGATGGCCTCTCGGTAGCGGCCCTGGTCGCACAGCACGGCCACGGGCGACAGGTCGATGCTGCCCCTCATCGACCCTCCTGCGGTGAGCGGAGCGGTCATGTCCGAATCGTACGGCCTCGCCGGCAACCGCGCCCCGTGACTCGGACACCTCCCTGTGGGAACATGGGCGTTCGCCGCACGAGGGGTAGGTGACGTGGACATCGTCGTGGACTTCGAGGTCTCGAACCGGTGCAACGCCAAGTGCCACTTCTGCCCGCGCGACCAGACCCCCCACCAGGGCTCGATGCCTCGCGAGGTGTTCGACCAGGGCCTGATCCGGGCGAAGGAGTACCGCGAGATCGCCCGCGACCGCCTCGGCGTGGGCACCACCATCAGCCTCTGCGGCCTCGGCGAGCCCCTGCTCAACCGCGAGGTCGTGGGCTACGTCCGCGACGCGAAGGCCGAGGGCTTCCGGGTGCAGCTGTCGAGCAACGGCGCGCTGCTCAGCGAGGAGAAGGGCGCGGCGCTGCTCGACGCCGGCCTCGACGAGATCCTCATCAACGCCGGCGACGAGGGCGACGAGTACGAGGAGGTCTACGGCCTCCCGTGGGAGAAGACCTACGAGAACGTCAAGCGGTTCGCGGCCATGGCCGAGGGGCGCACCAACGTCACCATCGTCCTCGTCGACCACCGGGAGAGCCCCGAGCACCGCCAGAAGATGCGCCAGCTGTGGCACTCGCACGGGATCCGCAGCTTCTACTCGTTCGAGATCATGAACCGCGGCGGCGCCCTCTCGGTCGACCACATGCAGTACGAGCAGATGCCCCAGCTGGCTCGGGCGCGCGAGCTGCTCACCGCCGACGGCGGCGCCACCCCGTGCTGCGGGGCCCCCTTCGCCTACCTCTTCATCGGCTACGACGCCCAGTACTACCTGTGCTGCTCGGACTGGCGGAAGGAGACGGCGATGGGGACCATCTTCGACCGCTCGTTCGAGGACGTGATCACCGAGAAGATCCAGAAGATCACCAGCC
>Ga0116151_10002124_pt1 | contig 18375 bp, 12 predicted proteins | sample AD_UKC117_MetaG_FD_89893 | JGI IMG/M metagenome (GOLD analysis project Ga0116151, IMG submission 89893) | Active sludge microbial communities of municipal wastewater-treating anaerobic digesters from Hong Kong - AD_UKC117_MetaG | ecosystem: Engineered > Bioreactor > Anaerobic > Digestate...
AAATTCGAATTAAGAGTCAATAGAATTTATAAAAATCAAATACTTATATTTATTGTGTGGCTTGCTCAGCGGCTAACGAAGATCCAGAGGTCATTTTTCAAGCGATTACGAATGAAGCTCTTAATTCGCATTAAAATAAACAACCCCGTATAAATTGCGAGGTATGTATCTCGAAAAAAGACAAAGCTGGAAAGTTTAACAATTAAATAAGCAAAAATAACTTTAATTAATAATATTAAAAACATTGTCTTATAAATATAATAACTAAATTATCTAAAAATTATTGCAAATTTACAAGAAATTATTTTATGTGTATTTTAATTTACATTAATAAAAATATTATTATTAATTAGATAAGTTAAAAAATGGGGGGTATTGACGTTAATTTTGTGCCTGATTATGAATAACATAATGTTTTTTAATAAATTATTATAAAAGACGGCCAGAGGATCTACCTTTTAGGAGTATTATCAAAGTGAATGAGACCTAAGAATTAGGGAGAAAATAATTGCTGCGATGCATCAGGTTTTTTGATAGCAATGCCATTAAAACGGTAACCGGGTAATGAGCTAGCCTGTTTAATATCATAAGTGTTTAATTTAAAAATATAAATTTAAAATCTTCCGGTAACCTAAGGAAATCAATGCGGCTTAAATGCTTTAAATAAACCGGCAGCAGCATTGCCGGGATACCTAAATTGGCTTATCTCCCTAACTAATTTTTTAAAATTTTTATAAATAATATATAATTAGGTTATTTAGGATCGTTATGTATTGAAATATGACAGAAACTATCAGGGATTGTAAAATTTTTTGACAGGACTCTGCAAAACATGACTTTGGACTAAAATTGGCAAATTATCACCTTACAAGGTAATTATTCATGGTCAGCATATTAAAAGGATTGAGAATTGTAGAAGGAACCGCATTTGTCGCCGCGCCACTGGCCGGCATGACCCTGGCGCAACTCGGTGCGGATGTCATTCGCTTTGATCGAATCCGGGGTGGCCTGGATCATTACCGGTGGCCGGTGACCCACGACAACAAGAGCCTGTTTTGGGCGGGTTTGAACAAAGGCAAGCGCTCGATCGCCGTCGATGTCAACACGCCGCGCGGGCAGGAAATCGTGACCCGTCTGATTTGCGGCGGGTCCGGACCCGACACGGGAATCTTTGTGACGAACCTCCGGGTACGCGGCTGGATGGATTATGAGCACCTTAAACAACACCGGGAAGACCTGATTATGGTGACCGTGCTTGGTAATCGCGAGGGTGGCCCAGCCGTCGATTACACGATCAATCCTGGTGTGGGTTTTCCTTATGCGACAGGGCCGGAGGATTCCGAAGAGCCGGTTTGCCATGTCTTGCCCGCTTGGGATTGCATCACTGGGCAAATGACGGCCCTGGCCGTGCTGGCGGCGGAGCGGCATCGCCGCCTGACCGGGCAAGGCCAGTCGGTGGATATCGCCCTGAAAGATGTTGCCTTGGCCATGCTAGGGAATCTGGGTATTATCGGAGAGGTGATGGTGAATGATTTTGATCGCCCCAAGTATGGAAACTATCTTTATGGTGCTTACGGTAACGAATTCATGACGGCCGATGGCCGCCGGGTCATGGTCGTCGGTTTGACGCGCCGGCAGTGGGATGGATTATGCAAGGTGACTGGCCTTAAAGCAGAATTTGATGCTTTGGGTAGCCGGCTGGGTTTAAATTTGAATCAGGAAGGTGACCGGTTTAAGGCCCGCGAGGAGATTACAGCGCTTTTGCAACCCTGGTTCCAGGCGAGAAAGGTCGAGGATTTCGCTCAGCCTTTTGATGAAAACGGCATTACCTGGTCGGTTTTCCGTACCTTCAAGCAGGCGATTCAAGAAGATCCCGATTTTTCAGTGCAACATCCGATGTTCAGCATGCTCGATCAGCCCGGCATCGGTGAATACCTGACACCCGGTTCACCTTTTGAATTCAGTGAATTCGAACGCCTCCCCCCGCAGCGTGCCGCCGTGCTGGGGGAACATACCGATGAAATCCTGTCCGGCATTCTCGGTATGAGCGATGCGGAGATTTCCCGCTTGCATGACGATAAAGTGGTTGCGGGTCCCCGCCCTTAGGTATCTCCCTCTTCTCTTATTGATTGAAGGACCTGAAATGTCATCGCAAATAGCCTTCATCACTGGCGCCACCTCCGGGTTTGGCGCAGCTTGTGCCCAGCGTTTTGCTGCTGAAGGTTGGTATTTGATTCTCTGCGGGCGCCGCCAGGAGCGTTTGGACAAATTACGTACCGGATTGTCCGCTGTTACGCGGGTTCACGCTTTTTCCCTTGATGTTCGCGACGAAGCGGCGGTGAATGCGGCAGTTGCGGCGTTGCCAGCGGAATTTTCCGGGATTGATCTGCTGCTTAATAACGCTGGGCTGGCGCTCGGCCTGGAGCCGGCCCAGCGTTGCGATATGCAGGACTGGCAGGACATGGTCGATACCAACATCAAAGGTTTGTTGTTCTGCACCCGTGCCATTCTGCCGGGTATGGTAGAGCGCAACCGGGGCCACGTGGTCAACATCGGATCGGTGGCGGGCACGTATCCCTATCCGGGTGGCAATACCTATGGCGCGACCAAGGCGTTCGTCAAGCAATTTTCGCGCAATCTGCGCGCTGATTTGCTGGGGACGCGCGTGCGAGTGACCAACATCGAACCGGGTATGGCAGAAAGTGAATTTTCGCTGGTACGGTTCAAGGGCGATGACAGCAAGGCCGCTCAGGTTTACCAAGGTGTCCAGCCGTTGAGTCCGGAGGATATCGCGGAAGCCGTCTACTGGGCAGCAACCCGCCCAGCTCATGTTAATATCAACAGCATGGAAATTATGCCGGTGTGTCAAGCTTTTGCGCCATTTGCAATCAACCGTGATGTTTGAATGCAGCCATGAGATGGCGCTGGCTCGTCTCTGTAGCGAACTCCAATGGGGCTAGCGCAATACCTCGCGGTCTTTTCATCATCAGAGTCATCTCAAGGCGCACGTGAATGCCGCAGCGTGCATGGCAAGTGGCCTGTTGGCTAAATAGATTGGAAATTGATCGCTAAACAGGCTGGTACATGGTTTACGTGTTTCACGCACATCCGCAATAAACGGTGTGCACCTTCAAAGCGCTGCACAATGTCTTTATCCCAAATAATAACTACTTCGACGGCCAAATAGAGTAAATCGCGTGTGGCGAAGTCGATAAACAGCAAACCTGCTTTGGGATTTAAAGCCAAATTACCCAGGGTATTAAAAAAGAAGTTCCCGATATAGTCAGGAACAGTCAGCGTTGTGCCGTTGTTAATCTGAATAAAGCCAGGCTTTCCACCACGATGTGATACATCAACACCTTGGGATCGCTGCCTTGACGTTGCGGATGCGGGATGCGCTGATGCGATAAAAAAAGTATCCGCGCCCTGAATGATCTTCCGGCTTTGATCGTTGAGTTGGTTTGAGCAGATGGCTGGTCGCGAGGCGGCATTATTACAAGCAGCCCAAGTTGCCTTACGTGGCTGGATATATTTAGGGCAATTACCAAAACTTTGTTGCACCTGCACAGTAAAACCTTCTTGCGATACAGTCTCGATCCAGCCGTTGACGCGGTTACGGCGCCGGGTATGCGGTTCAATACCGAGTAACCCGATGTGTGTGCCTGCTTGGAGTCCTGCCGAGAGGGGGTCTTGTGGTAGCGGCTTGGCGTGGATGACCAGTTGTTGAGGATTAGGCGAGCAGATAAATCCTGGCGGGCCTGCGATGATCGACGCCCACGGCTGCAATGATTGATCGATGCTGCCAACAACCAGGAACGGTAATTGAGTAAAAAACTCACGGTGCTGGCCGGGCATCTCATCATGAATGGCGATGCGTCCGATCTTCGCTATCTTGTCCTGTCTACCCGCTTGCGTTTGTACAGCGACTTCCCCTTCATGAAATAAAGGGGCCGGTGGGGTAGGTATCGATGGTGAGGGCATATCAATATCCAGCCGGGAAGATGGCGGTTTTCATATTTCTTGTTGTTGGACCTTTATAAGGCACTGTTAAGCAGTTATTTTTTTCATGGGTATGAAACCAGGTAGCTGTTCTATGCGTACCAGCCACGCGTTAATCGCAGGGTACGGATCAAGCGATATATTGCCTTCAGGCGCGTGGGCGGTGTAGCTGTAGTTGGCAATATCGGCAATAGTCGGAGTGCTGCCGGTTAGAAACGCTGATTTTGCAAGGACTTGTTCCATCACCGCAAAAAGCATCTTAGCCTGTTTAATGGCTTCCGTTGCATTGAGCGGTTCTTTGAAAAGATGAGCCACGCGCGCGGCGGCTGGGCCAAAGGCCAAGGGTCCTGCTGCTATAGAAAGCCATTGCTGAACAGCGGCTTGACCGGCTGGATCGCGCGGCCACCAGGATTCATCACCATATTTGCCCGCCAGATAAACCAATATAGCGTTGGAATCCGCAAGCGTTAATTCACCGTCCTGGAGCACTGGCACTTGACCAAAAGGATTGAGTGCCAGAAATGCGGGTGTTTTATGCGCTTTGCCGGCAAGGTCCACGTCGATCAGTTCAACGGGCAGCTTCAGCAGAGAAAGAAAGAGTTCTACCCGATGACAATGCCCGGAGAGTGCGAAGCGGTGCAATTTTAATGATGGGGCGATGAGGTGCATGTTCATGGAACTCCATAGGTAGATCAGGGAGCGCCTATTCTGTTTATTTCGTAATTAGGAATAAATGCTTGGATACTGATTTCACTACTCAATAAATCGTATTAATATCGCAGGGTGGACAAGCTCAAGGCAATACAGACTTTTGTACAGATCGCCGATGCAGGCAGTTTGACGTCTGCCGCGCAAGGTATGGGTGTGTCTTTGCCAGCGGTAGTGCGAACCTTAGCAAGGCTGGAAACCGGGTTAGGCGTGCGTTTATTCAATCGCACAACGCGCAAGATTACCTTGACAGAAGAAGGCAAAATCTATTTAGCGCGTTGCCGCCCTTTACTGGTAGCAGTGGATGAAGCGGATGCCGCGCTGACTGTGGGCGCTGCGGAGCCGAGCGGTCATATCACCATTACCGCGCCTGTATTGTTTGGCCAGCGATATGTAGCACCGGCGGTAACGCGTTTTGTGCAGCGCTATGAAAAAGTGCAATGCAGTGTGCTGTTATTGGATCGTGTTGTAAGTCTCGTCGATGAAGGCATCGATGTGGGTATTCGCATCGGTGCGCTCGACGATTCGGCTTTAGTGGCGCAGCAGGTGGGAAGTTTACGCCGGGTGGTAGTCGTCAGCCCTGACTATATCAACCGGTTCGGTAAGGTGCATCATCCTGAAGAATTGCTGAAGGCCAATTGCATACGTTTTGTTAATGCCAGTAGCAATCGATGGACGTTTCATGAGGGAGCAAAACAATTCACGGTGCCGGTAACCGGTAATCTGGATTTCAATCATATCGAACCCGCTGTTGCCGCTTGCGTGGCGGGCTTAGGTTACGGCATGTTTATTTCTTACCAGGTGGCGTCTCCTCTGGAGGAGGATCGCTTGCAAGTCGTGCTGGAACAGTATGAACCTGTGCCGCGTCCTGTGCATATTGTCTATCCTCACGCCCGTTTGTTGCCGGCCAGAACCAGAATGCTGATCGATTGGATGAAACAAACCTTGTCTGGGTTGCCGCTGCTAAAGCAAGCATAGGGAAAATGTAAAGCGCCCTAAAGAGAGAAGAGCAGGGTGGCCATCCGGCCATTGCGGTTTCAACCACCGGTGTGGCTCATATGGCGCAGAATGACCGGTTGGCTGCCGAGCTGGAAATCGTGGCCGTGCGGCTTGATCGCCATAGCGGCGGCGATCGCCTGTTTCAATCGTTCGCGGTTGCCAGGGTGGGCACGCAGGACATGGCGCAAATCCACTGAATGCTCCTGACCCAGACAAAGCAGCAACCGGCCTTCAGCGGATACGCGCACCCGGTTACAATCGCCACAGAAATTATGGCTATGCGGCGAAATGAAGCCGATGCGGGTCTCACTGCCGGGGATGCGGTAATAGCGGGAGGGTCCGCCCGTGGTCTCAGTGGTGGGGATTAGGGTGAACACTTGTGCCAGATCAACACGGATGGCATCACTGGAATAGTATGCCTCAGCGCGATCATGATCGCTGATGATGCCAAGTGGCATTTCTTCGATGTAGCTGATATCCAATCCGTTTTCGACCGCGAAACGCGCCAGATCCGTGACTTCGTCATGATTGCGGCCTTTTAGGATCACTGCGTTTAGCTTGAGCCGCTGAAAGCCGGCGGCTTGAGCGGCCTGGATGCCGCGCAGCACGGTTTTTAGCTCACCGGCCCGGGTGATGCGGCGGAACCGCTCCGGGTTGAGGCTATCCAGGCTGATGTTGATCCGCGCCACGCCCGCCGCTTTTAATTCAGCCGACAGGCGCTCTAGTTGTGAACCGTTGGTGGTCAGCACCAGCTCTGCCAAACCGTATTTGCGTAATTGGCCGAGTTTCTGAAACAACCATAGTACATTCTGTCTCACCAAAGGTTCGCCGCCCGTGAGGCGGATTTTACGAACGCCTAGCTCCACGAACGCCCGGCCCAATGTTGCGAGTTCCTCCAGCGTTAACACTTGAGCGCGTGGCAGAAAAGTCATCTGTTCACTCATGCAGTAAACGCAGCGGAAATCACAACGGTCCGTGACAGAAAACCGCACATAATTAATATGGCGGCCAAAGTGGTCTACGAGTGAGGTGTTCTCCGTATGCTCTTTAGAAAAAAAGCGGGAGGTGTTTCGTTGCGGGAACGTATCGGACGAAGGGGTGGACACGCGGGACACCTCAAGAGGATTGATTCTTGTTATTGAACACAGATCCTTCCTCTTTGTTCAGAGGAAGGATCCAAGCCGAATCAGCGCTGCCGCACCACCTGATAAGGGCGGGCTGGATAGGTCACTGGCGCACTCCAGATATGCACCAGCCGGCTGAAGGGGAATACCAGGAATACCGTCAAGCCGAGGAAGATATGCAGCTTGAACAGGAATCCCATACTGCTGATGGCTGCCACGGCTTCTGCCGGATCGAACGTCACCACATTCCGCGCCCATTGCATTAGCAGCAGCATGTTGCCGCCATCCAGATGCATCAACGACAGCGGGATGGTCAACAAACCAAGAATGAGCTGCACATACAAGAGTAGCAGGATGAAAATATCCATCCGCGTGCTGGTGGCCCGGACCCGAGGGTCGTTTAATCGCCGCTGCACCAGCATGGTCAGCCCAGCAAAGCACATCAGTCCGGCGACACTGCCGGCAACGATGGCTAGGATTTGTTTGGCGCTCGCGGAGACACCCAAGAGGTGGAATACTTCCGGCGGGGTGAGCAGGCCGACGAAATGCCCAAGGAACAGCAGCAGGATACCGATGTGAAACAGGTTACTGGCCCAGCGCATGTTTTTTTTGCTGAGAATCTGGCTGGAGTGGGCCTTCCAGGTGAACGGGTCGCGGTCGAAGCGCGCCAAACTGCCGAGCAGGAATACTGCACCGGCTAGATAAGGATAAACACCAAATAATAGGGTATTCAAGTAACTCATGATCATCGCCTCGAATGGGTAAAAACCACTCTCATTTTTCAGAGGGAACGGATGACTGGGGGGGTTGAGTTGGATGGAGGCATCCAGCGCACCGGTTGAGCTGCTGCACCGTGACTGTTTTGGTGAGCGCCGCAACCTTCTTGATTTGCCAAGAAGGTCACTGCCTCCTCTTCCCAAATCTTGTCCATATTGACGATCGCCTCATCAGGGTCTTCGCGGGCGGCCTGCTGGCGAATTGCCTCGATGTCTGCCGGTTCGCCGGCCAGCGCCGCGAGGGCGTCGAACACGGCGTGGTAATCACTGCCTTGTTCAGCCAGCCGGGCACCGAGCAAGGCCATAACGTGCATGGTATCGGCTAACATATCCAGCGCCTCTCCAGCCGGGCGCTGGGCCAGGTATTCCAGAAACAGCGGAAGATAGTCGGGTAGTTCCCGGGCGCTGAGTTCAAAACCATGTTGCCGGTAGACGTCCAGCAGGTTGATCATCGCTTGCCCGCGATCCCGTGATTCACCGTGGATGTGTTCGAATAGATGCAGCGATAACGCCCGGCCCCGGTCGAACAGCCGGACATACCGTTCTTGTAACTCGATCAGATCGGCCCGCTGCATCTGGTTGATCAACGATAACAGCGCCCGATGCTCACGTTCCGGCAGCAAATTTTCCTGATCGAGAACCTCCCTCATTTCACCCAGCGCCGCTTGCAGTTCCGGTTGCGGGTAACAGAGCAGGGCGGAAAGAACTTTCAGGGTTTTCATTGTGCAATCTCTCCTTGCAGCATGCGCAGGGTACGCATTGCGTACCCTGCTGGCTTTCATCACTTGCCTGCCGGTTCCACCTTGATCGGAATCGCCCGGCGCGTGGTGACCTTCTTACCGCCGAATAAATTAGTCTTATCGGTGCCTGGCGAGCAGCCGTTGCCGAAGCTGAAACCGCAGCCGCCGCGTTCGCCGAAGGCGTCGTAGGTCGCGCTGGCGTATTCACGGTGGCTGGTTGGAATGACGAAGCGATCCTCATAATTGGCAATCGCCAGATAGCGGTACATCGATTCGGCCTGATCGATGCGCAGACCGGCTGCCTGCAACGCTTCATCGTGGATTTCGCCGTCCACCGTCTTGGCGCGCATATAGGCGCGCATGGCCAGCATCCGTTCCAGCGCCAGCTTGACCGGTTTTTCATCGCCGGCGGTCAACAGATTAGCCAGATACTTCAGTGGAATCCGCAATGAGCCGACATCGGGGATGATGCCATTCATACCGATCTGGCCGGATTCAGCACGGGCTTGGATGGGCGACAGCGCAGGTACGTACCAGACCATCGGCAGGGTGCGGTACTCCGGATGCAATGGGAAAGCGATCTTCCAATCAATCGCCATCTTGTAAATGGGCGATTCCTGAGCCGCTTGCAACCACGGCTCGGGAATACCAGCCTGGCGTGCCTCGGCCTGCACCGTCGGGTTGAATGGATCGAGGAACATATCGAGCTGCGCCTGATACAAACTTTGCTCGTCGGCAACACTGGCGGCTTGCTCGATGCGGTCGGCGTCGTAGAGCAACACACCGAGATAACGGATGCGCCCGACGCAGGTTTCCGAGCACACGGTTGGCTGACCGGTCTCGATACGCGGGTAGCAGAAGATGCACTTCTCCGACTTGCCAGTGTTCCAGTTGTAGTAAATCTTCTTGTACGGGCAACCGGAGACGCACATCCGCCAGCCCCGGCACTTGTCCTGATCGATCAGGACGATGCCATCCTCTTCACGCTTATAGATCGCACCCGAAGGACACGAAGCGACACATGCCGGATTCAGGCAGTGCTCGCACAGGCGCGGCAAGTACATCATGAAGGTGTTTTCGAATTCGCCGTAAATTTCCTTCTGCACCTTCGCAAAATTGTAGTCTTTGGAGCGTTTAGCGAATTCGGTGCCGAGAATTTCCTCCCAGTTCGGTCCCCAGTGGATTTTCTGCATGCGCTCGCCGCTGATCGCCGAGCGCGGCCGGGCGGTGGGCATGGCTTTCGACTCGGGCGCATTTTGCAAATGCGCATAGTCGTAATCCCACGGCTCGTAGTAGTCATCGATGGCTGGCATGTCAGGATTCGCGAAGATATTGGATAGAATCTTCCACTTGCTGCCCTGTTTTAGCTCGATCTTGCCATCCTTGCGCCGTTTCCAGCCGCCATTCCATTGCTCCTGGCTTTCCCAATCTTTGGGATAGCCGATACCGGGTTTGGTCTCGACGTTGTTGAACCAGGCGTATTCCATGCCATCGCGGGAAGTCCAGACGTTCTTGCAGGTCACCGAACAGGTGTGGCAACCAATGCACTTATCCAGATTCAGGACCATAGCGATTTGTGCGCGTACTTTCATGTCAATGAGCCTCCACGGGGACGTCAGCCGGGGTTTCGTCATCCAGCCAGTCCACCTTGACCATCTTGCGGACAATGATGAATTCGTCGCGGTTTGAGCCGACGGTGCCGTAATAATTGAAGCCGTAACTCTGCTGGGCGTAACCGCCAATCATGTGGGTCGGCTTGAGCACGGCGCGGGTGACCGAGTTGTGAATGCCGCCCCGGGTGCCGGTGGTTTCCGCAGCCGGCATGTTCACAATCTTTTCCTGCGCGTGGTACATCATCGACATGCCTTCCGGCACGCGCTGGCTGACCACGGCGCGGGCCGCGATGGCGCCATTGAGGTTGTAGGCTTCGATCCAGTCGTTGTCCTCGATACCGGCCTTTTGAGCGTCGATCTCAGACATCCAGATGATCGGGCCGCCCCGCGATAGGGTGAGCATCAATAGATTGTCAGTGTAGGTGCTGTGGATGCCCCACTTTTGGTGCGGGGTGATGAAGTTCAACACGATTTCTTTATTGCCGTTGGGCTTCTTGCCGATGATCGGTTCAATGGTCTTCATGTCCACCGGCGGCCGGTAGGCGCACATGGCTTCACCAAAACCCAGCATCCACGGATGATCCTGATAGAACTGCTGGCGGCCGGTCAGTGTCCGCCACGGAATCAGCTCATGGACATTGGTGTAACCCGCGTTGTAGCTGACCTTTTCATCCTCCAGCCCTGACCAGGTCGGCGAGGAGATGATTTTGCGTGGCTGGGCCTGGATGTCGCGGAAGCGGATCTTCTCGTGTTCCTTGGGAATCGCCAGATGGGTATGGTCACGGCCCGTGATTTTGCTCAATGCCGCCCAGGCTTTCACTGCGACGTGGCCATTGGTTTCTGGGGCCAGCATCATGATCATTTCGGCGGCGTCGATGTCACTCTCGATGCGAGGCCGGCCCTTGGATACGCCATCCTCCAGCACTGTGTAATTGAGCGTCGCCAGCGCTTCGACCTCGTGTCCGGTATTCCAAGTAATGCCTTTACCGCCATTGCCGGCTTTGTCCAGTAGCGGACCAACCGAAGTGAACTTCTTGTAGGTGTTCGGATAGTCACGCTCGACCACGGCCAGGCTCGGCGCGGTCTTGCCAGGGATCAATTCGCATTCGCCTTTCTTCCAGTCCTTCACCGTCAATGGTTGAGCAAGTTCGGTCGGGGTGTCATGCAGAGTGGGCAAGGCAACGATATCCTTTTCCACGCCCAGATGACCCACACAAACCTCGGAGAAGGTTCGAGCGATACCCTTGAAAATGTCCCAGTCCGTCCGCGACTCCCAAGCCGGGTCCACCGCTGCGCTCAGCGGGTGAATGAACGGGTGCATGTCGCTGGTATTGAGGTCGTTCTTCTCGTACCAGGTTGCAGTTGGCAGCACAATGTCGGAATACATGCAGGTGGTGGACATGCGGAAATCCAGCGTCACCAGCAGATCGAGTTTGCCTTCTGCGCCCTTCCGCCACTTCACTTCCAGCGGTTTCTCGCCGCCTTCCTCGCCTAGGTCCTTGCCTTGCACGCCATGTACCGCGCCGAGCAGATACTTGAGGAAGTATTCATGCCCCTTGCCTGAAGAGCCGAGCAGGTTGGAGCGCCAGACGAACAGGTTGCGCGGGAAGTTGACCGGGTTGTCCGGGTCTTCAAAGGCAAAGTTGACTGTGCCGGCCTTGAGATTCTCTGCGAGATACTCGTCCGGCGCTTTCCCTGCGGCCGCGGCATCCTTGGCGATTTGCAGCGGATTGGCGTCGAAATGCGGCGCAGTCGGTAGCCAGCCCATGCGCGCCGAGCGCACGTTATAGTCGATCTGCGTCCCTTGCCACTGCTGCGGATCGGCCAGCGGTGACAGAATTTCGGTCATCGCCAGTTTCTCGTAGCGCCACTGGCTGCTATGGATATAGAAGAACGATGTTGAATTCATATGCCGGGGCGGGCGGTGCCAGTCGAGGGCAAATGCCAGCGCTGTCCAGCCGGTTTGCGGGCGCAGCTTCTCCTGACCGACGTAATGCGACCAGCCACCGCCGCTTTGGCCGACACAGCCGCACATCATCAGCATATTGATGATGCCCCGGTAGTTCATGTCCATGTGGTACCAGTGGTTCATCGCCGCACCGATGATGACCATCGATTTGCCGCGGGTCTTGTCGGCGTTCTCAGCGAACTGGCGGGCGACGGTGATAATCTGTTCACGCGGCGTTCCGGTAATTTTCTCCTGCCAGGCGGGGGTGTAGGGCACATCGTCGTCATAGGTTTTAGCGACGTTACCGCCGCCTAGACCACGATCCAGACCGTATTGCGCCAAGGTTAGATCGTAAACGGTGGCGACCCGCGCTTCGGAACCATTCGCCAGCTTGATCTTCTTGGCGGGCACGTTGCGCACCTGCACGGCGTCGTGTTCGGTGCAGGCGAAATACGGGTGCTGGGTCGAACCGAAATAAGGGAACGCGACCGGGACCACTTCGTCCCGGATTTCGTTCACCGACAGCCGCAATTGGGTTTCGGCGCCGGTCAGGGATTCCTTCGGCTCCAGGTTCCACTTGCCGGCCATCCCATCTTTCTCGCCCCAGCGGAAACCGATGGAACCGTTGGGCACGATCAGCTTGCCGCTGTTTTCGTCGAAGGCCAGCGTCTTCCATTCTGGATTGTTGACTTGTGCGGCGTTGCCAGCGAGATCGGAGGCGCGCAGGAAGCGGCCGTTGAAGTAGCTGCCATCCGCCCGCTGCTCCAGCATCACCAGATAAGGAAAATCGGTCTTGGTGCGGACGTAATCGGTGAAATAGTCCGATTTGCCGTCAAGATAGAACTCGCGCAGGATGACATGGCCCATCGCCATCGCCACGGCGGCGTCGGTGCCTTGTTTGGGATGCAGCCAGATGTCAGCGAACTTAGAGGCTTCTGAATAGTCCGGGCAGACCACGACGATCTTGGCGCCTTTGTAGCGCACTTCGGTCATGAAGTGGGCATCCGGGGTGCGGGTCTGCGGGACATTGGAACCCCACATCATCAGGAAAGTGGAGTTATACCAGTCGGCGGATTCCGGCACATCGGTTTGCTCGCCCCAGATCATCGGGCTGGCGGGCGGCAGGTCGCAGTACCAGTCGTAGAAGCTGCCGCAGGCGCCGCCAATCAGCGACAGATAGCGGGAACCGGCGGCGTAGGACACCATCGACATCGCCGGGATCGGCGAGAAGCCGTAGATGCGATCCGGGCCGTACTGTTTGGCGGTGTAGACATTGGCGGCAGCGATAAGCTGGTTGACCTCGTCCCAGGTGGCGCGGACGAAACCGCCCAGGCCGCGCTTGGTTTTGTATTCCACGGCCTTGGCCGGGTCTTCGACGATGGAGGCCCAGGCGTCCACCGGGTCTTTCTTCTCCGCCAGCGCCGCGCGCCAGAGTTTGATCAGCTGTCCGCGAATCATCGGATATTTGACCCGGTTGGCGCTGTACAGATACCAGCTATAGGACGCGCCGCGCGCGCAACCGCGTGGTTCATGGTTCGGCAAATCGTCGCGTGTGCGTGGATAGTCGGTTTGCTGGGTTTCCCAGGTGACGAGACCGTTTTTGACATAGATTTTCCAGCTACAGGAGCCGGTGCAGTTCACGCCGTGGGTGGAGCGAACGATCTTATCGTGCTGCCAGCGGGCGCGATAAGCATCTTCCCATCCACGATCTTCATTCGTGACGACACCGTGGCCGTCAGAGAAGGTATCGGTTATTTTTTTTAAAAAATTCAGCCGGTCGAGAAAGTGACTCATAGTAATTGACCTCAGATGAAACGTAGGTTGGGCTCGGCTATCAGGCCGTAACCCGACAGGGTTGTCGTGATGCGCTCCCATGTTGGGTTACGCGCTGTGCGCTCACCCAACCTACTAACAACTACTCATTTACTGATTACTAAGGAACAGGGCTGCTCAGGGATTCTTGAATTCCGCCTTGGGGCCGAGGTAGTACCACCCATTCAGCACCAGGCAGATGAAGTAAAAAATGGCAAAGCCGTAAAGCGCATATTCCGGCGTGGTGGCCTTAATCTGCTCGCCAAACACCTGCGGGATGATGAAAGCACCATAAGCGGCCACCGCCGAGGTCCAGCCTAGCACCGGCCCCGCCTGTTCCTTGGGAAACACCATAGCGATCGTGCGGAAGGTGGAACCGTTGCCAATACCGCTAGCGGCAAACAGGGTCAGGAACAGCAAGAAGAACGGCATGAAATACTGTTCCGGTGTCGCCGACTGATAGGCGGCGCTCATGTAATAAGCCACACCCAGCGCGGCGGCGATCATCACCACCGTAATAATTTGCGTGACCAGCGCGCCGCCCACCTTGTCGGATATCCAGCCGCCGATAGGCCGGATCAGCGCTCCAATAAACGGACCCATCCAGGCGTACATCAACGCGCTGGGCGCATTGGGGTTCACCGTAGTGTGCGTTAGCACCCCATCGGCACCGGCGATATGGCTGAAGCCGAAAATCACCTTGATCGCTAAGGCAAACGCAGCGGAATAACCGATGAAGCTGCCGAAGGTCATGGTATAGATCACGCTCATGACCCAGGTGTGCTTGTTGCCGAAGATCAGAAATTGCCGTTGCAGATTGGGCTTGATCTCGCCCGGAATCAGCTTGAGGAGAAATACGGTCAGCGCGATGATGCCGGGCAGTACGATCCACTTAGCCCACGAGGGTAGTCCAAGCCCAGCAGGCGCCGGCAAGATCAGGTAGAGACCCACGCCGGCGGTAATGAAGCCGATGAGCAACATGCCGGTGATCTTGGAGATCGCGCCCACGGGCGAACCGATATATGGCGAGACTTCCTCGGTGTGGATGTTGTTCATCCCGAACCAGCCGATGAAGGCCAGCGGCACGAGCAGGAACAGCCAGACAAAGCCCGCATTCTGAATGTAGGTCGGCGTGCCCGCAGCGATCTTGCCGACCAGTGAACCGGACGCCTGTTCCAATACTACGGGGTCGCCACCAAAGCTGCCCAGCAACGGGATGGTCATCACCAGCGGTACTAAAACTTGCATGGTGGTCACGCCCGCATTACCCAGCCCAGCGTTCAAACCTAACGCTAAGCCTTGCATCCGCTTGGGAAAAAAGAAACTGATGTTGGACATGCTGGAGGCGAAGTTGCCGCCGCCGAAACCCGATAGGAATGCCAGCAGTTGAAAGACCCACAAAGGGGTTTCCTTGCTTTGCAAGGCGATACCGGTACCCAGCGCAGGAATCATCAGCAGGGCGGTGGTGAATACGATGGTATTGCGCCCTCCAGCGATGCGGATGAAAAAGCTTGACGGAATCCGTAGGGTCGCGCCGGTCAGGCCAGCGATGGCCGCTAGGGTGAACAGTTCCGCTGGCTTAAACGGAAAACCAGCGTTGAGCATCTGGACGGTGATGATACTCCAGTAGATCCATACTGCGAAGCCGCACAACAAACTAGGAATGGAAATCCACAGATTGCGGTTAGCGATGCCTTTGCCCGTGGTCTCCCAAAACTGGGGATCTTCCACGCGCCATTCACGGATGTCTGCCATGATGATGAACCTCTATGAACTATAAGTATTTATGAAATTGGTAATTTTATCAGTACGTTTGCTTTCAGCACACCACTTCAGCTCCCTTGCGTAAATACCACCGCCACGTCACCAGCACACAACTCAGATAAAACAGGCTAAAGAAGAGTAATGCGCTTTGCGGGCTGCCTGTCAGCTCGATGGAGGTGCCATAGGCCATGGGAATGAAGAACCCGCCGAAGGCTGCAATTGCTGCGCTCAAGCCCATCGCGGCAGCCGCTTCAGTCGCGCCGTCGTGTCGCGCCTGTTCGATCGCTGCTGCATCATTCCGGTTGGCCACCTGCCGCTCGCGCAAGGTGCGGAAGATGACCGGAATCATGCGGAAGGTGGAACCGTTGCCGATGCCGGCGGAGAGGAACAGGACCAGGAACATCGCCACGAAACCGATCACATTGCCCCCACCATTCGCCCCTGGCAGGAATGCGGCAGCACCCAAGGGAGCCACCGCCATGACCAGAAAGATTCCCAGTGTGATGACTGCGCCGCCTACCCGGTCTGCCAGCCAGCCGCCAATGGGCCGGACAAAGGCCGCGAGCAGCGGACCAATAAAGGCAAACTGAAAGGCATCTACGCCGGGAAATACCGTGTTGACTAACATGGGGAAGCCGACGGCCAGTCCGATAAAGGAACCGAAGGTGCCGATGTAGAGCCAGCTCATCAGCCATTGATGCTTGTGCTTGAAAATGGCAGCTTGCTCGGCGAAACCTGCCTTGACGCTGGCAATGTTGTCCATTCCGAAGTAGGCGGCGATGGCGGCGGCGGTGATGAACGGCACCCAGATAAAGCCCGCGTTTTGCACCCAGATTTGCCTGGCCGCTCCGCCGTCCATATGGCTTTGCGGATTGCCGCCCAGCACCAGCAGCGCGCCGCCGTAAATCGCGATCGGCGTAATTAACTGCGCCAGGCCCACGCCTAGATTGCCAATGCCTGCATTCAACCCCAGCGCGGTACCTTGTAAGCGCTGTGGATAGAAAAAGCTGATGTTCGCCATGCTGGAGGCGAAGTTGCCTCCGCCCAACCCACAGAGCAGGGCGATGACGACAAACACCGGATACTGGGTATTGGGGTCTTGCACGGCGACGCCGATCCACAAGGCCGGCAATAACAACAGGGCTGTGCTGAACACTGTCCAGTTACGCCCGCCGAAGATTGGTACGACGAATGAGAACAGCAGGCGGAACAAGGCGCCAGACAAGCCCGGCAGCGCCGCCAGCCAGAACAATTGGTTAGAGGTGAACTGGAAGCCGATGTGTGGCAGTTCGACCACAATCACGCTCCACACCACCCAGACGGCGAAGGCAAGCAGCAGCGCGGGCATCGATAGCCACAAATTACGGTTGGCAATGCGCCGGCCCGTTTTTTCCCAGAAGGCTTCATCATCGGGCCGCCAGTCGACCAGCCGCCGCCAATGGGGCCGGACATGTTCGATCAGTTGCGCCTGTTCCATCTCAGCGCGGACATCGGCATGCCGTTCCAGAATTGCTTCGCGTTCATCCCGCTCGGCCAGCCAGGTCCACAGCATGGTTGCAGCGAGTATTACAAACATAATCATGTAGGCGCTGCTGCGTACCCCAATCGCATCAACGGCGATGCCGAACATAATCGGCATGGTGAAACCGCCCAAGCCACCGATGACGCCGACCAACCCGCCGACCGAACCCATATTATTGGGATAGTAATCGGCCAGGCTGCGGTAGACGCTGGCTTTACCGATGCCCTGCGCAATACCGACGATGAACACCAGCACCGTGAAGGATATGACGCCCAAACCAACGTTGAGGGACACATCGCCGCGCAGGGTATGGACGGTCATAGTGGTCTGCGGGTAGCAGAGGAAGAACAGGCTGATCAGCGAAATCCAGAACACCCACCAGGTGGTTTGGCTGCCGCCGTAACGGTCGGAAATCCAGCCGCCCAAAGCGCGGATGACGCCGGAGGGCAAGGTAAACAGCATGGTAACGAAAGAGGCGGTTTTCAGGTCAAGGCCGTATTCGCCAACGTAGTACTTAGGCAGCCACAGCGCCAGTGCTACAAAGCCGCCGAATACGAAGTAGTAAGCGACCCCGAACCGCCACACCCGCAGATCCATCAGCGGAGTGAGCTGCTGGCCGAGCGTCAGCTTGACCCCGGATTTTTTGCGTTCTTCGGTCTTGGGATCGGGATAAGTGAAGAACCAGAACACGACAGCCATTATCAGCATCGCGATGGAATAGACCTGCGGCACCATCCGCCAGCCATAGGCGACCACCAGCAGCGGCGCGACGAGGTTCGTGATGGCGGAACCGGCGTTGCCGGCGCCAAAGATGCCCATGGCTGTCCCTTGCCGCTCTTTGCTGAACCAGGCTGAGGTGTAGGCGATGCCGGTGGCAAACGATCCGCCGGCCAGTCCTACGAACAAACCGAGAGTGAGGTATTGCCAGTACTGTGTCGCGAATGCCAACCCGTAAATCGGGATGGCGACCAGGATCATCTGAATAAAGAAGACAATGCGTCCGCCAAAGCGGTCCGTGAGAATGCCGAGCGGCAACCGGACCAGCGAACCGGTCAGGATCGGTGTAGCGACCAGCAGGCCAAATTCAGTTTCATTAAGATTGAGTTGCTGTTTAATACGGATGCCGATGATGGAAAACATGGTCCACACGGCGAAATTTACCGCGAAGGCCAAGGTATTCATCGTCAGCACCGAGATCTGTTTTTGTTGAAGCGACGTAGCCATTTGGAAACCTCGTTTTTATGCTGCAAAGCGATGCTACGCTGCTTTTAGCTGCTAATTCTTGACTATAACCGTAGGTTTTTACTCTAAAAATATCTTGATCTATCCGTTTAATACCTCTTTCGAGGTAGATCAAGAATTAACTATAA
>Ga0116151_10002126_pt1 | contig 18353 bp, 16 predicted proteins | sample AD_UKC117_MetaG_FD_89893 | JGI IMG/M metagenome (GOLD analysis project Ga0116151, IMG submission 89893) | Active sludge microbial communities of municipal wastewater-treating anaerobic digesters from Hong Kong - AD_UKC117_MetaG | ecosystem: Engineered > Bioreactor > Anaerobic > Digestate...
GAGGTCCAATGCCTGCTCGCCGCCACCGCCCCTAGCGTCGAGAAGATCGCAACGGCAGCCCGGACCAGGTCTCTCCAGCCGGCCCGAACGCAGACCACACCGGATCAACCAAATCCCCTCCAACAAAAAGCCCCGCCAGAACGACGGGGCCTGCAAGCAGTCAAGGGGCCGGACACATGGTCCGGCCCTTCGATCGTTCTTTTGGCGGCGGGTCGCTCAGGCGCGCCGCACCGCTTCCCGGGCGACGTGCCGCAGGTCGACCTCGGCGATGCCGAGATCCTCGAGCTCGCGCCGGCTCAGCGTCCGGAGCTCGCTCAGCGTCTGGCGGTACATCCGCCACTCGGCCAGCGCCCTGCCGATGCGGGCGAAGAGCCCGTCCGCGTGGGAAACGTGGGCGGCGCCCGCCGGATAGGTGATTGCATGGGTCATTTCGGTCTCCATTCCTTGGCTTCGGCCCGCCGCCCTGCTTGGCGCGAGCCGGTTGTGTCACTTGCTTGCGACTGCCGTCCGCGCGATTTCCGCGATCGACAGGCGGCTGATGCCGATATCGGCCAGCTCGCGGTCGCTGAGGCGCTGCAGCTCGTCGCGCAGCGCCATTATTTCCTTGTGCCTGGACCATGCGTCGCGCAGGGCCACGAGGCGGCGGGTGAGCCCGCTCGCGGTTCCGTTTCGGAACGCGTGTCCGGGCCGGTCGACAAGAGCAGTCATGGCTGCCTCCTTCATGTCAGCATTCGGTTCTGAGCGTTTCCGTTGTTGTTGCACTGCAAGATAAGGAGACCACATGCCCCTGCAAGCCCAATATGGCCATGGCCGCCATGCACCCGACGCATGGCCATCAACATACTGGTATCAATCAATTCTCTAGACTCTCTTGCCGAGATCTGACCCAAAGACATCATGTTGTGCGTCGCAACATGATCAGCCTGAACACCTCCCGGACCCGGGCCCCCGCCACTGCGGGCCGGCATCCGCCCTTGCCCTCACCGCGGTTCGGAACGAACTATCGGGACAGGAGCCCCGTCCCCAGCCAGCGCAGAAAGTCCGCCATGCCCATCACCCGAGAAGCCGTGCTCGAAGCCCTTGGCGGCGTTGCGATGCCGGGGCGCGGCGGCAGCATCGTCGATGCCGACGTGGTGCGCGCGCTCACGATCGAGGGCGACCGCGTCCGATTCGTGATCGAGGTGGACCCGGCCGAGGGCCCGAAGCTGGAGCCCATGCGCGCCGAGGCCGAGGCCGTGGTGGCCGCCCTGCCCGGCGTCGCGGGGGTCAGCGCGCTCCTCACCGCCCATGGGCCTGCGCCGAAGGCCGCGCCGCCCGCGCTCAAGATCGGCCGCCACGCCACGCCGCAGGCCGGCCCCGCGCCGGTGCCCGGCGTCCGGCACATCCTCGCCATCGCCAGCGGCAAGGGCGGCGTGGGCAAGTCCACCGTCGCCGCCAATCTGGCGGTGGCGCTGGCCCGCGCCGGCCGGCGCACCGGGCTGCTCGACGCCGACATCTACGGGCCGAGCCAGCCGCGCATGATGGGCGTTAACCAAAGACCGAAATCGCCCGACGGCAAGACGATCCTCCCGCTGCACAACCACGGGGTGACGATCATGTCGATCGGCCTGATGCTGAAGGAGGGCGAGGCGGTGGTCTGGCGCGGCCCGATGCTCATGGGCGCCCTGCAGCAGATGATGGGGCAGGTGGTCTGGGGCGAGCTCGACGTGCTGATCGTCGATTTGCCGCCCGGCACCGGCGACGTGCAGCTCACGCTCTCGCAGCGCTACCCGATCACCGGCGCCATCATCGTCTCCACGCCCCAGGACGTGGCCCTGCTCGACGCACGCAAAGCACTGGACATGTTCGAGAAAACCAAGGTCCCGGTGCTCGGGATCATCGAGAACATGTCCACCTACGTCTGCCCGAACTGCGGCCACGAGGCGCATCTCTTCGGCCATGGCGGCGCGCGGGCGGAAGCCGGGCGTCTCGGCATCCCCTTCCTCGGGGAGATCCCGCTCGACATCGCCATCCGCCTCTCCGGCGACGCGGGCAGTCCGATCGCCGCGGCCGAGCCCGGCGGCGCCCAGGCCGCTGCCTTCGCCGCGGTGGCCGCACGCCTGATCGAGGGCGGCATCGTCTGACCCGCGACACGTTTCCCGCGCAACCCCGCCGCCTCCGCGGATTTCGGCCGACTTGTCTCGAATCCGCAAAGAGATATGGTGCGCTCAGGTGATTCTGCCGGCGCGACCGCTCGTCAAGCCGGCATTCCCCAACAAACGAACGGACACCTCAGGGAGCCTTCCATGAACAGACTGCTACTCGCGACTGCGGCCAGCGCGCTGATCGCCGGCGCCGCCGCGGCCCAGGACCCCGTGAACGTCGGCATCATCCTCGGCTTCACCGGGCCGCTGGAATCGATCACGCCGGGCATGGCCGAAAGCGCCGAATTCGCCTTCGCCGAGGTCAACGAGGCCGGCGTGCTCGGGGCGCCGCTCAATCCGGTCCGCGCGGATTCGACCTGCGTCGACGCCGCCGCCGCCACCGCGGCCGCCGAGCGACTGATCACCGCCGAAAACGTCGCGGCGATCCTGGGCGCGGATTGTTCGGGCGTCACCATCGCCATCGCCAATTCCGTCGCCGTGCCGAACGGCGTCGTGATGGTCTCGCCCTCGGCGACCTCGCCGGCCCTCTCGACCATCGACGACAACGGCTTCTTCTTCCGCGTCGCGCCCTCCGACGCCCGCCAGGGCGAGGTGATTGCCGACGTGCTCAAGGATCGGGGCCTCGACAATTTCGCCATCACCTACACCAACAACGACTACGGCAAGGGCCTCGCCGACGCCATCGCCGCGGCCATCGCGGCCAGCGGCGGCACGGTGGCGATCGTCGCCGCCCACGAGGACGGCAAGGGCGACTATTCCGCCGAGGTCGCGGCGCTCCAGGCCTCCGGCGCCGAGCACCTGATTGTCGCGGGCTACGTCGACCAGGGCGGCGTCGGCATCGTCCAGGCCTCGCTCGACACCGGCGCCTTCGAGAGCTTCATCTTCCCCGACGGCATGTACGGCCAGAGCCTGATCGATTCGATCGGCGAGGACATCAACGGCAAGGTCATCGGCACGCTTCCGGGCGTCGAGGGCGAAGGCGCCGACACCTTTGCCGCACTCGCCTCCGGCGCGGGCATGGACCCGACCGGCACCTATGTGCCCGAGAGCTACGACGCCGCCGCGCTGATCGCGCTCTCCATGGCGGCCGCCGGCGGTCCCGACCGGACCGGCATCCGCGACAAGCTGCTCGACGTCGCCAATGCCCCGGGCGAGCCGATCCTCGCGGGCGAACTGGCCAAGGGGCTGGAACTCGCCGCCGCGGGAACCGACATCGACTACCAGGGAGCCACTGGCGTCGAGCTGATCGGCCCGGGCGAAGCCAAGGGCAGCTACCGGGTCTACGAGATCCAGGACAACGCCCCGGTCACGATCGAGTATCGCTGATCCCTTCCGGGCCCGGCCCGGCGCGCCGTCGCCGGACCGGGCCGAAACCGGGAGCGCCCCATGATCCGCGTCGACGACCTTCATCTGCATTTCGGCGGCATCCGCGCGGTCGACGGCGCCTCGATCGAGATCGCCAAGGGCTCGATCACCGGGCTGATCGGCCCCAATGGCGCGGGCAAGTCCACGCTCTTCAACGTCATCGCCGGCCATTACAAACCCACCTCGGGCCGGGTCTGGCTCGACGGCGAGGAGATCACCGGCCTCTCGCCGCACGAGCTCTTCCACAAGGGGCTGCTGCGCACCTTCCAGATCGCCCATGAATTCTCCACCCTCACCGTGCGCGAGAACCTGATGATGGTCCCGGCCGACCAGCCCGGCGAGGTGCTCTGGGACGCCTGGTTCAGGGGCGGCGCCGTGCGCGCCCGCGAGGCCGAGGTCCGCCGCCGCGCCGACGAGGTCATCGACTTCCTCGAGATCGGCCATGTCGCCGAGGAGCGCGCCGGCAATCTCTCCGGCGGCCAGAAGAAGCTGCTGGAGCTCGGCCGCACCATGATGGTCGACGCCAAGATCGTCTTCCTCGACGAGGTCGGCGCCGGGGTGAACCGCACGCTGCTCAACACCATCGGCGACGCGATCCTGCGGCTGAACAAGGAGCGCGGCTACACCTTCTGCATGGTCGAGCACGACATGGACTTCATCGGCCGGCTCTGCGACCCGGTGATCGTCATGGCCGAGGGCAAGGTCCTGACCGAAGGCACGCCCGAGGAGGTGCTGAAGAACGAGGCGGTGATCGAGGCCTATCTCGGCCGCGGGCTCAAGGATCGCCCCGCCCGGGCGGGAGCCGGCGCATGAGCTTCCTCATCGGCGAGAAGATGACCGGCGGCTACGGCGGCGCCGACATCCTCACCGGCTGCACCATCGCCGTGGACCGGGGCGAGATCGCGGTCATCGTCGGCCCGAACGGCGCGGGCAAGTCCACGGCCATGAAGGCGGTCTTCGGCATGCTCCGGCTGCGCGAGGGCCAGGTCCGGCTCGACGGCCAGGACATCACCGCGCTCACGCCGCAGGACCGCGTCAAGGCCGGCATGGGCTTCGTGCCGCAGACATCCAACGTCTTCGTCTCGCTCACCGTCGAGGAGAACCTCGAGATGGGCGCCTTCATCCGCGACGACGACTTCTCCGCCACCATGGCCCAGGTCTACGACCTCTTCCCCGTCCTGAAGGAAAAGCGCCGCCAGCCGGCGGGCGAGCTCTCCGGCGGCCAGCGCCAGCAGGTCGCGGTCGGCCGCGCGCTGATGACCCATCCCAAGGTGCTCATGCTCGACGAGCCCACCGCCGGCGTCTCGCCGATCGTGATGGACGAGCTCTTCGACAAGATCCTCGACATCGCCGCCACCGGCATCGCCATCCTCATGGTCGAGCAGAACGCCCGCCAGGCGCTCAACATCGCCGACCGGGGCTACGTGCTCGTGCAGGGCTCCAACCGCTACACCGACACCGGGGCGGCGCTTCTCGCCGACCCCGACGTGCGCCGGTCGTTCCTGGGAGGCTGAGGCGCCATGGACAATCTGCTCAACGCCCTCGTCCTCCTCTCCAATTTCGTGCTGATCCCCGCCATCGCCTATGGGGCGCAGCTCGCGCTCGGCGCGCTCGGGGTGACGCTGATCTATGCGGTGCTGCGCTTCTCGAACTTCGCCCATGGCGACACCATGGCCTTCGGCACCGCGATCGTGATCCTCTGCACCTGGTGGCTCCAGGGCCATGGGATCGGGCTCGGCCCGCTGCCGACCGCACTGCTCGCCCTGCCGGTGGGGATCCTCGCCGCGATCCTGCTCCTGCTCGTGACCGACCGATGGGTCTACCGCTTCTACCGCGCCCGGCGCAGCCCGCCGGTGGTGCTGGTGATGGCGAGCGTCGGGGTGATGTTCATCTACAACGCCATCACCCGCTTCATCATCGGCACCGGCGACCAGCGCTTCGAGGACGGCGCGCGCTTCACGCTGAAGGTGGGCGACTTCAAGGCGCTCACCGGGCTCGAGCAGGGCCTCGCGATCCGCACCAGCCAGATCATCACCATCGTGGTCATGGTCGTGGTGGTCTCGGCGGTCTTCTGGTTCCTGCAGCGCACGCGCACCGGCAAGGCGATGCGCGCCTATTCCGACAACGAGGATCTGGCGCTCCTTTCGGGCATCAACCCCGACCGGGTGGTGATGATCACCTGGATCCTGGTGGCGATCCTCGCCACCATCGCCGGCACGCTCTACGGTCTCGACAAGTCCTTCCGTCCCTTCACCTACTTCCAGCTTCTGCTGCCGATCTTCGCCGCGGCCATCGTCGGCGGCATCGGCCAGCCCTTCGGCGCCATCGCCGGCGGCTTCGTCATCGCCATCTCCGAGGTGGTGGTGACCTATGCCTACAAGGGCTTCCTGACCTATCTGGTGCCGGAATCCTGGGCGCCCGCGGGGCTCGTGCAGATGCTCGGCACCGACTACAAGTTCGCGGTCTCCTTCATCATCCTGGTGATCGTGCTGCTGGTGCGGCCGACCGGCATCTTCCGGGGGCGCGTGATATGAGCCAGACCATGCGCGGCGTCCTGCTCTATGCCGTCATGGCGCTGCTCATCGTCGCGGTGGGGCTCGCCCAGAGCTGGACGCTCGCGCTCGCCATCCTCAACCTCTGCCTGATCTCGGCGGTCATGGCGCTCGGGGTCAATATCCAGTGGGGCTATGCCGGGCTCTTCAACGTCGGCATCATGGGCTTCGCGGCGCTGGGCGGCATCGGCGCCGTGCTCGTCTCCATGCCCCCGGTCCCGGGCGCGCTCGGCGCCGGCGGCGTCAATCTCGGCCTCGCGGCGCTCGCGATCGTGGGAACCCTCGGCGCGGCGCTCTACGTGCGCGAACGCGCGCCGGTCTCGCTGCGCACGCCGCTCGGCCTCGCCACGGTGGTCGCGGGCTATTTCGTGATGCGGATCTTCCTCGACCCCGCCAGCGAGGCGATCGAGGCGGTCGATCCGGCCTCGGCCGGCTATCTCGGCGGCCTCGGCCTGCCGATCCTGATCGGCTGGGCCGTGGGCGGGCTCTTCGCCGCCGGTGCGGCCTATCTCGTGGGCAAGCTCACGCTCGGCCTGCGCTCCGATTATCTCGCCATCGCCACCCTCGGCATCTCCGAGATCATCCTGGCGGTCCTGAAGAACGAGAACTGGCTGACCCGCGGCGTCAAGAACGTCACCGGCCTGCCCCGGCCCGTGCCCGACGAGCGGGTGCTGCAGGAAGCGCACTGGATCGCCGATCTCGCCGCGCGCTTCGGCACCGACACGATCACCGCCGCCGCCGTGGTCGCGCGGCTGGCCTATGCCTGCCTCTTCGCGGCGGTGCTCCTGATCGTGCTCTGGCTGGCCGAGCGCGCCCTGCGCGCGCCCTGGGGGCGGATGATGCGCGCAATCCGCGACAACCGCGACGCCGCGGAGGCCATGGGCAAGGACGTCACCGGGAGGCACCTCCAGGTCTTCGTGCTCGGCTCGGCGGTGGTCGGCATCGCCGGCGCCATGCTCGTGACCCTCGACGGCCAGTTCACGCCGGGCTCCTACAACCCGCTGCGCTATACCTTCCTGATCTGGGTCATGGTGATCGTCGGCGGCTCGGGCAACAACTGGGGCGCGATCCTCGGCGGCTTCCTGATCTGGTACCTCTGGGTCATGGCCGAGCCCGCCGGCTCGCTGATCATGAACCGCCTCACCAGCGGCATGGAGAGCGGGCCCCTGCGCGACCAGATGCTCGCCGCCGCGCCGCACCTGCGGCTCTTCCTGATGGGCCTGATCCTGCTCCTGGTGCTCCGCTTCGCCCCGAGCGGCCTCATTCCCGAGCGAACGCGCCGCTAGGGCAGCCAGCGGCCGTTGAAGAACCCCGGCCATGCCACTGGGGTCCGCTACCGCCGTGCCGATCCTCCTGGGATTCGCAGACGAGATAATCAGACGGCGGCCACGAGGGAATCCGCCTTCAGGGGCAGCGCTGCGGGCCGTTCTTGGGAGACGCCGCCCGCCGGGCGCTGGAAGCGTCAGTGGCCGGGACCGGCTTCGCGGCGGGCGATGCGGGCGCGGATGCGGCGGACCATGAGCCAGACGAGCAGGACCACCGGCAGGGTGATATAGGCGGCGAGATGGCCCTTGTCGACGCCGGCGGGCTCGGCGAGCGGGCCGAGCGCGGTGGCGGCGAGATTGACCGCGTAATAGCTGATCGCCACCACCGACAGGCCCTCGACGGTCTCCTGCAGGCGCAGCTGCAGCGCGGCGCGGCGGTCCATCTGGTGCAGCACCTCGGTATTCTGCGCCTGGTTGGCGACATCGACGCGGGTGCGCAGGAGATTTGCCGCCCGCGCCGCCCGCGCCGCGAGCTCGTCGAGCCGCGCCTTGGCGGAGCGGCAGGTGCGCATCGCCGGGTCGTAGCGGCGGCGCATGAACTCGCCGAAGAGCTGGCGCCCGGCGATGCGCTCCTCGCGGAGGACCTCGATGCGCTGGTCGACGATCGCCGCATAGGCCTCCGCGGCCCCGAAGCGGAAGGCCGTCGTCGAGGAGAGGAGCTCGATCTCGGCCGAGACGGCGAGCAGCTCGTGCAGGGTCTCCGCCTCGCGGCCGGTGCCGGTCGCCATGGCGGTGACGCTGTCGGTCAGGTTGCGGTCGATCCGCGCCACGCTGGCCGCGACGCTGCGCGCCTGCGGCAGGGCGAGCATCGACATCGACTTGTAGACCTCGATCTCGAAGAGGCGCTGAACGATGCGGCCGAGGCGGTGCCGGTCGATGGTGGGCTTGGCGAGGACCGCGATGCGCGTGTGGCCCGCGGCATCGATGCGGAAATCCGCGGCCACCACCGCCTCCGCATCCGAGACCCGGCTGGCCGCGAGGCTGTCGGGATCGAACCACACCGGCAGATCCCGCTCGACCATCACCTCCATCACCTCGGGCGGCGCGGGCTGGATCCAGAGGATACAGGAGGTCACGAGCTTGCCGGGCGCCGCCGCCAGCCAGTCCTGCGGAAAGAGCTTGAAGATCTCGTCGGAAAACGGCTCGGCGCCCATCTGCCCGGAGAAGAGCGTGTAGGTGACGAATTCGGTATGCATCTCCCATTTCAGGAAGGCACGCCCCAGCGCCCCGGAATAATGGTTCGCGCCCGGGGCCGGATGCGGCGCGCCGAAGCGGTCGAGCAGCGCGGTCAGATGCTCGAGATCCGCCGTGCGGTCGCGGTCGGCCGCGGCCTCGGGCTCCTTGATTGCGAGGAGGACGGCCCGCGTCGGCGGCTCCAGCACCGGAAAGGGCCGGGCATGCAGTTCGTTCGCCAGACGGTAGCGGTCCGGATAATCGCCGAGTGCGAGCTGTGCCATCTGCGCCCCTGCCCTGTCCCCGATACTGTTCCCTGTCCCCCCGGTGCCGTCAGGCTGCCATGCCGGACGGAGGGAGATCCATTGCCCCGGATCCGGCGGGGCCATGTTGCACCGCAGCGTGACCGGGAGGCAACAGGTGCCGCCTAGCTCCGGGGCGGCCCTCCGGCGGCTTCCGCCATCGGCAGGGTATCAGGATCGGTCTCGCCGCGGAAGTCGACCGATTCGAGCCGGCTGGCGCGCCGCTGCGCCCGGTCGGTGGAGATCCGGATTTCCTCCACGTCCCGGCGCGCCTGGTCGAAATGCCGCTCGAGGCTCGCGACCCGCCCGCCGAGCCGCTCGATGTCGCGGTGCAGCAGCCCCAGTTCGCGCCGGATGGCGTCGGCCTCCGCCCGGAGCCGCGCGTCCTTGAGCACCGCCCGCAGGGTGTGCAGCACCGCCATGCAGGTCGTGGGCGAGACGATCCAGACGCGTAGATCGAAGCCCTCGCGCACCAGCTCGCCGAAGTTGGCGTGGAGCTCGGCATAGACCGCCTCGGAGGGCAGGAACAGCAGCGCGCCCTCCGCCGTCTCGCCCTCGAGGATGTATTTCTCCCCGATGGCGCGGAGATGGCTGCGCAGCGCCCCGCGCATGCGGCGCTGCGCCTCGGCCTTGGCGGCTGGGGTCGTGGCGGCGACCAGCGCCTCGTAGGCTTCGAGCGGGAATTTCGCATCGACCGCGATGGGGCCGGGCGGATGCGGCAGGTGGATCAGGCAATCCGCCCGGCAGCCGTTCGAGAGCGTGGCCTGGAAGGTGGCGGCGTCGGGCGGCAGGGCCCTCGTCACGATCTCGCGCAGCTGGATCTCGCCGAAGGCGCCGCGGGTCTGCTTGTTCGACAGGATGTCCTGGAGCCCCAGCACGTCGCCGGAGAGCTTGGTGATATTGGCCTGGGCGCGGTCGATCGTCTCCAGCCGCGCCTGGAGATCGCCGAGCGAGCGCGCCGTGCGCTGCGCGCTCTGCCCGAGGCTGTCGCCGAGCAGGCGGCCCACCTCGTCGAGCCGCCGCTCCATCGCCTCGGCCATGCGCGCCTGGGCGGCGGCCTGGGCCTCGGCCACATGCACGATGCCGCCGTGCAGCTGGTTCTGCCCGTCGTTGAGCGCCCGCACCGCGCCGTCGAGCTCGGCCAGGTGGCGGGCGAGCGGAGCCGGGCCGCGGCCGGCGCGCCAGAGCCGCCAGAGCAGCCAAACGACGGCGAGGCCGGCGGCCGCCCGCACCAGCGGATCGTCGAGCAGGGCCGAAAGGCCGGCGGCGTCGATCATCGCCGGCCGAACAGCCGCTCGATGTCCGCGCGCTTGAGCTCGATCCAGGTCGGGCGTCCGTGGTTGCACTGGCCCGAGAAGGGCGTCGCCTCCATGTCGCGCAGGAGCGCGTTCATCTCCGCCACGTTCATCCGCCGGCCCGCGCGCACCGAGCCGTGGCAGGCCATGCGGCTGAGCACGGCGTCGAGCCGGGCCCTGAGCCCGCCCTCCGCCTCCTCGCTGAGGGCATCGGCCACATCCGCGAGCAGGCGCCGCCCGTCGACCTCGCCGAGGATCGCGGGCGTCTCGCGCAGGCAGAGCGCCGATCCGCCGAAGCTCTCGTAGACCAGCCCCAGCCCGGCGAGGTCCTCCGCCGCTTCGAGCAGCCGCGCGCAGGCCGCCGCGTCGAGCTCGACGATCTCGGGGATGAGCAGGATCTGGCTCGACGGCGGCCCCTTGGCGAGCGCCTGCGCCTTCAGCCGCTCGTAGACCAGCCGCTCGTGGGCCGCGTGCTGGTCGACGACCACCATGCCGTCGGCGGTCTGGGCGATGACATAGGTCTCGTGGAGCTGCGCCCGCGCCACGCCGAGCGGCAGGTCGGCGGGGGGGAGCCCCTCCTCGGGCGCGGATGCGCCCTCCTCGGGGCTCGCGGGTGTTTCCACCCGCGCCGACCAGCCCTCAGCACCGAGCATGTCCTCGGAGAAGCCGCCCGAGCCGGAGCGCGGCGGGCTCCAGGCCGGCGGCCGGACCGCGGTGGCGGGCGCCTCCGGCCGGAAGGCGCCGAGCATGCCCCGGGCGGTCGTGCTCGCCCCGCGATGGCCGGCCTCGGCGAGCGTCGCGCGCAGCGCCCCGAGCAGGAGGCCGCGGATCAGGCCGGGATCGCGGAACCGCACCTCGGCCTTCGCGGGATGCACGTTCACGTCCACGAGCTCCGGCGGGCAGTCGAGGAAGAGCGCGGCCGCGGGATGCCGGTCGCGCGGGAGCAGGTCCGCATAGGCCGCGCGCAGCGCCCCGAGCAGCAGCCTGTCGCGCACCGGCCGGCCGTTGACGAAGAGATGCTGCGACACCGCCGCCCCGCGCGAGAAGGTCGGAAGCGCCGCCAGCCCCGACAGCCGCACCCCGTCGCGCAGAGCATCGACGAGGACCGCGTTCGCGACGAAATCCGGGCCGAGGATCGCCCGCAGCCGGCCGCGCAGCGCCCCGAAGAGATCGCCGCTCTCGGGCGCGAGGTCGAGGATCGCGCGCGGCCGCCCGGGCTCGGAGACGTCGTCGAGCCGGAAGCCGACCCAGGGCGCGGCCATCGCCAGGCGGCGGGTGACCTCGCCGATCGCCTGCGCCTCGGCGCGATCGCTGCGCAGGAACTTCAGCCGCGCCGGGGTGGCGGAGAAGAGCCCCTCCAGCTCGACGCGGGTGCCCCCGGCCAGGGCGGCGGGGCGCACCGGCGAAGGGCCGCCGCCGCGCACGCTGACTGAGGCGGCCTCGGTGGCACCCGCTGCGCGCGAGGTGATCGTGAGCCCGCCGACCGCGCCGAGCGAGGGCAGCGCCTCGCCGCGGAAGCCGAAGGTGAGGATATGGGTGAGATCCGTGCCGTCGATCTTGGAGGTCGCGTGGCGGGAGAGCGCCAGGGAGAGCTGCTCGGCCGGAATGCCGTGGCCGTCGTCGGTGACGCGGATCAGGCGCTTGCCGCCTTCGGCATAGGCGATGTCGATGTGGTGCGCGCCGGCGTCGAGCGCATTCTCCACCAGTTCCTTGATCGCGGAGGCCGGCCGCTCGACCACCTCGCCCGCCGCGATCCGGTTGGCCGCGGCGGCATCGAGCTGGCGGATGGCCGGCAGCTTGTGCTCTATGTTGGGGCATGCGAGGTTCATGCCCCAATTTCTAGCATGGGCACGGGCCGGCCCGCCACGGTTAATTCGTGGCCTGCACGCCCTCCGGCCGTCCGACCACCACGAAGGTCAGCCGATCGGGATCGAGGATCCGCCGGGCCACGCGGGCGATGTCCTCGCGCGTGACCGCCTCGACCAGATCGTTGCGCTCGTTGACATAGTCGATGTCGAGGCCTGCGGTCTGCAGGCCCAAGAGCTGGTCGGCGATGCGCTCGTTGCCGTCGAAGCGCAGGGGATAGGCGCCGGTCAGGTAGCGCTTGGCGTCCTCGAGCTCCGCCTCGGTGACGCCCTCCTCGGCCATGCGCGCCCATTCCTCGCGCAGGATGCCGAGCGCCTCGGCGACGCGGCCATTGGCGCTGGAGAAGCGGCCCATGTAGAGCGCGCCGAAATCGCCCGGCGCGAGATAGGTGTAGATGCCGTAGGTCAGCCCGCGCTTCTCGCGCACCTCTTCGGTGAGGCGCGAGCCGAAGCCGCCGCCGCCGAGGATCTGGTCCATCACGAAGGCGGGGATGAAGTCGGGATCGTCCCGCGGAATGCCCGCATGGCCGAAGACCACGACCGATTGCGGAATGTCGAGGTCGATGACGCTGAGCGTCCCGGCCGTGGCGGGCTCGGCCACCGCCGGCAACGGGGCGCCGGTCTCGGGCAGGTCGCCGAAGAGCCGGTCGAGCATCGGTCCCAGCCGCTCCGCGTCGATGTCGCCGACCACGGCAATCATCAGCCGGTCCTTCGCCAGCGCCGCGCGATGCGCCGCCCGCACCGCCTCCGCGTCGAGATCGGCCACGGTGGCGAGCGTGCCGTCCGGCGGCAGGGCATAGGGATGGCCAGGAAAGGCCTGGGCATAGAAGGCGCGGGAGGCGATGGCGTCCGGGTCGGTCTCGTCACTGCGCAGGTTCGAGACGACCTGGCCGCGCACCCGCGTCACGGCATCCGCATCGAACCGGGGCTCGACGAGTGCCGCGCGCAGAAGGTCGACCGAGGCGTCGAGGTTCTCCGACAGCATCCGCGCCGAAACGGAGACCTCGTCGCGGCTGGCGTCGAAGCTGAAGTCCGCCGCCAGGTCGTCGCGGGCCTGGGCGAAGGCCGTGGCGTCGAGATCGCCCGAGCCTTCCTCCAGAAGCGCGGTCATCAGGTTGACCACGCCCGCCTGGCCTTCCGGGTCGAGGGCCGCACCGCCGCGGAAGCTCGCCTCGAGCGAGACCATCGGGATGGTGCTGTCCTCGTAGAGCCAGGCGGTGATGCCGCCCGGCGAGGTGACGGGAACGATGTCGATGGCAGCCCGCGCCGGCAGGGCGAAGGCCAGCGCCAGGAGGAGCGTGGCCGCGAGGGCGTGCAGGATGCGGGTCATTGGCCGACGACCTCCACCGTCTCGGGCGCCATCATCAGGCTCGTCACCGCGTTCTCCGGCCGGAAGACCGCCTGCGCGGCCGCCCGGACCTCCTCGGGGGTGACCGCCTGGAGCAGGTCCGGCCAGGCCTCGACGTCCTCGAGCGTCAGCCCGGTCGCGAGCTCGCTGCCGACCTCGCGGGCGCGGTACTGCAGGTTGTCGCGGTCGTAGATCCGGTCGGCGCGGATGCGGGTCTTGATCCGCTCCAGCTGCTGCGGGTCGGGGCCCTCGGCGACGAAGCGCGCCAGCAGGGCGTCGAGCCGCTCCTCGGCCTCGGCGAGGCTCACGTCCGGCTTCGGAACCACGTAGACGTTGAAGCTCTGCGGATCGACGCCGGCATCGGCGTAGGAGGCACCGGCATCGATCGCGACGCCCTCGGCGAGCTGCAGTTCCTGCGCCATCACCGAGGTGATGCCGGGGCCGCCAAGCAGCTCTGCCAGCACGTAGAGCGCCGCCGCCTCGCGCTGGTCGCCGGGCCTGCGCTGCGGCGCGAGCCAGCTGCGGGTGACATAGGGCTGGCGGACCCTCGGGTCGCGGAATTCCAGGCGCCGCGCCGCCCGGTGCGGCGGCTCCTGCGGGCGGATGCGCGGGCCGATGGCGTCCGAGGCCGGGATCGGGCCGAAATGTTCGCGCGCCAGCCGCTCGACCTCGGCCGCCTCCACGTCGCCCGCGACCACGAGGATGGCGTTGTTCGGCGCGTAATGCGCCCGGTAGAAGGCCATCGCCTTCTCCTCGTCGAACTGCTCCATCTCGTGCATCCAGCCGATCACCGGCCGCCCGTAGGGATGGTTGTAGTAGAGCGCGGCGCGGCGCTCCTCGGCGAAGAGCCCGCCGGGATCGTTCTCAACCACCTGCCGGCGCTCCTCCATCACCACGTCGCGCTCGGAGAGCACCGCCTCCGCGCCCGGATCGAGGTCGGTCATGCGGTCGGCCTCCATCCCCATCACCAGATCGAGCCGGTCGGCGGCGATGCGCTGGAAATAGGCGGTGTAGTCCGTGGAGGTGAAGGCGTTGTCATCGCCGCCGTTGGCCGCGACGATCTTGCTGAACTCGCCGTCCGCGAGCTCGTCGGTCGCCTTGAACATCAGGTGTTCGAGAAAATGCGCCAGCCCGGATTCGCCCGGGGTCTCGTCGGCCGAGCCGACGCGGTACCACACCATCTGGGTGACGACCGGCGCGCGGTGATCCTCGATCACGACGCCCTGCAGGCCATTCGGCAGAGTGAAGCTCTGGATGTCGCCGTCGGCGGCCCGCGCCGCGGACCCCACGGCGGCGAGAAGCAAGGCGATGGCAAGGCGCATGGCGGCTGTTCCCGGCGTGACTGCGATGCGCAGAGTATCGCCGGCGGTGCCAAGATCAACCGGAGGCCACGCAGGCGTGATCGTCACTCGCTCACGAGTGAAGGCGGTGGCGAGGGCACCTGGTAGCCCCGGGCGCGCAGGCGCTGGAACTCGGCGCCGGCATCGAGGGTCATGTCCTTGTAGATCAGCGCGTCCTGATCCTTGGCGAACCAGCGTTCGAGCAGCAGGCCGCGGTGGGTCCGCCGGTATTCGACGTCCTCGGCCGCGAGGGCCGTGCGGATCTGCGGATCGGCGCCCCCGGCGCGGGCGACGAGGGCGTTGCCGTTCGCCACGCCCGCCGGACCCGCCCGGCCGGTCAGCCCGGCCACCGCCTCGGGGCCGGGGTGGTAGTCGACCAGATTGGCGGTGCCCGGCATCGGCACCGGCAAGGCCGCGAGGTTCTGCGGCATTTCGAGCGGCTTGGTGGGCAGGACGAGGAACTCGTCCGGCGTGCCCTTCACGCCCGAGGAGCGCAGGGCGCCGGCGAGCCCGCCGCTGCATCCGGCCAGCGCGACGGCGCCGGCCAGGAGCAGCGAGGCTCCGAAGAAGTTTCCGCTTGCCGGTCCGGCCATCTTGATCCCCGTCGACAGGCACCGTCTCTAGCGCACTCGGATCGGCGCGTCACGTCCTGTTGCGCGGCTCCGGCGCCTTGTCGCGGTCCGGGGTGCGGGCGAAGAGCACCAGCACCGCCACCCCGCCGAAGATCGCCGCGTCGGCCACGTTGAAGGCGTAGGGGTTGCGGATGCCGCAGCAGCTCATGTTCAGGTAGTCCGCGACGGCGCCGTATTGCAGCCGGTCCCAGACATTGCCGAGCGCGCCGCCGATGATCGCGCCCACCCCGGTCGCCGCCGCCCAGCCCTGGCTGCGCCGCACCCAGAGCGCGAGGCCGGCGACGATCACGAGCGCGAGGCCCACCAGGAACCAGCGCCCGGCGGCGCCCATGTCGAAGAGGCCGAAATTGACGCCGCGGTTCCAGGCCATGGTCAGGTTGAACCAGGGATCGAAGACAGGGATCGCCAGCCGATGGCGCAGGTCGAGCAGCTCCACGACGAAAATCTTCGAGGCGCGGTCGATCAGGAAGACGATGGCCGCGATGATGGCGGCCCGGGCGAGGTTGCTGCGGGGCATGTCTGGTCGCTCCGGCGGGTTGGCCGGACCCTAACGCATGCGCGGGCCGAGCGGAATCCCGAAGTCGGAGCCTGGCCGCCGCGCGGGCGGATTCGGGCGCCGGGAGGGGTGTCCCCATGGGGACAGAATGCAACATGCTGTTTTATAAAGGAAAAATAGTTAACGACATCATATCGTGCCGGCGGTTGGCCCCCAGCCCGATCGACCCGTGGCGATCGGGCCGCACCGGCCCTCCCGGGGGCCGTCGCGCTTCGCACGCCGCCCCGGGCCGACGCGTCCCGATCCTCAACCGATGGTGATGCTGCACCGCCCTCGACCCGCGGCTCGCGCCTCCGGGCGACCGGACCGGGCAAGGCGCCGCTGGCAGAAGGACCTTCGTAGAGCAGGCGATGAAGCACGGGAGGGACTGTGGCGGTCCTGCGCGCTATTCGAACGCCGCGTGAGGGGCGCGCAAGCCGCCGGCGCGGTCAGTGGCGGAAATGCCGCATGCCGGTGAAGACCATGGCGAGGCCGGCCTCGTCCGCGGCGGCGATCACCTCGTCGTCGCGGACCGATCCGCCGGGCTGGATCACCGCCGTCGCGCCGGCCTCGGCGGCGGCGAGCAATCCGTCGGCGAAGGGGAAGAAGGCGTCCGAGGCCACCACCGCGCCGCGGGTCGGCGGCTCGGCCAGACCCAGAACCGCAGCCATGTCGCCGGCCTTGCGCGCGGCGATGCGCGTGGAATCGACCCGGCTCATCTGGCCGGCGCCGATGCCGACGGTGGCCCCGTCGCGGGCATAGACGATGGCGTTCGACTTGACGTGCTTGGCCACTTTCCAGGCGAAGAGCAGATCCTCGAGCTCGCGCGGCTCCGGCGCGCGGAGGGTCACCACCCGCAGCGCCTCGCGGCCGACCCGCCCGGCATCGCGATCCTGCACCAGCAGCCCGCCCGCGACCTGGCGCCAGGCGAGGCCCGGCGCGCCGGCCTCGGGCAGGCCGCCGGAGACCAGGAGCCGCAGGTTCTTCTTCGCCGCGAAGACCGCCGCGGCCGCCTCGCTGACCTCCGGGGCGATGACCACCTCGGTGAAGATGCCGGCGATCTCCTCGGCGGTCTCGGCATCGAGGGGGCCGTTCAGCGCGACGATGCCGCCGAAGGCCGAGGTCCGGTCGCAATCGTAGGCGGCGCGATAGGCCGCGAGCGCGGTCGCGCCGCGCGCCACGCCGCAGGGATTGGCGTGCTTGACGATCACGCAGGCCGGGCCGGCCTCGGGCGCGAATTCCGCCACGAGCTCGAAGGCCGCGTCGGTGTCGTTGATGTTGTTGTAGGAGAGCGCCTTGCCCTGGAGCTGGCGCGCCGTCGCCACGCCCGGCCGCGCGCTGCCGTCGCGGTAGAAGGCCGCCCCCTGATGCGGGTTCTCGCCGTAGCGCAGGCTCTCGCCGAGCCGCCCGGCCAGCACCCGGCGGCGCGGCGCCGGCATCCCGAGCGCCCCGGCGAGCCAGCCCGAGACCGCCGCGTCATAGGCGGCGGTGCGGCCGAAGGCGGTCTGGGCCAGCGCCTGGCGGAAGGCGGCGCGGGTGGCGCCGCCGGTCTCCTCGAGCTCGGCGATGAGGGCGGGGTAATCCTCCACGTCCGTCACGGCGGCGACGAAGCGGTGGTTCTTGGCTGCGGCGCGCAGCATCGCCGGGCCGCCGATATCGATGTTCTCCACGCAGGCCGCGTAATCGGCGCCCTCCGCGACCGTGGCCTCGAAGGGATAGAGATTGACCACGAGCAGGTCGATCTCGCCGATGCCGTGGGCGTCGAGCGCCGCCCGGTGGGAGGGCTCGTCGCGCAGCGCGAGCAGGCCGCCGTGCACCATCGGGTGCAGGGTCTTCACCCGCCCGTCGAGCATTTCGGGGAAGGCGGTGAGCTCGGCCACGTCGCGCACCGGCAGATCCGCCGCGCGCAGGGCCGCCGCGGTGCCGCCGGTGGAGACGAGCGCGATGCCGCGCGCGACCAGCGCGCGGGCGAGATCGGCGAGGCCGGTCTTGTCGGAGACGGAAATGAGCGCGGTCCGGACCGGCACGAGATCGGGGGACATGATGGGACGGGTTCTCCTCGTCTGCGGCGCGGGATCAGGCCGCGGCGGGCGCCTCGGCGACGCGGTTGAAGGACCAGATGACCTGGCCGAGATAATCGACGACCTCGGCGCGGACAACCAGCTGGCGGCTCTGCCCCGGCGCGGCCTCGGAGGGGTCGAGATAGAGCGCGGGCTCGAGGGCGAGCGCGCCGCCGGCGGCGCGGAAGGTCCAGGCCTCGCCGCTCGGCAGGGTCAGGGCGACAAGGTCGCGCGCGGGGTCGAACTCGGCCGCGACCGCGGGATGCAGGTGGAAGCGCGCGGCGAAGCCGAGCTTGCCGCCCGTCGCCATCCGGTCGAAAAGGGCGCGCGCCCGGGCGTCGGGCACCGTCAGGATGTCCTCGCCGCGCAGCTCCTGGCCGCGGGCGTCGAGAAAGAGCCGGCGCTCGTGCAGCATGC
>Ga0116151_10002130_pt1 | contig 18327 bp, 15 predicted proteins | sample AD_UKC117_MetaG_FD_89893 | JGI IMG/M metagenome (GOLD analysis project Ga0116151, IMG submission 89893) | Active sludge microbial communities of municipal wastewater-treating anaerobic digesters from Hong Kong - AD_UKC117_MetaG | ecosystem: Engineered > Bioreactor > Anaerobic > Digestate...
CAATCCTGGTGGGCATGGGCCCACCCTACGACTCGGACAAGCCACCAGTGGCACACACGTGATGCTGAGCGGTATTGGTGGGCACGGCCCACCCTACGACAATCGAGCGCCCAAACCCCAAACGCGCCCGAGACCTCCGCCTTTTGACCTTTTGACTTTTCGACTTTTCGACGTTTCGCGATGAACGCGTTATTCGTTTTCCGGCCGACCTGACGGTTCCCCGATGACTTCCGTCTGCTTCGGCGGAATCACAATCGCGTTGCCGATCGCCACATCCTCGCCATTCTGATTCGTGCAGGCCACGAGCATGCGCACGCGATCAGGCCGGATGATCTCCTCGACCATCGCCGTCGCCGTGACGCGATCGTTGATGAAGACCGGCTTAACGAAGCGAATCTCCAGTTGAAGAAAAATCGTCCCGATGCCGGGGATATCGCTGCCGAGAACTGTTGAGATGAGGCCCGCCGTCAGAATACCGTGGGCCACGCGCTTCCCGAATCGCGTGTTGCGCGCATAGGTTTCGTCAATGTGCAGCGGGTTGTAGTCGCCCGAGGCGTCCGCGAAGCGAAAGATGTCCTTTTCGGAAAAGACCTTCGTGTAACTGCCGGAGTCGCCGACACGCAGGGATTTTCGAGGGGCTGGAAAGTCAGACACGATGAGGCTCCTTCCGGCGGACCGATGACGAACCGACGACACGCGCCATACGCCCCGACATCACGGATTCATGCTGGCGCCGGCGTCCGGATTCAGATAGGTGCTGCGAATGGCGTCGATGACGTCCTGCGGGATGAACCGCCAGACGACGACGACGGCGACAACAACGAGCAGTAAATAGATGATTCGCCCGACGCGCCGTCGCTTCTTCACACGCCGCATCGCCTGTTCGACTCGATCCACCATGGCACGGATTGTATAGAAAAAGCCCGCGACGGGTAAATCGCGGGCCTTCGAATAATACGCTGCGATGTCGTCCAGCCGCGGGCGATGTCAGACGGACGTGACTTCCGTCTGCTTTGACTTCATGAGGTCGTCGATCTCGCCCTCGTACTTCTTGATGAGCTTGTCCATCTGCTCCTGGCCCTTCTTGGCCTGGTCTTCGGGCAGATCGCCCGCCTTCTTGGCGGCGTCGATCTTCTGGATGGCGTCGCGCCGCGCATTTCGCAGCGCGACTTTCTGCGCTTCCGCCATCTTCTTGACCTGACCCGAAATCTGCTCTCGAACTTCACCCGACAGGGCCGGAACGGGCAGGCGGATGACCTTGCCGTCGCTCATCGGATTGATGCCGACATTCGATTCCTGAATCGCGCGCTCGATGTCCTTCAGCGTGCCGGGATCGAACGGCTTGACAAGAAGGACCGTCGGTTCGGGGACGGTGATCGTCGCCAGTCCCTTCAGCTCCATCGGGGCGCCGCCATAGGCCGCGACTTTCACCTTCATCTGGTCCACGAGCGAGGGACTTGCCCGCCCGGTTCGCACGCCCCGGTATTCCGCCTTCAGGAAGTCGAGGGCCTTGACCATCGCCTTCTCGGCCTCATTCGCAATTGCGTCAATCGACATCGCTTGTCCTCCAAATCAGCGTCCGAGCGGCATTGTACGCCCGTCCCGCGAGGGGTAAACACGATACGATTCGATGCGATTCAGGGGGTCGTCTCCCCGCCCGCCGGCGACACGCCGGCGCCCGCAACCTCCGGGGATCGCGACCTGGCCGCCTCAAGCTTCTCCACTTTCTCACGCAGCGCGCCGTTTTCCTCCTCGAGCGCCTTCAGTTCGTCGCGCAGCTTCTCGACCTCCGCGTCGTCCTTGTCCGACGGCTCGATGCGATCGAGGGAGCGCTTCGCGGCGCGGGCCAGTCGGGCGCCTTTGCTGTCCGCGATCCGGCGCAGCGCCGACGCCAGAGGCTTTGCCGCCTCCCGCATCTGCCCCGCGGCGTCAATCGCCGCGCGAACCAACTGGCGATCCCGGAGCTGCAGGATTTCGCGCAACGCCTCGATCGCCCGCGCAGAGGAGGCCTCCTCCGCGTTGTCATCCGTCACAAGATCCCCGATGGCCCGGATCGCGGCGCAGCGCACCTCCGTCGACTTCTCAGGCCCGGTCCACGCAAGCAAATCGGCCACCACGTCGGCGTCGCCGTGCTTTGCGAGAGCCCGAAACGCCGCCTCTCGAATCATCTCGCGATAGGAATCACGCGACAGGCAATCGCGAAACAGCGCAATGGCCGTCTCGCTCCCCGTCGGACACACAGACGAATAGGCGTCGATCGCCGCCGCCTCGACGCGATAACTCTCATGCCCCTTTCGCACGAACGCCTCCAGCGCCGACACGACATCGGGCTCGTCGTCGAATTCACCCAGCGCCTCCACGACCGCCGCCAGCGCTTTGGGATGTTTGATCGTCAATGCGTTGAGCAGACCGTGCTGCGACTGCTCCGACAGATCGGCGCCAAGTCGTTCGGCGATCTCCACCTGGACGCCCCAGAAAGGTTCCACCATCAATCGCGTCGCCAACCGTCGAACGCTCGCGTCACTCCCTTCCTCCGCCAGGTGGGTCACGGCCGCCATCCGAAGGGGAACTGCGTCATCCGTGAGCTGCGCCTCCCACAAATAGAGCGGTTTGTCTTCGCGAAGTTCCATCAGGACCGCCTGGTCCGGATCCACACGGAACGCGACGGGCCGCGATGGCGCCGACACATAGACGATGGTCCGTTTGTCCGTGATATCGCGCTGGATGACGCGCGGCGCCGCGTCGGCGAATCGCAGTTCCAGCTTCAGCGGAAAGGAAAACGCCTCCGACGACTGCGTCTGACGAACCGTGATCCTGGCCATCATGTCGTCGGGCAGCCATTCGTAGTCAACGCTGACCACGGGATGCCCCGCACGCGCCGTCCAGTCGTAGAAGAACCGGGCAAAGCTCTCGCCGGAAGTTTCCTCCAGCACACGCTGAAAGTCCCGCGTCTCGACCGTCCTGTGCTCGTACCGCCGTACGTACGCGTTGATCGCTTTCCAGAATCGCTCGTCGCCCAGGCGCCGCCGGATCATGTGCAGGATCCAGGCGCCCTTGCTGTACGCCCGGGCGTCGAACTGCTGCCCGCTCGATCGATACTCGGGATAGACCACGGGAAGATCCTTCCCGCCATTCCGGGCGCTCCGGGCCTTGCCCAGCATGTTGAAGGCGAACTCGTCGGCGCCGTTGCGCTCTTCGTCCCACAGGGCCTCGAAGTACGTCGCGAACCCCTCATTCAGCCACAGGTGCGCCCATTCATTGCAGGTCAGCAGGTCACCGAACCACTGATGGGCCAGCTCGTGCGAAACCAGGTCGTCGCTCGACGTGTCGAGATGCGCCCGATCGTCATGCAGCGTACTCTCGCCCAGGATCGTGCACGTCGTGTTCTCCATGCCGCCGCCGAAGTTGTAGCAGCAGACCTGATCGTATTTCTCCCACGGATAGTCAACGCCGATCTGTCTGCTGAAAAAGTCCAGCATCTTCGGCGTCGCGCTGAAGCTGTTGTCGATCCACGACTCGAATTTGCTTCGCACGTAATAGGTCAACGGAACCTGTCCCCACATCTCCGACTTGTGCGCAAACTCGCCGACGACCAGGGCCATCAGGTACGCCACGTGCGGTTCGGACATCTTCCAGTGATAAGTGCGCGTGTCGTCCTCGTTCTCAACGACGTTCAGCAGCCTGCCGTTGCTGATCGCGATGTAGGGCCGCGCGACGGTGCAGCTGATCTCCGTCGTCTGCATTTCGTTCGGATGATCGAAACAGGGAACCCAGTAACGATTTGTCGTGGACTGCCCCTGCGACCAGAGCTGGTACGGCGTCTCGGGCGACTCCTCCGATGGCGCGAAGAAATTGAGCCCCCGCTCCGGATGATCCAGCGTGTACGTCACGATGATGTCAACGCGATCGCCGGCGTTCAGCCTGCGATCGAACGGAATCATCAGCGTCTTGTCGTCGTATTCGAAATTCGGCCGCTCCCCGTCCAGATCGCCGTATCGCACCTCGACGCCGATCTCCTGGAAATTCACCGCGTCCAGCGCGACGGACGACAGCTCGCGGCGCGCCACGCCGACCAGCGACGCCTTCGCCCGCACATAGGCGTTCTCCAGGTCGACATCAAGATCCAGCCGGATGTGCTCGACATCGATCGGCCGATCGCCCGGGAAATGCGGGGCGGCGTTCGCTCGCGGCGAAACGACGCACAGGAGAAGACTCACAATCAGGCCGAACCTGCCGCGGCGACTGGCGTGCAAAGGCAATGCGATCATATGACGTGTCTCGGAGGGTCCCTGGATGGCGAACGTGGCGCTTCAGATTCGCCCGCCCCACTCCAGGGAGACGACGCGCCCGTCTGATCCCCATTCTAACGAAATCGCCGGCCGGACGTTTCGATGGCGGGCCCGGATTCCCAGAGATTCCACGGTGAGTCCGGCCTACGCCCCCGGTGTGACCAGGCCGAGCTCCGCGGCCGAGCGTTGCAGGGCTGCGATGCAGTTCGCAATGTGCTCGTCCAGCGTCAGACCCAGCAGACCCGCTCCATTGGAAATGTCCTCGCGACTCACGGCCGCGGCGAACGCCGGCGTCTTCAGCTTCTTCTTGACCGACTTGGGCTCCAGCCCCTCCAGCCTTGTCGGTCTCACCAGGGCGACCGCCGTGATGAACCCGCTCAGCTCGTCCACCGCCGACAGCGTCTTGCGGAGGGGACGATCCAGCGCGTATTCGTCGTGATTCCACTCAGCGTGCGACAGAATCGCGCCGACGATCTCCTCGTCGACACCCCGCTCGCGGAGAATTGTCGCTCCCTCCCGCGTGTGCGCCGGCGGCGCCGGCCACTTCTCATAATCAAAGTCGTGCAACAGGCCGACGACGCCCCACAACTCGACATCCTCGCCGAACTTCTCGGCGTAGAATCGCATCGACGCCTCGACGGCCAGCATGTGCTTGCGCAGGGCCTCCGACTCGACGAACTCGCAAACAATCCCCCACGCCTCCGATCGATCCATCGAATCACCTCACGAGAATCAGCAAGTGACTTTCAAACTCACCAGCCCCCCAACCGAACTGCGACCGCAAGGGAGCCAGGCCAGCGTAGACCAAAATAACGCGCGCCAGCCACCACACCTCGCGCCCGCGCCGCCCCGACTTCGCCAGCGTCTTCCGAGCCCGGCCAGTCATGGCCGGGTCATCCCACGAACGCGCGCCCCAACCGAACTGCGACCGCAAGGGAGCCAGGCCAGCGTAGAACAAACTAACACGCGCCAGCCATCACCCATCGCGCCCGCATGCGCCCCGACTTCGCCGGCGTCTTCCGAGCCCGGCCAGCCATGGCCGGGTCATCCCACGAGCCCTCGCCCCAACCGAACTGCGACCGCAAGGGAGCCAGGCCAGCGTAGAATAAGTTGACGCGCGCCAGCCATCACCCATCGCGCCCGCATGCGCCCCGACTTCGCCGGCGTCTTCCGAGCCCGGCCAGTCATGGCCGGGTCATCCCACGAGCTCGCGCCCCAACCGAACTGCGACCGCAAGGGAGCCAGGCCAGCGTAGAACAAAATAACGCTCGCCAGCCATCACCCATCGCGCCCGCATGCGCCCCGACTTCGCCGGCGCCTTCCGAGCCCGGCCAGTTATGGCCGGGTCATCCCACGAGCGCGCGCCCATCCGCACTCATTTCACCAGCAGCTCCGCGATCTGCACGGCGTTCAGCGCCGCCCCCTTGCGCAGCTGATCACCACAGACGAACAACTCAATGCCTCGGCCATCACTCCGGCTGGCGTCATTCCGTATCCGACCCACGAGGCAATCGTCCATTCCCGTCGCCTCGATCGGCATCGGAAACCGGTTGTTCTCCCGATCGTCCACGACCTTCACCCCCGGCGCCTGCGACAGGATTTCGCGCGCTTCCGTCGCGTCCATCGGCCGGCCGAAGGAGACGTTGATCGACTCGCTGTGCGCCCGCAGCACGGGAACGCGAATACACGTCGCCGTAATCGCCAGGTCCGGCGCGCCGAAGATCTTCCGCGTCTCCTTGATCATCTTCACTTCTTCGACGTTGTATCCCGTCTCGTCGATCGCCGTGTTGTGACTGAACAGGTTGAACGCCGTCTGCACGGGCAGCACACTCGGCCTGGCCGGTCTCCCGTCCAGCACGTCGCGCGTCTGCGATTCCAGTTCCAGCATCGCCTGCTGTCCCGCCCCGCTGACCGCCTGGTAGGTGCTCACAATGACCCGCTCGACAGGATTCCGCTGGTGCAGCGGCCAGACAACCATGTTCATGATGATCGTCGAGCAGTTCGGGTTCGCGATGACCTTCGCGTCGCCGATCGCCTCGGGGTTCACTTCGGGAATCACGAGCGGCACGCCTTCATCCATGCGAAACGCCGAGCTGTTGTCGACGACACGCGCGCCGGCCGCGACGGCGACAGGCGCCCATTCGCGGCTCGTCGATCCGCCCGCGCTGAAGAGGGCGATGTCGATGTCCCGGAAGCTGTCGGGGCCGACCTGCTCAACGGGCAGTTCCCCGCCGGTGTAGGGCATCTTCCTGCCGGCCGAACGCGCCGAGGCGAGCAGCCGCAGGTTCGACGGCGCCACGCGCCGTTCCGCGAGCAGTTGGAGAAACTCAAGTCCAACGGCGCCCGTCGCGCCGAGAATGGCAAATCGTGCGTTCACAGTCGCTCCCCGAAAAGCCGTCCCCGACGGCGTGTGTCACTGAACTACTGATCTGATGAATGCTGATCCGTCGAAGAACCCGATTCTCGCTCAGGTGATTCGACCGCTTGACGCAGCGCGTCCGCAATCTCCGCGGGCCCCATCGCGTACGTTTCCGCCGGAAGCGCAAACGCCTCGTCCAGCATCGATCGAATCAGGCCACCGACAGTTCGCGCCTTGTCGGTTTCGTCGGTACCCCGCCCCTCGACGGCGATTCCCCGCGCGCCCGCCTGCGCAATCACATCGTCCAGTTCTCGTTCGTATGCCAGCCTGCCCTTGAACGCGCCCTCGTCGGCCAGCGCCTCCGCCAGCGCCACGTACACGCCGCAATCCCGATGGCGTTGCGACGACTGCGCCCAGGCGGACGCCAGATTCGGATCCTTCACGGTCGAACCGATCAGCGTCACGATCAGGCTCTCGGCCGCCTGCGCCCGCACTGTCGGCGACGCGTGCGACTTCAGCGCCTCGACGAGAATACACGGCGCGTCGTCATACGTTGTTCGATTGATCACGCTGGCCGCCGCGGCGGCCGCCGTCGTGTCATCCGACTTGATGGCGCCTGTCAGTCGCGCCCACGCCGCCTTGCGTGTATCAAAGGCCAGCATCAGCGCCGCCACACCGCGCACGTCCGGATCGTCGTCGCGCAAAAGCGTGTCCAGCGCCCGCATCGCCTGTGGCTCGTCCAGCTTCGTGACGAGACCCGCGGCGATCAGCCGGACATCACTTCGCTCACTTCGCACACCCGCCAGCATCGCCGATTCGCTCGCGGCCAGTTCGGCCGCGATGCGATCGTACAGCTGAAGTGTCTCCGCCCCCCCGCTGGACGCGTCCAGCGCGCGGACGTACCACCACAATCGGATCTGATGTCGCTGGAACACGATGACAACGAACGCGCACACCATCAGGCACAGCGTGATCACGAACCATCGCGACCTGCGCCTCGGCGCAGCGGCGGTCCCGATACTGACGGCTTCATCGGATTGCATTGGGTGAATGGTAACCGCGACGGCGCCCTGTGACGATCATTCCCGCCCGTAGTGGCGCATCTTCCAGTCGCGACGGGCGTCTTTTCGCTGACGCTTCTCTCGCACGCCCGAATCAAGCGAACGCCAGTAGCTCCGCCAGTCGCCGTCGGACCTGCCGAATCGCATCATGTAACGACGCAGGAACCGGACCCGATCCGTTCGCGAGCAGCCCGGCACATCCAGCATGCTGACGGCCAGCCGCACCAGCGCCTTGTCACGAATCGCCTGGCCCGCCGTCCCCACATAGCGGACGCCGTCCATATCGACCATCGTGATCTTCGGACGCGCATCAAAGGGCGCCGGCCACTGCAGCAGGAGATTCTGCGCCTTGAAGTCCCGATGGGCGAAGCCGCGGTTGTGGAAACGTCGCATGACGAGCACCAGCACGTCAATCAGCGCCGCTTTCAGCCGACGCTGCGTCGCGCCCGACGCCGGCGCAAGCGTCTCGCGACAGAATCGCTCCAGGTCGGCGGCGCCAACGACGAAATCCGTGAACAGCAGCGACTCTGTCCGCAACATGCCGAATCGATAGCGCTCCACAATCGCCAGGGGCTGGGCGATCGAAATATCGCGATTGAGCAGCATGTTCGCCGTCCGCCACGCCTTCGCGTTGCGCGATCGGAAGACCAGCAGGAATCGCTTCATCGCGTTTCGAGAGAGCGTCCGCTTCACGATGATCCGCGGGGACTCCCCGTTGACCGGCAACTGGGCCTCGCTGACTGTCGCCGTGTGGGAATTCTTGATGATTCGGCTCTTGGCGGCCGTCGTCCAGTCGAGCGGGGAACGCAGCCATCGTTCCCACTGGCTCCGCTTGTACTCGAACCGCGCCGCCTGCGCCGTCGGCGACGGATGCTTGCTGACCAGCAGCGCATGACCGCGCCAGCCCTTCGCCGGTCGTATCCGCGTGAAATATCGCCCCGTCCGACCGCTGCGCCGATCGCGCTTTGCCCACAACGCGTTCGCATGACGATCGGCCTGCACCGACAGATCGCGAATCAACTGCCGCGAATTCAGCGGGAGCGTTCGCGAGTAAATGCTCGCGTTGGCGAACTGCTCCCGATGGTGCTGATAGCGATCCAGGAAACGCCGCCGCATCGTCAGTGGCGCGTGACGGCGGAACCACTGGTGCAGCTGCGCCAGGTTCGCCACCGCCTCCGACATCGTGACGGCCCTGCCGATGCGAACGTCGTGCAGATCGACAAACAGCGTCTGCCCGCGATTCTCCTCGCGGCGAACCAGAATGTTCCCGGGATGCATGTCCCCGTGACGGAATCCGCACTGATGCGCGCGGGCAATCAGCTGCGCCAGCGTATCGGCCAGCTGATAAGCCGATTCGCGGCAGTCGTGAATCTCGTCCCAGTAGTCGTTGAGCGGAACGACGTCGGGCACGGCTTCCGTGATCAGAAGCGATGGTCCTCCGGCGCCACGAAATCCCTTGACGGCCGTCGCCACGGGAACCACGCCGGCGATCCCGTGCTTCGCGGCAAACGCTCCGACGTTCCACTCACACATGGCCGTCGACCCGCGGGCCACGACTTTGAGCTTGCCGATCAGATCGTTGGGATGATAGACCTTCGCGAAATAGGCGCGACCGTCCAGAGACACGCGCCACACATCCCGCCGGCTGTTTCGCTTGACGAGCGTCGCGTATTCACTCTCCGCCAGGTTCAGCCAGTCAATCGGATGGACGCGCAGGAAATCCGCGTGCGCGGAACTCACACGCCAGTGATATTCCCCGTCAACAAACTGGACGATCTCTTCCGACGACGCTCCGTCGGAAAGCGTGCGCGCAGCGACACGATTCGACGCCAAGGCAGTCTCACTTTCGAGCCCGATCTTTTCTTGCGAGGAATTGCCCGGACCGACCGCGGCGCCTTCGCTGCGCCGAGTCGCCGATGTCGGATTGTCCGCTGGTCGTTTAATGCTAGACCTCGTTCACATCCTGTTCAAGCGAGGCAATGGAGCGCACGCATCCCTACGGCGCCGCAGTTTAGCAAATCCACCATCGATTGCCACGTATTTCCGACGCCGCGACGCGGATTTCAGGGGGCGATCGCCACACGGATGTCCACCTCCGTATCGACGGAATATTGTCAGGCGAAGCACGGCTATTTCTGCGCCGCCGCCGCCTTCGCCCCTTTGCCAGCCCGCTTACGCAGATAGGCGTCGATGAATGGCTGCAGGTCCCCGTCCAGCACGCGCTGCGGGTTTCCGACTTCCACCCCCGTCCGAAGGTCCTTTACCCGCGGGTCGTCCAGCACGTAGTTGCGAATCTGATTGCCCCAGGCAATCTCGCCCTTCGCGCTGTACAGGCTCGCCATCTCGGCGTCGCGCTTCGCCTGCTCCATCTGCTCCAGCTTCGAAACGAGAATACTCAGCGCCTGTCGCTTGTTCTGGGCCTGGCTTCGCTCGTTCACGCACTCGACCACAATGCCTGTCGGTATGTGCCGGATACGGGCCGCCGTTGCGACCTTGTTGACGTTCTGCCCGCCCGCCCCGCTGCTGCGGCAGAAGACGGTGATGTCCAGGTCCTTCTCAGGTATGTCGAGCTTGCTCTCGGGAAATACCGGTGTCACGTCGACGGCGCTGAAACTCGTCTGACGCTTGCCCTGGGCGTTGAAGGGGCTGATCCGCACGAGCCGATGCACGCCGACTTCGCAACTGAGATAGCCGTACGCGTAGGGCCCCTTCACGAGCAGGTTGACGGACTGAATCCCCGCCTCTTCCCCGTCTTTCTTGGCCAGTTCCTCGACACTGTACCCCCTGGCCTCGAAATATCGCAGGTACATGCGAAAGAGCATGTCGGCCCAGTCGCACGCCTCCGTGCCGCCGGCGCCGGCCTGAATACTGAAGAAGCAGTCGCGATTGTCATTCTTGCCGGACAGCAGCGCCAGGAGCGAAACGCGCTCCGTCTCCTTGATCAGGCCGAGCCGCTCCTGCTCCGCCTCGTCTCGCGCCGATGCGTCGTCCTCATCGTCCGCCAGTTCCAGGAGCACCTTCAGATCGTCGAGCCGGGCGATCGTCGATTCAATCGGATCGATGACCGACTTGAGCCCCTTCAGGCGCGCAACGACATCCTGGGCGTCCGGTTTCTCCCAGAACCCCGGCTCCCCCATCTGCGCTTCGACTTTGGCGAGTTCGGATTTCTTGGTGGGAAGGTCAAAGAGAGTCCCGGATCGAATAAAGGCGAACGGCCAACTCATCGACTGTCGGACTGCCATCGGGCATCGGCATGGGAATCTCCTTGAATCTCGAATTGTACTATAATTCGCCCCCGCGACCGCGGCAAACACGCCATCGCCCACACCGACAACGAGTGAGGATTCTCTTGACCGAAACCGCAGGCGCCGAATCGTCGAACCCGACATCCGCAAACACCCGACGCGTCTCAGCCTTCCGAAAGGCCGCCGCAGGCGTCGTCCTTGTCGCCGCTGTCGCCGGGACGGCCGCCTACAAATATGACGAGGCGAATCGACCTCGCATCATCAGTGGCCCCATGATCCAGGCGCCAACGGCCGACTCCGTCAGTGTCATCTGGACGGCCCAGTCGCCATTCGATGAGGGCGCCGTCACGCTCGTCGCGCCCGACGGCGAAAAAACGGAACTGCGTGTCCGGCCATCCGAAGGTCGATACGTCGCCACATTCGACAAACTCACAAAGGGCGCCCGCTACGACTACACAATCGCCAACGCCGGGTTCCTTTCGAGCCACGCGGCCGAATCGGGGCCCCACGCGTTTCGCGTCACACCCGGCCGCGATGAGTCCGCGCGCATTCTCGCCTTCGGCGATTCCGGCGTCGGCAGCAACACACAGCAGATCCTCGCCCGCGTCATGGCCGCCCAGAAGCCCGACGTCGTCGTCCACACGGGCGACCTGATTTATCCCGCCGGCGCCGAGAAGGACTACCCGCCCAACTTCTATCGCCCCTACAGTGACCTGATCGCCACGTCCTTCTTCCTGCCGACACTGGGCAATCATGATGTCGCCTCCGACAAGGGCGCCCCGCTGCTCGCACAGTTCATCCTCCCCGAAAATGGTCCCCCCGGCGTCGAGGCCGAACGCAACTTCTGGTTTGACTGGGGACCGGCCCGCATCGTCGGTCTCGACACGAATCTCGACGCCCACGGCGGCGTCATTTCGCACGATCAGATGAAGACAGACGTCGCGACGTGGCTGCGTGAAACCCTGACAGACTGCGACGCCACGTGGCGGATCGTGTATTTCCACCATCCGTTTTACACGGGCAGCGCCCATTCGGCGGAGGGATCGGCATTCGTCAAGGAGGCGTTTCTGGACGTGTTCGAGGCGGCCGGTGTCGACCTCGTCCTCTGCGGACACAACCATCTCTACGAACGCACCGCCCCGATGCGCCAGGACAGGATCGTCCCCTTGGGTGAGGGAATTATCTACGTCACGACCGGCGCCGGCGGCGCGCAGCGCTATCCCGAAGGCGAGAATCCGCCCGACTACATCGTCAGGTATGATGACGGCCAGTTCAGTTTCTCGAAAATCGACCTCTCGCCGTCAACGCTCTCGTTTGCACAGCTCGGTGAAGATGGCCAGGCCATCGACACGTTCGAACTCACGCGATCGACGCGTTGACAAACCCCCGGCTTGGTCACAGATTCGACACCCCATGAGATCATCAACGTTCTTCCCACCTCGGAGGTACCACGCAGTGTTCCGACATCCGTTCATCGCGGCCATCACGATCGCGCTCCTTGCCGGTTGCGCCCAGCGAACGCCCTTCAAACTGTCGCCCGTCACGAAACTGCCCACGGGTGAAACCGACGGCGCCGCCGAGGCCACGATGCTGACCAACGTCCGGCCTGTGACCGATTCGGCGATGGGCTTCGCGCGCGCGGGAGAAGCCTATTTCTCGCCGGACATGCGGACCGTGATCTTCCAGGCGTCGGCGACGACGGAAGATCCCTACCAGATGTACACGATCAACCTCGATGAGAATCGCAATCCGATTCGCGGCAGCGTCCGACAGGTCAGCCCCGGCGGCGGCGCCTGCACCTGCGGCTACTTCCGCCCCGACGGCGGAAAGATCATCTTTGGCTCCAGCTATCTCCAGCCCGACATGCCGAATCCCAACAAGTACCAGCGCGAGGGCAGCAGCTATGCGTGGGACATGCCCGGCGGCATGGACATCATTGAAGCGAACCTCGATGGTTCCTCACCGCGCCAGCTCACAACCGAGGCCGGCTACGACGCCGAGTGCTCCTACAACGCCACGGGCGATCGCATCGTCTTCTGCTCCGATCGTGATGGCGATCCCGACCTCTACACGATGAACCCCGACGGTTCGGATGTCCGACAGATCACGAACCACGACGGATACGACGGTGGTCCCTTCTTCTCACCCGACGGCGGGCGAATCATCTTTCGCGCCGATCGCCGACAGGACGACCATCTGCAGCTCTTCGTCATCAACGCCGACGGCACAGGCGAACGACAGCTCACGCCGCACGGCGATGTCGTCCGATGGGCGCCCTGGTGGCTCCCCGATGGAAAGAGCATCGTGTACGCCTCCAGCATCCACGGTCACTTCAACTACGAGGTCTACCTGATGAACATCGAGACGGGCAAATACACGCGCGTCACATGGTCACGCGGCTTCGATGGTCTGCCCGTCATCAGCCCCGACGGCAGAACGATGATGTGGACGTCCAAGCGATCGAAGGACGGCACGAGCCAGGTCTTCATTGCGGATTTCAAACTGCCGGCGGGCTTCTGAATTCCCCTCGATAACGGGTTTGCTCAGGCGTTCACGATATTGGCGCCGCTTGCCGGCGCCCCGGACTGCCCGGCGCCGATCGCCGCCTGATCGACCGGGCTGAACCGAAGCAGCGCCGATCCGCAGGCGGCCGTCGAGCGCTCAACGGACATCTGATAGCAGCGGCCTCCGCGGCGAGTCCCCTGGAAACAGACCTGCAGGCCGATGTCGGCGCCCTTGACGACGCTTCGAACCGCGTTGATCACATCTTCGCGATCAACGGCGCCCGATTCGCCCGCGAGGCAGTGGTCGTGGACACGCTTGGAGAAGAAGCCGTTCCCGTCGAACCCGTTCTCAATGGCGAGCTGACACCACGCCGGATTCACGCGCACGATCTTCCCTTCGTCATCGAGGACCGCCACATGATCCTCCGAGGCGTACAGTTCCATCGGAAGGTCCGGCGTCTCGCCGTCAAGGATCCGCTGGATATCCCTGACCATCAGTCGCACGTCCGGCCACACCGACTCGAACTCGGCCAGCGCCGCGATTTTCCTCACAATGTCATTGGGCGACATCGACGTCGGCCCGACGGTCTCCATCGCGCTCGCCGTCGTCGGCGAAATCCCCAGCACATCGCAGGCGTCGATTTCGATCGCGAACTGAATGCCGACGAAGTGAATCCGACCGCGAATGCACTCGCACCGAACGACCTTCGCCTCGGCCAGAAACGTCTCGCCGTCATGCGCCACAACGTGAACGAAGCAATGTGACTCCGGATAGATGAACCCGCCGTGAAACACGCCCATGCCGCTGTTGCTCAGGTCGAAGCCGTGAACGGCGTAGCGACTCGTGTTCCCTCCCGGCTGAATGATCTCGATGTGAAGCGGCTTTGGCGGGCTGTAGGGATATCGCCGATGACGATGGCGCTCCCCGGCGCCCCGCCCCTTCGCCAAACGCGTTACCTCGTCGATGCAGTCGCTGAGATCTTCTCTTGACGATGCGATCCGATCAATGAATGCGTGTTTCATGGAACCGGCTCCGATATCGCCTGGCGCCTTAATTCGAGTAGTTTCCACCTCGCCACAGAGTAATTCGACTGCGGGCTATTCGGGAATTACTACCCTGTTGAACGCCGACGCGATTTCGTCCGGAAAGGCCGTCGAAGAAGCGCCCCGATCGCAAAGCGCCGTCGAGATCATCTGACGGATTCGGACGTTGGCGACGCCATCCGACTGGCGGTTCAACCGGCGGCGCCGTCCCGAAACAGGAAATAATAGAGAAGCCGCGCAAGAACGCGCGACCGATATGCCCTGGTCGATCGAATGTCGTCGATCGGCGAAATGTCACGTTTCAGGACCTCTTCCACGCGTTCCGTGGAATCAAACGCCTCGCCCCCTTCGAGCGCCGCCTCGAAATGAGAACATCGAATGACCGTCGGCGCCACACTGTTGGCGGTGACGCGCCAACCGACCTCGTCGCGCACCACCGCAACGCCCACCTTGGTGATCGCCTGCGCCTGACGCGCCCCCACCTTGTGGAACCACTCGACCTGTCGCGCCCGTCGAGGCAGGCGTATGGCGACGATCAATTCGTCGGCTTGCCGTACACTCTCACGATACCCCGTAAAATAGGCGTCCAGCGCGACTTCCCGACGACCCGTTGCTGACGCCAGGACCACCGTCGCGTCGTACGCCATCAGAACCGGCACACCGTCCGCCGCCGGAGATCCGTTGCCGATATTCCCCGCCCACGTTCCCCGCGTCTGTATCTGAATGGCGCCGACCTGCCGCCCGGCCTCCACCAACAACGGAAACGCCTGCGCCGCGTCCGCATGACGGATGACATCCCAGTACGTCGTCATCGCCCCCAATTCCAGCCACGCGTCGTCCAGTCGGATCGCCCGCAGTTCCCCCGAAAGGCGCGACAGGTCCAGCAGGCGCAGGTCCTCCTTCGCCCGCGCGTGCCACGATACGCACAGGTCCGTGCCACCGGCGATCGGCGTCAGTCCGCCACCCGCCTCGGCCAGCGCGGCGAGTGCCGCATCCAGATTCTCAGGTCGAACGATGTGCAAACCCGTCAATCCCCTGATGCCCGACGGCCGATCGCCGCTTCCAGTCCCTCAATGATCCCGTCATAGCCCGTGCAGCGACACAGATTGCCGCCCATGAACTCTCGAAGATTCACGCGCGCCGCGACATCCGGATGTTCCATCAGCCATCGGATCGACATCACGACGCCCGGCGTACACGCGCCGCACTGCGATGTCCCCGTCCTGTTCAATGTCTGCGCAAGATCGGCGTCGACGCTTTCAATCGTCACGACCTGGCGATCCTCCACCTGGAACGCCGGCACGAGACAGGAATTCACCGGCTCGTCGTCGAGAAAGACCGTACAGGCCCCGCACTCCCCCTCGCCACAACCTTCCTTCGTTCCCGTAGCGCCGCATCGCTCCCGCAGGACATCCAGCAGCCGATCGTCATTCCGCGCGTGAACGCGCATCGCCTCGCCGTTGAGGGTGAAACGCAGCTCGAACCGATCGGCGCTGTCAACCATTGCGTGATTCCTCCATCCGCGCCATCAATCGCTCCGGCGTCAGCGGTATCTCCCGCACGTCGATATCCAGCGCGCTGCATACGGCGTTGATGACCGCCGGCGCGGGCCCGTCCATCGGCAGTTCGCCGATGCCCTTCGCCCCGCCCGGTCCATGTCTTGTGGGACGCTCATCGAACAGCACGCGAATCGGCGGCAGGTCTCCGCTGCCCGGGATCACGTAGTTCGTCATCTGCGCGTTCTTCATGACGCCGTCTTCCAGAACCACGTCTTCCATCAGCGCCCAGCCGATCGCCTGCGCCACGCCGCCCTGAATCTGCCCTCGGGCCAGCGTCGGGTTCAGAACGCGGCCGATCTCCTGCATCGCCACGAAATCCGTGACGCGGGCGCCATAGGTTCGCAGGTCGATTTCCACCTCCGCCACATACGCGGCCCAGCCGTACGATGCGTACGCGTCCCCCCTGTAATGCGTCTCATCCCATTGCACGTCCGCCGGCTTCTCGTAGGTCGCGCGACCGATCAGTGACTCGCCCGGCCGCGCCGCATGCCAGTCCGCGATCGCCCGCGTCAGCGCAACCGCGTCGGCGCCCGCAGCATTCAATTGCGCCCGCAGATCCTCGCATGCGCGATACACAAGCTTGCCGACCACCATCGCCGTTCGGCTTGCCACCGTCGGGCCACTGTTCGGCACGCGCGAGGTATCCGGCTGCGCAACGCGAATTCGATCGTCCGGCAACCCCAGCGCCTCCGCGGCAATCTGCGCGAGAATCGTCTGCGTCCCCTGCCCCATGTCCGTCTGCGCCGTCAGAACTTCAATCGTTCCGTCGGCGTGAGCCTCGACCCACACTTCCGACGCGAGATACACTTCCCCGGCGCCAGTGAACCCCGAACCGTGATGGAACGTCGCCAGACCAACGCCGCGCCGCAAATAAGGATGCGATTGGTTGAACTCGGCGTGCGCCTTCGATCGCGCCACGTAATCCGAAGCGTCCAGCGCCTTGTCCATCAGCGCCGCCAGGTCCACGTCGTCTTTGAACTCCTGCCCCGTCGCAAGCGTCTCGCCTGGGTTCAGCAGGTTGCGGCGTCGCAGTTCGATCGGGTCCATACCGATCGCCTTTGCGACCACGTTCATGTGCCGCTCCATGGCGAAATAGGTCTGCGGGGCGCCAAACCCGCGAAACGCCCCGTAAGGGGGGCTGTTCGTCAGCCGCGCCTCGCCATGGATGTGAAAATTGTCGCATCGATAGGGACCCGCCGCGTGAATCACTCCGCGGCTCAGTACGACGCTCGACAGCGTTGCGTACGCGCCGCCGTCGAGAATCGCCTCGATCTCCATGGCCAGCAGCCGGCCGTCGCCGTCCAGCGCCGTGCGATGCCGAACGACACTTGGATGCCGCTTCGTTGTCACGGCCATGTCTTCATGTCGATCGTAAACAATCCGAACGGGCGCCCGCGCCTTCTCGGCGAGCAGCGCCGCGTGCGCCGCCAGGACCGACGGATACTCTTCCTTTCCGCCGAATCCGCCGCCGACCACCGTCTGGATCACGCGCAGCTTCGTCGGCCGATCCGGACACGAGGCGGATCGATCGATCGACACCTCGCCGTCTGAGCCGACGAATCCGCTCGCGCGTCCCGTATGATGCGGGGCGTAGCAACGCTCGATACCAAACAGGTGCGCCAGGGCGTCCACGACGTAATACGGGCACTGCATGCTGCCCTGAATCGTCAGCGTGTCGCCCTCGCGATAGGCGAGAATCCCCTGCGTTTCGAGATAAACGTGTTCCTGCGCCCCCGTTCGATAGGTCCCTTCAACAACGTGGGCCGCGGACGCAAACGCCGCCGCCGCATCCCCTTTGCGAATGTCGATTCGCTTGAAGATGTTGTCATCGCCGAACTGGATCAACTGGGGCGTGAGGGGCGTGAGCGGATCGAGAATCGACGGCTCCGGTTCGATCTCGACGCGGACCCCACGCAGCGCCTTCCGCAACGTGGCTTTGTCGGGCGATGCGATCAGCACGACGGGTTCGTACTTGTGCATGACACGATCGGCCGCCAGAACCGGCTGATCGCACTCGATCAGTTTCAGGACATTGGGTCCGGGCAGGTCGCGATGGTCGACAATGACAAACCGCGACCAGTCAATGTCGGAATCAAATCGCACACCCTTGATTCGACCCCGGGAGACGCCCGATCGAACCACGCCACCGTGCCACAGTCCCGGCAGCCGAAGATCATCCACATACGACGCCCGCCCCGTCAGCTTGGCAAGCCCGTCTACCCGCGGTATGTCAGAACCGATCGGCATGAGGTCGGATCATCGCACA
>Ga0116151_10002133_pt1 | contig 18316 bp, 21 predicted proteins | sample AD_UKC117_MetaG_FD_89893 | JGI IMG/M metagenome (GOLD analysis project Ga0116151, IMG submission 89893) | Active sludge microbial communities of municipal wastewater-treating anaerobic digesters from Hong Kong - AD_UKC117_MetaG | ecosystem: Engineered > Bioreactor > Anaerobic > Digestate...
CACAATTCATCCGAACAACGCCACTTCTTCATGCTCTTGGTCATCGACATCCCTGTCATAGGTCTCCCGGGCATCCTGCCCTTTAGAGATATCGACGAAAAACGGGTTTTTGGGATAGGCTCTAAGCAACTTTCAAACGCATTTTGAACATCAGGCATCATGAGCGGCGTAGTTCATGGTGCCTTTTGTTTATCACGCTGATAACATCCGTCGCCGTCAATCCCCACAAGTCGCATTCATGCACATGCAAGTAATCATGGGGATAGTGGATAAACTCGGGACTCTGAAACGTGACGGTCGAAATACCCATCGCCAGCGCCGCATGAGTCAATCCCGTATCCGGCGAGATCATCAGCCCTGCCCGAGAAATCGCCGAGAGAACATGATTGATAGGCAATCGCATAACAGGATCAAACGCCGGAACATCCCCGATTATCTCGCGCTCATCGTCGTGAACTCCCCCCACAATCGTAAATTCGATCTTGCTTGCCAACTCTCGCACCATCTCTGGCTTGAATCGACGCAGCCGATCTTGCGATCCCATCGATAAGACAACATCGAACGACGATGTTTCGACAGGATCAAACGCCAACCGTATGTCTCCCGCCGTGAGTTCGGCGACGGGTGGCGGAACCCCCATATTCGTCATCAAGTTGAAAGCGCGGCAACGTTCTGAATTCCACTCGGCACTCGGATAGATGCGATAGTATGGCAATCGAGATTGAACCGCATCGGTCCACTTGTGGAAGCCGGAGCAAACGTAAACGTCGCCGTCAACGTCATCAACTTGATCCCGTATCGCATCAGCCACACGGCGCACATCCCCCAGGGAACTCCACTCGTGGCATCGTGGCGGAATTGTGATGAACCGATCTATCTCCGGCATGTTCTTGAACGCCACCTGATACTGAGCCCAGCACGGCAGCAAGACTCGGTAGCCTTGTGAGTGGTAGTGGCGGATCGCCGGAGTGCTGGCGATGATGTCGCCCAACCCGTGAGAGATGCCGAGAACGAGATATCGACTGCCTTCGGTGCGATGAGTGAAAGGAAAACGACGGTTAAGATTGGTCCATGCTCTATTAAAGTCGTGACGATTCATCGTCGCCATCTTTGTGATCGCTGATTGAAGTCGAGTATTCACGTTCTTCTATACTGCGACATGAAGATGAAAACCTGTGATTTCGCGGCTGCCGATTGACAGGCTGCCCAAGAACTCCCTACGCTATTCAAGAAACGAGGAGATCCCATGGCGATAATCCCTGCATACTGCGAGGCATGTGGCAAAGTAGTCCCATCAATGTGGAACGCCCATGTTGCTGGTAGTGGCACCTTTCGCGTCGCAGGTGCGGCGACGCCATGCACGCACTGCCGTAAGCCCGCCATGATGCTTGATTCCATCTACACGGCGATAGACGGCGTAGTTCATGTCCTGATACAAAACGCCGACCCCGACATTCTTAGGCAGTATGCGGACATGCTTCGGAATTCGCCGGATGTCGATCCTGTGGCGACAGCAGAAACGTTGGGCATACATCTGCCCAAGTGGGTTTCGGATAATTGGAAGGAGTATCAGAAACCGATCTGGAAGTGGATCGCTACGGTTCTCGCGACTTCAGCGACGTTGATTGTGAAGGATTGCCTAAAAGGCGAAAAACCGCAGCCTACGCCCGAGATTCGGCAGCAGTATATTGATAACTCTGTCAATATCGTCTTCGAGCATTAGTCGAATCAGAACAGCAAGTGATAACCGGCGTTCTCCAGCCCCCATCTCGACGCCTGCCGACCTGACCTTTTGATAGACATTTGTCGTGTTGCGTGATCTCACGTTGCACGACATGTGTCTATATGCGAAGCCTGCATAGGAATACCTTTATTCGGCGACAGAAAAGTAAACCTCTTGACGAGAAACAAAGGGTTATGACGTGATGCGGCGACAACATTCAAGATCATTAGGAAAAACGTATTTCGCCAACGTAATTACACAGAACTTGTCAACCAAAGGTTCGATCTCGCCAAGTCAATCGAAAAAACATGCAACCGGGGGGAAGAGTTGCGGGACGGGAGCCGGTTTGCTGGCAAAATTTCTCACCACATCATGACGCCAAGACACAGAACTATGCTGATGACACAGATATAGACGGTTGTACAAGAAGATGCCCCTGCTGTCTTGCTTAGCAAAACTAACAGGGGCAAGTGCGTGACGAAAAGGGAACACGCCTCTCTGAAAAAGTCGCATAGCGGGTTCGTCACGGCTGTCCGAGTGAAATCCGGTTTTATTTAGTCGTTTGTCTATTGTTGTCCTCGGACAAAAACAAAGGCGGCGGGAAATGATTGAAACCCGCCGCCTCCGAAGCAATGGAGATGTAAATGATAACAAGAGATGGAAGCGAAACGGCTATAGCTCTGAACCGCTTCGCTCCCAAGGAGCTGAACCCATGCTGTTCGGGTTCGTCTAATTAGTTAGAGGTTCTCCTCGCAAAATCCTTCAGCGATTATTCAACTTCTATCGCAAAATCTGCGACGCTTGCAACCGGCAAGCCTGTCGCATCATCGATGATGTAACCGGCGCTGTTGTCAAAGTCGAGAACATCGTCTCCGCCAACATCGTCGCCGACTTCCATCGGCAACGTGGCGAACAGCGTATTCACGCTGAACCAATCTCCGCCGGTCGCTACCCAGTATTGCGTTGAGGTATAAGCCTTCAAGTCCGACTGCGTAGGGACGCTTAGAAACGTCACGGCATCGGAGAATACCAAATCCAACTCCGAATCAGGGGTTTTCAAGGTAGCATCCGATAGCGCCGCAACAGGCGTTCCGTCGATGTTCAAGGTGAAATTCGTAACGCTGGCGACGGGATTGCCCGTCGTTGCGTCCGTCACATAGCCAGCCGCATTATTGAAATCGAGTTCTTGTGCCTGTTGGATCGTCCCCACGTTCTCGACTGGCAACGTCGCCGATGTAGCTGTGACGTTGGTCCAGGCTAATCCGCTCGCTCCCCATGAGTGAATCGGAGTGTAGCCGATCAAATTGGCTTGAGATGGCAGAGAATCGAAGGAAACGGCAGCCGAGAAAACCAAATCGAGTTCGCCATCCAACGGTCGAAGGGTTGCGGAAACGAGCGTTGCCGGTTCCGGCGTCTCTTCCACGGGCTCATCGGATGAATTCGGCGACACCACGGCATCACTCGTGTTCGCCATCATCGACGGATTTGGGGCGATCACGACACCACTACTATCAAGCGCGCTTGTGTTGCTGGCGTTTGATCCGTTGCCGGTTAGCGCCGTCGCCAAGTTTGGCGGATCGATGCTGAACATGGCGTAAGGCTTGTCCTGCTCCGCTCGAAACGTCCACGCAAACGGGTTATAGAAGTCGGGGGAACCCATCGCCCTTGGCGTGATTTGTACCAGATCGATTTCCCTGTAGGCGATTTCGTTGCCACGCCATCGGGTATAGACGTTGTGCACGCCCCAGAATTCGCCCCTTCGTTCCACGATGTAAACCGTGCGTTTGTATTGATCGGTTTCATGATCGTTGCCAACATTGAACAAGCCCCACATCCGGGGAAACTCGAATTCGGCAGGCACGTAGAGTTGTGCCGTTCCGGTATAGGTCATCACGGTGTTCAGAGACTCAAACTCAACTTGGATGGCTTCGAACTCATCTTGCCAGCTGCCAAGAATGATCGCCTCGGATCGCACATAGCCCCATGTGGGGTTCGTCGGATCAAGTTGCGTCCCTACGTTCTGGCTGATGAACTTGTGATCTCCGCCGATGTCCAGCTTGCGACGGCGTGAGAAATCGAGAACTATCCGTTTGTCGGATGGATCAAAGGGAATAGGCGTGAAGGTGAGCAATCGAAGGGGTTCGGCAGCGCGGATGATGGTGTCGCTGATTTGATCCGTGAACGACGTTCGGCGTTCCGGGTACTCGCTATCACGAGCCACGTTGACGCCTACGGCTTCGAACTCCAATCTCAGGGTATATTCATTTCCCGCGAAATTTGCTATCAGGTCCAAATTCTGCGGTCCCGTGGGCATGTCCACGGGAACGACGATTTCAACCGAGATGGTGTCTGAGATTTCGTCAGGGGTTAGATAGCCTTCGGCTGGCAAAACCCGAACCAAGTCTGACGTGCTGGAAACCGTGAACGAACCGGGGAAGGTATGCCGATTTCCAACTCGTAACGCCTTGGTCGAGATCTCGCCAGCCAGTATGAATTCAAAGTCTATCGAAGTGATCGAAGTCGCTTCGCTGGCGCTCGTGGATAGGTCCGATGCTGGAACGAAGATCAATCCCATCTCGGCTCTTCCAGCAACATTTGCAACGCCGTGATGATCTCTTCCACGTTGTATTTCAACCAGATCGTTTCAGCGTGGGCGATCCAATCACAAGTAAGATCGTCCCGTGATTGATCGATGAGCGTTACTAATTCAGGGTGCAAACCCTGATAACGGCTCAGCGCTTCAAGGATGGCGTCGTCGGTGAGACGGTCGCAAGTCATCAGCGCGCCGATGTGATGGCGCGTGTTCATCAATTCAAGTTTGACCTTTGGAACATCTTCAATTGTTATGTAATCCATGTTTCACAATTCCCATATCTGGTTCCCCTTGCTTCGCGTGACAAGCAAGGAAACGGGTTAGTTTGATTGCTGGTGTCGGCTCCGATCCTCACGACGTATCGAGTGCTCGGCGATTCCAGGAGCATGAGCCCGAAGGAACGATATCTTTCCGCCATGAACGCAACCCAGAATTCACCTTTGGAACCCGGTCCTGACGGCGGTGGAGTGTCAGCCAGATGTTACCCCAAGGGCTTTTTATCCCTTGGTTCTATGCCTTTGCTTCGGCATAGGTCGGCATACATTTTGCATTCGTAGAATGCTCGGGCACTCGTGGGACGGTTATATTTGTTCACGTCCTATGCTCTACGCTGCTCGTTTGCCTTTCGCAATCAAACGAGTTAGCACGGTATTCCCATCGCAGGGTTCACCGTCTTTGCCCGATTTAACGTCGGCGCTGAATCCACCGACAAGAACAGAACTGACGGATGCCAGATTGGCGTCCGTCGTCTGTATAGCAATTCTCTCTCCGAACTTAGGCATAAGGCGCGCCGTCGCCAGCCAAAGTTCCGCTTCCCGGATCTCCTCAAGGCGGTCATCGGCGAAGTCTTCGTTCTGTTTCCGAACAGTCTTGCGATAGATTTCGTAGCGGGCGTGCTTCAGCGCCGCCTCGAATTGCTTCATCGAAAAGTTACCTTCGGCGATGGAATCGGGACCGGAGTTCGTGCCATGCTTGAAGTTTGTGAACTTTAGCAGGTCTTCAACGTCGTTGAGTGGTTTTGGTAGTGCCATTAGTTGCTTCCCGTTCCGTCCTGAATTCTCACAAGCGCTCGGCGATTCTGAACAGCAAATCCAACCCGCTCGAAGATCATGAAATCTTCCGTCCTGAATTCTGGCTTGGTCCAGTTTCGCACCTGTAACGGTTGCTTGCTGTTGATGGTTCCGCCACCGCCCATGCGACGGTCAATGACGTAGATGTCATCCGACGGAATCCATGAGTCGGGATCATCGACATCGGCGAAATATCCGATGTTGGCTTTCCAGAGATTGACGCCAAGCAACGGAACTTGGAGTTCGCCAGTGTCTAATATCTTAGAGTTCGTCCAGATGTTCTGAGATTGAAGGAACGAATTGTTCACGACGCTGAAATAGGACTTGGCGTTCAGAACGACATCGGTCGGTCGGAACTTGCCGAGACGCATTAAGCCTTCGACTTGTTCGGCGTTTTCGCCGCCGACAAAAGGATCGTCAAGGTCGATGGTCTGCATCGACTTTTCAAACGGCGACGTGAACCAAGTCAGAACGGCATGCAATCCCTCAAGGTCGAGCGGTGCTTTGCTCGACAGCAAGTTATGGAACGTGGTTGCGTTGGCACTTGAAGTGGCGGTATGAAGTGAGTCCATCCACAACAGATCACGTTCCAGGGCGATGCTGGCTCCCATCGTGTTCAATTCGAGTTGCATCGATGAAAACGGTATATCCAACATCTCCTCTTCGGTCACGAAAGATCGAAGCCCGAGAGTATGAAACGGAACTTCCTGTAGTCGTCTCGATCCCTTACGTCGTTCGAACTCGGTGTTCTCCGCTCCACGTTGGGCGCGTTGAAAGTGTTCAAACTCTCGATACTTGAAGGTCAAGCCGGTATCTATTGAGACGTTGTTCGCAAGTTGCGATGCTGTGGACTGGTACGATACGTTCTCCAAGATCGGTTCAAGGTAAACGGTCGGAACAAAGTCCGCCCATTCTTTCGCCGAGTTCATGCGCTTCGGGGTTAGCCCGTCATGCTGAACAGCAAGTTTGACGTTTGCGTATTCGGCGCGTTTCTTGGGATCGTTCATCATGCGGAGATAGTCCGCCGATGAGAATTTGCGTTGTGTATCGCCCGGCATGAACTCACGATCCATGCGGGCGAAGGTGTCATTTTGTAGTGATTGCATATCGTTTCTTTCCTTTTCTTACTTGCTATAGAAGGTTATTTTGCCGGTCGCGCCTGATAGCCCGGACGACAAGAACTTGCCGAGTGGGCGATTGTCGCTACTCGCGACGTATGCCGTGATGACGCCGGACGCGCCGGACATCCACTCTCCGCCAGCCGTGAAATTGCTGGCGATTTCGACATCGGAGAACACGCCGGTTTCTTTGCGGGAATAGTTCTCACCTTCGGTATTGAGAAGTTCCGCTTCGGCAGTTGCCGCGATGCAGATACCATCCGCCTCTTCGCCTGAACCGCAAAGCGTGACTTCGTTTTCTGTGCTGGAGTATTTCCAAACGGTTGACGCTGCGATGTCTTCACCTGCGCGAAGATTAGCGCGGACGCCGCCGCTCGATAGGTTTACTGTTGGCATGATCTATTTCCTTTCCGAAATATGTCTTGTATGTTGGTAAATTCAGGTGTTGTGATGGCATCGCCATCTTGTTCCGTAGCGGCGACGGTCATCTGCCGTCCGCCATTCGGCAACATCTCGTGGACTCGTTCCCGTTCGATCCGAGCAAGATTGCACATTTCCTTTGCCGAGAGTTTTGCGGCAAGGTTGCGGATCTCCTCATCCGTCGAATCGGGGTGAGCAAGTCCGAACCACTTGGCGAATTCGTCGGCGATCATGGATCGATAAGCGCGCCCATCTTCGGCATCACGTTTCAGGTCTCGGATAGCCTGTTCCGGCTCATCGCCGAGTTCACGAAAGATGCGAAGCAACTTGTTCTGGTCTCCGGCAGCAACCAAGCCAGCGCCGTCCACGGCAGGACGCGCCACGAACGAGACGTGATCGGGCATGAATTCAAGATCGATGGCGTGAACGCCGTCGCGCCCGATCTCGTGACCTTGCGGGCACGACATGAGACGGTCGCCAGTCAATTCAGACTGACATTGAGAACAGATAGATTTCGTCGGATCGTAAGCACAACTCATTTCCCGATGTATGCCGGATTCGATCCGGGCGAAGATATCTTTCGTATCTTCGGTCTTGATCCCGTAGCCACGACCGAGTGTGTAGGTTCCATCCTGTCTATCTTCGGTCCATGCGTCGTAAATCCTGCCGATTTGATTGTCGGTCGTGCTCTCGTGATCTCGGAACAATATCGCCTTGCCGATCCATCGTTCGGCTGCCAGCCTTTGGGCTTCCGCGCTGATGTCGGTGTGGTTCCTGTTGACGCCAGACTTTGCGATAACGAACGATCCGAAATCGAAAACGTGTTCCAGTTGAAGTTTCTTATTTCCCGCGACAATCCGAATTTTGTGGATGTCGGGTTGTTGTTGCTGAAATTCTCGTATTCTCATAAGTGGTATCCTTATAGTTCTTGGTTATTCGAAGCCCGTGCGTCCGTGACCTTTGTGTTGCTGTCAGCCGTCGCCGAGTCGGGCGTGCTCAACGGCTGCGGTTCCGACATGGATCGGGCGTTCTCGATTTGCTTGCGAAGCACTTCGATGTCGTCGGCGTCGGTTGCGCCGCAGCGCTGCGCCAGCCACTCGACGGGACGTATGCCGTGAACCACTTCACGCACATCGTTCTGGAATCGAAGGTCACGGGCTTGTTCTTCGATGGACTGTTCCAACAATCTCGGGCGCTCAAACGACATGACAGGCGCTTCCGGCATCCGTTCCATGCGTTGAACAACGCGCCAGAATGACCGATTCCAGGCATGAGCCAGCGCCCTTTGCATCTCATCTATCTGGCTCATCAGGGCAATGATGGATTGACGAACGTAACTTTCAGTTCCGACAGAAGATTGGATGACAACGTTCAACAGCGCGGGCGGGAGCCCGACTGCGGACAAGATTTGAGAGATGACCATCCGTGACTCATCGGCGAAGCGTTGTCCGAACGATTCCGCGCCGATGATGGAAATCTCGGTTCCGGCTGGCATGTAAATGTCGGTTGCGTCAAGGTCGCCGAGACCTGCAAACGCCGTCTTCGTCTGCTGAATTCGATCTTCTAATTGTTCGCCGGTCAGCCCTTCAGCATTGACCGAGACTTGGAACCGTGGTCTGCCGAGTCGGAGATAGACACGAATCTGAGCGTCTAAGATTTGACACAAAGACTCGAATTGATCCAAAGCAGATTCAAACAGGGATGAACCGTAGTAATGAAACGAGTTCAGAGGATCGCGTGTTAGATCGATGATCTTGCTGGCAGGAATCGGATTGCGACCATCCACGGATCGGGGCAAGAACGGCGAAAACCCCGGCAGTTGGACATACTCAAGTATGTTCCCTTGTCGGTCTGGAATCTTTCGGACTTCCAACGACGGCGGAACCACAACCCGATCCATCCGCGTCAAGTCGTCGGAAACCCACTCGGCTACCGAGAACCCGAAGACAAGTGCCTGACGGATCATCATGGAATTGACGGTAGGTCCATCGATTTCGTCCCAGATTTCCGTCATGCGCCGGGCGATCCGTGGATCGTCGTTCTTGGGAACCATTCTGGTGTTCGTGAAGCGGGTTAGGAGATTGACCGCGCCGGTTCCGATCTCCTGAGTTCGATAGATGGATTCGAACAAGGTGAGTTTCTGCCAACGATCCAATTTCGCCCATTGCGTCTTGCGATCAAAGACAAGCAATCGAGAACTATCGCCGGTCAGTTGGCGTCCGGTTGCGATGGCGAACGGCTCAGGTTTGGCTGGCGCTGATCGAAACAGACGGGAAAAGGGATTTACCATAGGGCACTCACCTTTCGCGCTCCGACCGAGACGGCGTAAGGTGTTACGATCCGATCTCCGATGTAACGGTTCAGCTGCGTGAGTGCGGCGATGATGTCATAGTTCTTGTCGGGGAACTCGTAACGTCCGGTCTGCCGGTTGGTCGGCGGTGCGAATTCGAGTAGTTGGCGCGTGATGCGATGATCCTGCCAAACGATTTTGTTATCGCCAAGTGATCTTTGTAGGTCTCGGAGCGCCGCAAGTTTTGCGGCATAACCGCCGATCCGACAATCGACGACGTTGACATTGAACGAGTTCTTCAATCTCTCACCGATGTTTTTCTCACATCCGGGATCGACGTAGAACGTGTGAATCGGCTTCGACTTGCGAAGGTCCAGAATCTTATCAACGATCTCTTCGTATGCTTCGATCTTGTCGTGTCCGCCATCATCGTTGACGTGCTTATTTGTGAACCTGACGAACGACAGACAATCGGTTATCTCAAGTCGGCTAAGTAGTTGGTTCCACCTTGCCACGAGCAAGACGGAAGGCGACTTGTCCAGTCCGGGGTCAAGGGAATAAATCCAAACATCACCTTTGCCGCCGCAATTCTGTTCGCCATGGACTTGGCATGACTCAACGTCATCGCGGGAGAAAAACGATCCTTGGGGAACCGTGAATTTGCCGAGATATTCACGTTCCCAAACCCATAACCTGTTCTTGGCGACGGCTTCACGCCTCTCCTCTTCCACGAAATCACGGTCGATGTGCTCCACATCCTTATAGGTGCAATCGATAACAAGGTGTCGTTTCGAGCCTTCGGCTTGTCGCGCCTTCCAATCCTGATGGGTTTGGTGCCACCACGAACCGACATCTCCCGGAGAACCGAGATAGATGATTCCGCCACCTGGAGAAACGAACGGCTTGATTGCTTCGGTGACTTCGTTGGCGTAAAGGAAACTGTTCACTTCGTCGAAGACGATGAGTCCCTTGCCACCTTGCACTCCCTGACCGCGCGCGTTGTCGCCGGTTAATCCGGTTTTGACGAGTTCAACGGATGATCTCCACTTGGAATCGCCGACGGAAAACTTGTTTCCTTTCCGCCGAAAATTGGTGTAGCGCTGAAGGTATGGGCTTGTTTCGTAGATTTCCTGTATGTAATCGACGACGACGCTTGATTGTTCACCACTGGGAGCGAAGACGTAGGCGTTGTAACCGGCAACGGCGAAAAGGCACCATGCGAGATAGACGGCGACGATTTTGGATTTGCCGAACCGGCGCGCCCATGCGAGCAAGGTTCGTAAGAGTTCAAGGTTAGCGGTTAAGAATTGGACTTGTGCCTTGTGAGGATCGATTCCGCAGACATGACGACAGAACGCAACGGGGTCGTTCCGAAGCAACAAGTGCAAAGCGAGTTCATCATCATCGACAGCGGCGAGGATCTGTTCTTTAGTTGGTTGAGATTTCTTGCGTGCCATTGGTTCCGATGCCGGAACGTCCGGCATGTCTTCGGTAAGCGTCTAACTTCTTACGCTCATCGTCCGCGAGCGCGTCAAACAGAGATTGCACCGAGCCATCTTCTGTGATGTTCAAGTTGATTGAATTGGCAAGTCCGAGTTTCAAGTATTCGCCTTTGAGCTTGACTACCGGGAAGAAATATTTATCAAACTCCCGCGTTTTTCGTTCCGCGTCTTCCGTGGAGATGTCGGACTTCCGATCTTTCCCGATGTATCGGTAGTCCGTGGTTTCGCCGGAAAAGAACTGCGTTTGGTTGACGAGGCGTTGTTCAATCAGGTGAAGGCGAACCAAGGTCTCGACTAACATTTCATGGTAAATCGTCGCATCTTTGTTCTTCTTCTTCCACTTCAGAAGCACGTCACGGGCACGATCCTGTTCGGATCGTGACAACAGCCAATGTGACTTGGGCAAGTGGTTGAGCGTTGTTAGTTCGTATGCCTTCACTCGGTCTCCTCTTCCGGCAATTCCTCATCGAGACGTGCAAAGTGCATGAGGTCGTGGTGGGATTCCTGCCGCGCGACGTTCTGCATCCGCTCTATCAGTCGTTCGAACGATGCCGAATCCAAAGCGAAAACGTGTTCCGTGGGTTCGTAGGGATCGATGACGACGTGAACCACGTCGCCGTTCTTGAGTAGTTGAATCGTTACGTCGCCCATCTTGTGCGGGGGCAACGACATGATTTTGTTCATGATGCTTATCCTTTTCATGGTCTTCAGCCCGTATTCGAGCCGTGTTTTCTGTTCTACTGTTAAGTTTCCCATCACACATTCCCCAAATATCTGTAGTTCCATTTCCTGCCGACGCCGGATTTCATCCACGCCAGCCATTCATTCAATGGGAACTCTCGGTTCAAGGTGTAGGTGTAACGTCCCGGATTGCGTCGAAACGAGATGACCACTACTCCCCGTGATCGTGGTCCCGGTCTGCGCCCGCGCTGATGCGTAGCGCTCCACGTCCAACTCGAAAACGAGATGCAACGGGAACGAGGATTTCGATAACGGTCAGCCATTTGTGGTTCGCTTCCGAATTCCCGAACGTGGGATGCCGAGTGAACGGCGATACCGATAGACCATGTTCTCAGTGAGTTCTGTGCCGAGAGCCTTCGATAACTCGCCCGTCAACTCACGGTCAGTAAACGGAAGCCGTGGGTCTTCGTGTTCGATGATCTCGGGAATCAGGTCCAGAATTTGGCGCACGAGTTTTCGGGGCAAGTGCATTATTTCTTCCCCTTTGCCTTTGCTTCGCGCGCGAAGATGGCAACACGCCGTTCGTCGGCGTTGCCGATGTTATGTTCAAGCCGAACATCACGAGTGATCGTCGGCGTCGTGTAAACTCCACGATCGCGTATCGCCTGCGTCAGCGCCTCATCACTCATCGGCGCTTCCCAAGTTTCTGTGTCCAAGATTAGTTTCATCGCCTTCCATACGTCTGCGTGGTGCTTTTCCTTGAAGGTCCATCGATTGTTCTTTTTCATGGCTTCACTCCTCATATGCATTGCCATCGTTTTCTCATTAGTTGTCCGTTTTCTGTCGTGATCCTTTGTGCGCCATGAAAAAAGTTGCAAATATTTTGAGAGTGTGGGAAGGGATTGAAGTCCTTCCCTTGTATAATTAGGTGTGGAAACAAGGCGACTTCAACAGAATAACGTTCCGTTTTTAGCGCCGCCTTGTTCAAAACGGATTTTAGACTCCGGCTCCACATCCGGGGTCTTTTTTTGTGCATTATGAAATACAAGAACGCCAACAATGAGAAACTGCGCCGATGGCGTGAATCGAAGCGGCGGTCTTCATGGCTGAAGCGTCAACGTGAGTTGTGCGCCAAGAGAGCCAAGACCATCAAGGTTCTAACGAAGCCTGTTGATATGGAAAAACTCCGCCCGAATTCGGACGGAGTTCTCCACGACGAATGACACATAGATTGTCAAGCGTTGCATCATGACATCCCCCGGCGACGGCGGATCGTTAAGGGTAGGCAAGGTGTGCGGAAGCCTGCCCCAATAATGCGTGAGTATTATACACGCAGATTAAGATACGAAACTGAACGGCACACGGTTCAAGATGCAAGTCAGCCACAATTGTTCGAGAAATGCTGAGGATACGACTATAGAACCGTTGCGCTCATACATAAAGACGGAGAAGGAAAACAAAAGATGAAAGGATGTTGTGAGATTGTGAACATGACGCCATTGCTTGCTGCCGCCTTGGTTTCCCCGACATGCTTTGCCTTCGGCAAGTCGCCTATCGGCGACACGCATGCCGGTGAAAGCCCTTCGGGCACTAAAGCGGCGGCAGCAAGCAATGGCTGCAATCAATCTGCACGGCAGATTGACAGGCATAAGGTTAATCAGTAATTCAAAGTGGGAGAGATTGAACAAGTGGAAATCTTTGGCGCGGAAAAAGAGAATCCATGTTCTTCCGGCTTGTTCTTCCTGCGAGCGAAGCGAGCCAAGGGACTCCCGAACCTGAACCCAAGAAATTCTCATTATATATGACAGACATAGTGCGAGCAGGATGCGAGCATGGCTGTCATATTTATCGGCGAGCGAAGCGAAGCCGACTTGGTTCGCCAACACGATTTTATGCCCGAAGGTCCGCCCCGAGTTCCGGGGCACATTTAATGAGGAGATAGATATGGAATCTACAACCCAGAAAAAAACAGCAAGAGAGATACAGAACGACGTGAATTCAGCCTTGAGCGCTTACTTTGGAAACCTCCAAAGATGCTGGGATTACGGCAAGAATGAGCTCGACGGGGATCGGCTTACTCGGCATGTGGACGATTTGATCGACAAACTTCAAGCTGCTGGTCGAGACTAAAGAAGCACACCCCAGGCGGCCCCGTCATCCGCGCTGGGGCGTGTTCTCATCGTCCCTGATTAACTGCATCCCGGCATCCGTCGCCGGTTCACGGAAGCGGCTCCGCCTATCCGGCGGGTGCCGACGAACTTCGTGTGGGGTCAGTCGCGGGATGGTCCTGTTCCGTCGAAGGAAATCTTCGACTTGGCTCAGAAAAGTGGCATCTCCGCCAGCACATTGAAGCGGGCGAAGAGTGATTTGCATATTGCGGCGCGGCAAGTGACAGACCACTGGGAGTGGTCATTACCAACGGATTAAGACACAGAAGACCACTCAGGGGCTCACTTTTCTACTATATGGTCTTCTGAGCCCCTGAGCTTCTGTGTCATTACAAAGTGATATATATATTTGTATTTTGAGCACGAGCTCAGGGGCTCAGGGGCTCAGGGGCTCAACAGTAGGAAACTTGGTCTTCTGCCCTGTTTTCTTTATTGATCGTGGCGGCGAAGCCGCAGGGGGTTTGCCACGATCCGCGCAAGAGAAACGCCCCACGCCGATACATCGTCGGCATGGGGCGTTCTCATCGTCCTTGGAAACCCCGGAATCAGGATTTCGTTCCCGGCCATACCACAACAAACTGAACCCGCCGAGTTGGCCCGCCGCCGGGATTCACGGTTCCAACCACAGCACGAGTATAGTAATGCTCGTTGAACTCAAATCCCTCTGCATCACGAAACAACAGGTCGCTGTTCACGTCGTCGCCGACCGTGATAACAACCCGATGAGCGCATGCCCGAGTAAGTTCACGCATCTCTTCGTGTTGTTGGCTGGTGAAAGGGACTTGGTAGAGGCGGGAATTGTGGCTGTTGATCGAATACGGTGGATCAAGTAGGACGGCACAACGGTTTGTTGAGCCGTCGACCAGAACCGCAGAGTAGTCCAACGTCGTCAACTCCACATTTTCCAATTGGGAACGACGGTCCTGCCAATACTCCGCCGTGAACCGCAACGTCGTGGGAACGTATCGCTCCAGGTCCGTGTCCTTTCTCGGTAGGGCTGCGATGTCACGCCGAGCCCGAGAGACGATAGAGCCGTAAGCATACCGATGGAGAAACCAATACGCTGCCGCCTCGCCGAACAAAACGAAACGCTCTTTCATGATCGCCCAAACGTCCCGTATCTGTCCTGCCGTGGTGTATGTCGTCGCATAGTGAATCGCCCGACCTACAAAGTCGGGGTCAATTTCACCTTTGACGGCTCGAAACAGATTGACGACATCGGCATTCAGGTCGTTTAGCCAAACCCGTTTGAACGACCATTTTGGCAGACGCCAAAAGACCGCCCCCGAGCCCAGGAATCCTTCCCGGTATTCGTCACACCAGCCAAATTGTGACACGACGTAATCGGTTGCATGCCACTTGCTTCCCGGCCATCGGAGAATCATCACGCCGCCCCCTTCGTTTTGATCTCTGCCAGCTTCGCCTTCAACATCTCACGATAGGTCTTCAACTTCGCTTCGGCAGCCGTCGCCTTGTTAATAGCCTCCTCGATTTCCTTTTTCGTCTCTTGCTTGTCGCCAGCTCCCCACTCCCATACCGCATCGATCTTTTCTGCCAAGAGTTTGTTCACTCGGGCAAAGAGTTTGTGGAATTTGTCCGGCGTCATCGTCGTTGTTTCAGGAGACGGCGACGGCGACGGCGATGGCTTCGGTTTGACTGGTGTCTTCGATTGCTTGGGAATGTTGATCCCGAATGCCTCTTTCGCGATGGCACGTTTCTCGTCGTAGGATAGATCATCAAACCCGGGAACCGTTTCCTTTTGATTTGCCGGGATGACAGAGAACGGATCGTCTTCGGTCTCGGTTTCATCCTCTATCTGGGGTTTTGGTGCGGGCTGTTGAGACTTGCGGAATGCGAGCGCCGTTTTACGCATAGCCGTCCAGCCGGTCGTTGGTGCTTCCGATTCGATGACTGCCACGGCCGCCCACCGGATCTCTTCGGCAAGGTCGGGCTTGACTCCGATGTCCTCAAGGAATTTGGCGAATTCGCCATGGGGAATCGACTTCGCGCCGCCATTAATGGGCTTGAGTCGATTCAAGACTACGCCCAAACACCAACGGGTATAACCCCGGGACCGATCTTCGTGCGCGATGAGATTCAGGCAGAAGGATCGATAAACCTTCAGCGCATGCATGCGTGATGCAGCATCATCGAAATCGATCTTCTCATCGGGGATGACGAACTTCGTTTCCGAAGGATGACAAAACCCGTAGGTCTCCGGGTTTTGAACTGTCGGTTTCGTCGGCGCGGGTGTTTCCGGCTCGGACCATCCGTCATCACTGAAATCGATGTTGCGAGTATCTGCGGGAAAGGGCTTGCCTGCCATGTTACCACCTTGCCGCATTGCGGCGCTGGTGGTTGGCAGTCTTTGTGGGGGACTTTTAGCGCCCTTCACGAATCCATTTTTGACGTGAGGGGGACCAACCTGATTAAAATGTCGGCGCGGACACCCGCGCCATGTCAAAAATTACTACCACAAGCCAACAAAATTGTCAAGGAATTTGTTTGGCGAAATAAAGTCAAGCGGGTCTGTAGAATATTTGAGTGAACGATTCCTGTTTATCGTCAACGCCCTGCGGCGTGAAATAGCTGACCGTCGGATGCCAAGCGTCACCGCCGACTTGTATTCTGAACGTTCCCTCCTGAGGGATATCGTCAAGCTGCTTCCCTTGCCAAGTCTGTGCAAGCATTTGTTCTTCGTGGTGATCGGAATGGCATACGATGTATGACCCACCGCTTGAGCATTTCCAAAGCAAACCGACTTCATGGGGAATTCTCGACAGCGCGATCTGCCATGGCACATCCTTCCTATAAACCTCTATCAAGAGAATACCACCTTCGGCAAATTCCAGTTGCGTAATTAGACTCTCCTTATCACGGCTAAACCGTGTGTTCTTTATCGTCTTGCCAACCACATCATTGCGTTCGGTCATTCATGGCCCCCTTCCCTTGCATCGGATTGAAATAGATAACGCCCTTTAGCTACATTCAGGTTCTTTTGAAAGTGGGATAAAGTTCCACCAGTGCTTCTTGTATTTGATTTCATACGGGGTTTTCATCGCCACCATGACGCGAAGAAACTCGCCCTGATACTCTGTGTCGTTGAAGTGATTGATCTTGTAGCATCCGCAATTCGTGCAGAACTCGGTTTTGACTACCAAATCGCGTGCAAGGCGCTTGATTTCATAGAGTTCCCAAGAATGAGCGGACATCGCCAACTCCGTCAACAGCCATGAATCAAGAACACGATTATCAGGATGATCCACCCCAAGGTGACGACGCCCTGATAGCCGGATTCTGATGTTCTATCGCCGCGCTTCTCCGCCCCAGCAGCAAGCCCAGAATAGGCGACCATCACTATCAGGATAATGACCCACCACGACATGATAGAGGCAATCTTAGATCGCAGCCCTGACAGGGCACAAGTCCGCGGGCAGTTCGAAATCTCGCGGGCAGAAATAGAAAACGCCGCCCCCCTTGAGAGCGCGGCGTTCCCCGACCAGTCCCGATTTGAGTAAGGGTTCAACGTGAACGATGGGACCGACCAACCGGGAACGTATCGCCCGTCAGGAGTGACGCCAAATGAATTGTCCACTCCAGCCAGAGTTTGGTTCTTGCTACTACGATTCGGTGGACGTATAAATTGGCTTTGTTCCCACGGCGAAAGGGGAAATTAAGAGGGAAAATATTCGCCGGAGGAGCAAATTTCATTGCCCACAAGTCGTTGCAAATAAACGACTTAGGTGATGCGGGCGTAATTCAGTGGTAGAATGCCAGCTTCCCAAAACGACTAGGCACTACATCGCAATTCAAAAAACGCCCGTACAGCCTCAGAAACGCGGTTTTTCGATGCGGCTCGGGACGATGAATCGACCCAAGTAGTGCTGAATTGACCCGAATTGTAGTGCAAGGATTTTTTTTCGAAGGCTATCCCGAACAGAGACAGCATGGCAGAAAAAAGCCGACCGCGAACGGTCGGCTTTGTCGTTAGTTGGCCATGCTGCTTTCATGCTCGATTATTGCCTCAATGATCTCAGAAGAAGCCTTCTGAATGCGATCGAGCGAAGTCGCAAGAGTCTCGTTGTCGCCGTTGTAAAGTTGAATGTAGTCGACGGCGGCGGTACCGGAATCAAGCCCAATCGCCTGACAGACGACGAAGGCAACCGCTTCGGCTTCAGTCTCCTTGACGACCTTCGAAAGCTCGCGGCGGTCATCCTTGGTGTGGAGCATTTCGTGAGCGAGTTCGTGAGTGAGAACTGAGAATTCTTCCGCCGGCGAGAGACCCGGCTTCAAGAGAATGGTGCCCATCTTCGAACAACCGAGGGCGGAACCGAGTTCTGTCGAGTATTCGAGAACGATGCCACGTGAAGCGACAAGCGTCTTGAGCCTGTCGGTGTGGCCGTTCGGATTGCCGCCAACACGAGCGAATTCCGGGAGCGGTTCACCGTCAGTCTGCGAGACATCGAAGACGTAAACGGCCTTGAATCGAAGGAACGAGCGGTCTGACGCTTCGCCCGAGGATTCCTCCTTCGGCTTGATGAGCATCGGAGCGATGATGACGATACCCTTCTCACCTTTCTTGACGAAGCGGTTGAGCTTCCGCCAGCCATTGAATCCTGCAACATGCGACGCATCGGGCTTCTGCGAGACGATCAGCATCACGTTGCCGAAGCTGTAGTCGTGGAACTTGCCCATCGCGGCGAGATAAGCCTTTAGAGATTCGCTCTTCCCGGCTGCTACGGCCGCGGTGA